>JACCDZ011044947.1_pt1 | contig 32892 bp, 27 predicted proteins | sample 7449551 | NCBI WGS metagenome assembly JACCDZ01 (sample SAMN15323452, study PRJNA562643) | freshwater metagenome | isolation source: river surface water | place: USA:Blue River Watershed | collected 2017-08-18 | reverse complement strand
TGCTGCCAGCGATGGTCACCGTCACGGTGTGCGCCGTGCCGTCGGCGCTGTGCACCGTGAAGCTGTCGCTGAGGTGGTCGCCCGCCTTGAGCGCCTGAATCGCCGGGTTGGCGTTGTCGGCCTGGTAGCGCCATGCGCCTTGTTCATCGATGCTGAACTGACCGTGCTGCCCCTGCACCGACGTCTGCGCTTGCAAAACTGCCTCGCCCGGGTCTGCGTCCTGGATGCTGAGTTGCCCCTGCGTCCGCAAAAGGCCCGACTGCAAGGGGCCATCTTCCTGCAGGCTGCCACGGTCGACACCACCGATGATGGCCGGCCCTTCATCCTGCCCCGCCACGCTCACGGAGATCACGTGCTCGGTGCCATCAACGGTTCGCACAATGAACTGTTCGTTGACGACCTGACCCGTCTTGAGCGCCTGAACAGCCGGCAACTGGTTGTCGACTTCGTAGGTCCATTGCCCGTGCTCATCGACATGGAGGTGCCCGAGTCGGCCATCGATGAGGGCGGCCTGAAAGCCAGACTGCCCCGCGTCGACATCGATCGCCTGGAGCCCCCCGCTGACCGCCAGGCGCCCTTGCGCATCGACCTGCGTGTCTTCGGTGACGCGCCCGACATCGACGCCGCTGACCTGCGGTGCGTCGTCGCGACCGATCACGGTGACCGTCACCGGTGCGCTGCCACCATCGATGGTGTGGACCACGAAGGTGTCGCTGACCTGCTGGCCTTCCAGCAGGGCCTGCACCTGCGGTCGCGCGTTGTCCAGGGTGTAGGACCAGTGTCCCGCTGCATCGACAGTGAAGCTGCCATAGAGCCCCTGCAGGTTCTGCATGGCCTGGAACGCCGCCTGACCATCGTCCACGTCCTGGACCTGCAGCGCCCCCACGATGTGCTGGATGCCCAGGGTGCCCACCACCCCTGCGTCCACGGCCATCGTCTGCACCGAGGTGCCCGGGTAGGTCATCAACTGGTGATGCCCGGTGGTGTCGGTGATCTGCCCCTGGCCATCGGCCTGAATGTTGAGCAACAGTGAAGGATCCTGGGCCAGGCATTGGGCCAGCGGCGTGCTGGCCAAATCGTGGACGCTGACAGCGTGTCCCGCCATGGACGCGTTCATCATCTTGCCGACGAACGCATCATCGAGGTCAAAGCCCCAGTCACCCCAGGCCTGGCTGCCGGTGTTGATGACGTGGTGATCCTGGTCTTGTCCCAGGACCACCGTGCCGCCCCCCGCGACGACGTAGCCCTGCTGGTAGCCATCGGCGTGATGACGCACGACCCCGTCGACCAGCACGTCGAGGCTGCCGGTGGCCGAATCCCAGACCATGGACACGCGGTGGCTGCGCCCGTCGTCGATGTTGATGCCGGTGGGGTGTTCCTGATCGCCGATGGCGACCGTCAGGTTGTCGGGACGCCAGATGTAGAACTCGTTGTTCTGCTGATGGCTGGCGTAGGAAATGAAGGTCGCGCCATGGTGGTTGCTCTGGATGGCCTGACCGTCGGAGACCACGGTGAACTCTGCGCTGAGCTGGGTCAGGTCGCCCGTGGCGAGCTGGCCCATGGTCATGACCGCCCCGTCGCGCTGCGGCCCGAACGTCATCACTGGTACCTGAACAGACTGCACCGAGCTGCCGTCTTCGGTGACCACACCCAGCTGGGCACCCGAGACCCGCGCCGCGTCATTCGTGCCCGTGACCTCGATGCGCAAGGACTGCACCGACAGTCCCCCCTGGCCATCGGTCACGGTGACCGGGATGTCCAGGACCTGCCTCTGCCCCGCCGCCAGGTGCTGATACGCCGCATCAGACGGATCGAAACGGAAACTGCCATCCGCGCCGAATTGCAGGCCCGCAACCGGCGTCTGGATGGCGTAGGTGAGGTGGTCGCCCGCGTCCGTGTCGGTGGCCAGCATGTGACCCGCGAGCAGCTGACCGTCTTCGGTCACCGCATGACTTTGGGCAGACAGAACGGGCGCATCGTTGCTGCCGACCACATTGACCGTGATGGTGTGAGCGCTTCCGTCGACGCTGTGCACGGTGAACTGCTCACTGAGCGTTTCACCCTGCCCGAGTCGCTGCACATCGGGTTGGCTGTTGTCGACGCGGTAGGTCCAGGCACCTTGCTCATCGATGCTCAGGTGGCCGTGAGCGCCCGCCAGCGAAGCTTCGGGAACGAATCGGCTTTCCCCGTCGTCCACATCGACCACACTCAGGTGTCCATGGGTCTGCAACAGGCCTTGCTGGACGTCGTGATCTTCGGTGACCGCCCCCTGGTCGATGCCCGAGATGGTGGCACCGTCGTTGCGCCCGACCACCGTGACGCGCAGGTTCTGCGTGGCCTGGGCGCCTGAGGCATCGGTCACCGTCACGGGGATGCTGATCAGCTGCGTCTGGCCCGCCGCCAGGTGCTGGTAGGCAGGGCCTCGGGCGTCGAAGGTGTAGCGGCCATCGGGCGTGATCGCAAAACCATCGACAGGTGTTCCGCAGTGGAACGTCAGCGTGTCACCTTGATCGATGTCGGCCGCGTGCAGCCGCCCCACCAGGAGCGCCCCGTCTTCGCTGACCAGGCGCTCCTGAGCCAGCAGGCTGGGCGCATCGTTGCTGCCGGTGATGGTCACGGTGACGGTGTGGGCGGTGCCATCGGCGGTCTGCACCGAGAAGGTCTCGGTCAGGACTTCACCCACCTTCAGCGCTTGCACGCCCGGGCTGGCGTTGTCGAGCATGTAGCGCCAGCTGCCATCCGTTGCGAGGCTGAAATGGCCATGCTGGCCAGCGACGCCACCTTGCGGCATGAAGAAAGCCTGCCCGGCATCGGGATCCTGCACGAGCAGTTTGCCGGTGGTCTGCGTCGTGCCGTCTTCGGTCACGCCCCCGTGGTCCCCACCCGAGATCACCGCGGCGTGCGGCACGGACGGCTGCGACGTCGGTCCGTGCGAGCCAGACCCGGTCGGATGGGGCGCCTGAGGAGGCACGTGCCCGCCCGCAACGGGTGCCCAGGGCGAGCCCACGTGCGCTGTGCTCGATGCCACCCCCCCCGGCCCGAACCAGGCGCCTGCGGCCAGCGCCCGAGGGTGCTCGACACCCCCTGCGGCCACACCAGACAGGCCCCCGCCCTCGCCATCACCCAGCGGTGAGCCCACATGACCCAAACCGGCAGAGGCCTCGGACGGCCCATCGCCGGCAGGAGGGGGCGCCGCGCGGTTGCCGGCCGGCGCGGTCAAGGCGTCGACGGGTTCGGACGCGGTCGACGCCTGCGAGGCGGGTGCCGCGGGGGCCGCAGCGGCCTCGTGGGCACCTGGGTGTCGGGCCTCGGCCGGAGCGCCTGAAGCGGCTTCCTCGTTCCAGCCCACCGGCGACTCTTCACGCACGTCTTGCGGTGCAGCCAGCCGCTGCTCGCGCGCTTTCAGCCTCTCGACAGAGTCCGCCCCCGGGGTGTGATCCGTGCCTGCCATCGTCTTCTCCTGCTCTCGGTCACCGAGAGGCTCATCGCTCATGGAAGGCCGTGTCGGCCCCGAGGAACACCGGCTTGGCCAGGTACTGGAACACGGACTTGCGACCTGTGACGATGTCCACCTCGGCACTCATGCCCGGGATCAGGGCCTTGTTGCGATCCTGACCCACGTGGGCCTGCTCCACCGCGACATCCACCTTGTAGAAGCTTTGCCCCGTCGACTCGACCTTGAAGGCCGTGGGCGAGACGCGCTTGACCGTGCCTCGCACGGCGCCGAAGCGGCTGTAGTCGTAGGCATCCACCTTGACCAGCGCGGCCTGCCCGGCTCTCACGAAGCCGATGTCACGCGGCGGGACCAGGGCCTCCAGGACCACACCGCCCTCGCTGGGCACGATCTCGGCCACCGTGCCACCCGGGGGGATGACGGCCCCCACGCGGGTGTCGGGCAACTGTTTGATGTAGCCCGCCACCGGCGACGCTACCTCGATGCGTCCCTGACGCGAGGTGACGACCCTGGCATCGGCATCGAGTTCCTGGACCTTCTCCAGCAGCTCGCTGCGCTTGGTCCGGGCCTGCTCGACGAACCCCTGCCTGGCCTGAGCCTCCTCGTTGCGCAGCCGCGCGACAGCCGATTCCAGCTCCACCGCCTGCGCCTGCAAGGCACTGAGGTTGCGACGCGTCTCCGAGGCGTGCTCCTGCGCCTCGCTCAGGCGAATGCGCGAGACCACACCCTGGCGCACGCCCTCCTGGTACCGGTTGAGCACATCGTTGGCCGATCGCAAAGCTTCCTCGGCGGCAGGCAATTGCATCCTGACGCCCTGGAGATTGGCCTCTTGCTGACGCACCGCATTGCGGCGCGCCGACAACTGCGAGCCCCCCCCCTGCTCCTGTTGAGCAAACAGCGCGCGGGCCTCCTCGACCAGCTTGGGTCGGTGCGCGAACGCAGAGAAGTCGGGCTGGCGCCCCTCTGCCAGCGCCGCCCAGCGTTCAAGGTCGATCCGCAAGGCATCCCGGCGAACGTCCACCTGCACGCGATCGCGCTCGACATCGGAGGCGCCAAACCGCGCGATCACCTGACCTGGTTTCACGGCGTCGCCCACCTGCACCAGGATGGCCTCCAGCACCCCGCCTTCCTTGGACTGCACCACCTGCACGCGCTGGATCGGCTGCACCTCTGCGCGAGCCTGCGTCAGCTCATCGACCTGGGCCAGGATGGACCACGCCACCGCCAGCAGCACGACCGCGACAATGCCCCACAGCAGCCGCCGCAAGGTCCGCTCATGAACCGCCTCGTCAAGCAAGGCATTGAGTTGCGCCCGCTGACGCTCGCCGGATGCGCTCATGGCTGCACTCCCTGGGTTGTTCCCTCGGCGTTCGCCGCTGGGCGAACAACCGGTCCAAAGTGAATCAGGTTGCCCTGGTCCAGCACCAGCACCTTGTCGGCGGACTGGATCAGGTCAGGACGATGCGTGGACATCAGCACGGTGCAGCGGCCACGCAAGCCATCGAGCAGCGTCGTCAGCGCGGGGTCCAGCACGCCATCGCCATCGCGCAACGGATCATCGAGCAGCAGCAAGGCAGGCCCGCCCACCAGGGCTTCGGCAAGTCCCATCAGGTGCCGGATGCGAACTCCCTCGACATCGTGACGCCAGGGGTCCAAGACCACATCGAGGGCGACCACCTCGTCTTGCGCCCCCACCAAGGCTGGCCAGCTCAGCCCGCCCGCCAGGCGCAGCGCGGCAATGAGCTGCGCATCGTCAGCGGCGTGATGCGCCATTCGCAGGTGCTCGCGCACGCTCAGCGGCAGCAGCTTGGGAGACTGCGGCAACACCCCCACCCACGCGCGGTAGTCGGCGATGTCGATCTGACGCAGGTCTCGGCCGCCCACCACGATGCGACCGGCCTGCGGCGCACGAAGCCCGCCGAGGCACTGCAGCAGCAGGCTCTTGCCCGCGCCGTTCGGGCCGACGACGGCCACCCGTTCGCCCCGCTCGACGTTGAAGCTCAAGCCATTGAGCGCCGCATCGCGATCGGCAGCCGGACGCAGATACAGGCGCTCGATCTGCAACCCGCCATGCCGCAAGCTGACCGGCAGTTGCTGCTGAACCTGTGCCTGCTCCCCGCGACTGAGCATGAGGCGGTCGAGCTGACGGCGCGCCTCGCTCATCTGCTTGAGCTGCAACCTCATGCCGAACACCTGCTGCGCCGGCGTGGTCACGCGCCAGATCAGCATCATGGCCGCGATCAAGCCGCCGGTGCTCATGCGCGAGTCGATCACCAGCACGACACCGATCACCATCGTGCCCAACACCGTGAGGTTGCCCAGCGCCTGGCTGGTGACCGTGGCGATCGACTGCATGCGGGCCTGGCGAACCTGGGCCACCGCGAGCTGGGCACTCCAATCGTGCTGGCGATCCAGCCAGGTGCGCATGCCCGCGTGCCCCTGGAGCCCACGCAGCCGCTGCAGGGTGACCGCCAGGCCGTCGCTGACCCTTGAAGACAGGCGACTCGTGTCGGCCACGCGGCGCTGAATGGGCCCCTCCAGCAACCAGGCGGCCAGCCCGAACAGCAACAGGCCACACACCGGCACCAGCACGATCCAGCCCCCCAGCAGCGCGATGACGAGCAGGAAGATGAACACGAAGGGCGTGTCGATCAGGACCGTTCCGCCCGCCCCACCGATGTACTGGCGCAGGTTCTCCATCGACCGGAGCCGATTGAGGTGGTTCTGCAAGCCCAGCCGCTCCAGCTGCTCGATGGGCAGCCCCAGGGTCTTGCGAAAAGCCGCTCGCCCGACGGCCACACCCACCCAGGCGCTCAGCTGAGCCATCAGGCCGAGCCGGTTGACCCGCAACCACCACCCCCCGAACACCGCCAGGGCCACGCCCGCCCCCAGTCCCAGCAAAGAGCCCGTGGCGCCACTCGGAATCACCCGGTTGTAGATCACCATGGTGAACAAGGACACCGACAACGCGAGCAGGTTGGCCACCAGGCTGACCAGCGCCAACCCGGCCAGCGGCCGCTCGACGCGTCCGAGCAAGCGGTTCAGCCATTGGGCCTGCGGGGCGTCCAGCGGCTGAAACGCCAAGTCGCTGCGCACCTGAAGCCAGCGAGAGAAGTCCGGGATGCGCAGGTCTGTCCGCACGGACTGACCGTCGTGCCATTGGGGCACCCCATCGACCTCACCCAGGTAGACGGCACACCCGCCCTCCCAACAGGCCATCCCCCCGGGCGTCAACCCCGCCTGATCGGCCACCCAGTGATTCGCGTAACCCAGGCTGCGCAGCAAACGCCGCAGATCGGCCAGCTCCATGGCAGCACCCACCGGCGGCAGGCCGTTGAGCAGCTGCCTCGGCGCGCCACGCCACCCCAGTGCCACCAGCTGCGCAGGCAGGCAACGACTCCAGGGCGACTCGACCAGATCCGCAAGCGCCTCGCGCAACTGGCGGATGCGCCTGTCCTGTGCCGGGGGAACGGTGTTCACGCCGCCTCCAGTTCAATGTGCCGATCGCAAACGGCCTGCAAGGGGGCCTTGGCCGTCAACATCAAAACCGTGCTGGCGCCCCGGCGGGACGCCAGCCACTGCGCCAGGCGTTGCTGGCCATCGAGGTCGAGCCCGCTGCCTGCGTGATTGAGCAGCAGCACCTTGGGCTGACGCACCAGGGCGCGCACCAGCGCGATGCGCTGGAACAGGCCCTCATCCGGCAACTGCGTGCCCAGGTCCCCGATGAGCGTGAGCAAGCCATGGGGGTGGCGCGACAGCATCCCGTCGAGCCCCAATGCCTCGGACACGACCTGCGCCGGCAGCTCCAGGCGGCTGTCGAACAAGGTGAGGTTGTCAAGGATGGTGCCCGGGATCAGGGCCGGCAAGCGGGGAACGAAACAAATGGCCTCGCGGATGTGCTCCACCCCGCAGCTGCCGAGCTCTCGTCCATCCAGCTGCACCGTCATGCCAGGCGCATGCTGCAGACCAGCCACCGCCCCCATCCAGGCCGATGCGAACGCGAGATCCCGGCAGCGCACCTCGACGATCTCGCCAGGTCGGATCGACCAGACCTGCTCGCCACGCACCACCTCCAGGGCACCTTGCGCAGGAACCGCACCCGCCGCGGCGTCCAGGCTCGAGCCTGGCGCCAGCGGCACCGCCATCAATTCATCCAGCTGCGCCTGAGCCTGCCTGGCCTGCGCCCAACGCGCCAGCAAGCCGAAAGCTTGCATCGCCGGCCCGATGGAGCGCCCCGCCAGCAAGGTGCAGGCCGACAAAGCGCCCGTGGTCAAAGCGCCAGACACGACCTGGTGGGCACCGGCCATCACGATCAGCACGGTGGCCAACTGCGAAAACAGCCCCATGTTCTCTCGAAGCCGCCCATTGAGTTGATCCAGCCGCGCAGCAGCGGCAAGGTAGTTCGATTGAAGTGCGGCGTGATGCCGCGCCAGGGCCGCCTCACCCCCACGCGACTTGAGGTCGTCCAGCGCGGCGAACGCCGCCCACTGGAAGTCTCGGCGGGCGTGGTCAGCCCGCTCGACCGCCCCGATGGACCGCTCCAGGTCACCCACACCCCACCAGCTGGTCAGCAGCGCCACCCCCAGCAAGACCAAGGGGATGAGCACCAGCCAAGCGCCCACATAGGCGACCAAACCCAGGTAGAGCAACACGAACGGCATCTCGTACCAGGTGACCCCGGCACTGCCGGACCAGATGTCTCTCAGCTGCGCCAAGGCACGATGCCCCTGCACCCACTGAGCCACCCCGATTCGCTCTATCTCCGAGCGGTCCGCCAAGGCCAGCCGATCGAGGATGCCCCGCTGGGCTTGAAGCTCCATCCGAGCGCCCATGCGCGCAAACAGCATCGCCCGACCATGGCGCAGCACCGCCTCCAGAACGATGGCCGCCGCCACCCCCAAACCCAGAACAACCAGGGTGCCGTGTGCCTGCCGGGGCAGGATCCGGTCATACACCTGCAGCAAGGCCAGCGGCAAGGCCAGTCCCAGGATGTGGATGACCAGGGAGGCCGACAGGAGCACCCGCCTCTCGGGCCAGGGCGAGAAGGGCCAGGTGCGCAAGCTGCTCTGTGGGGTGCAATCGGTTGTCAGGTCAGGCGTGCGGCCCCGCTTCACTCGGCGGCGATCAGGCCCTGCGTGCCGGCATCCCGATCCACCCAGGTGTCTTCGCCTTGCAAGCGGCGGTCACCCTGGATGGTGTAGGTGACCATCCCGTCGCGAAAGACGAGGGCCCCATCGGATCGCTTGGCTTTCACACGTTTGCCATTGACCCAGACCCGCTCCTTGGCATCGATGCGGATGGTGGCCACCGTCGCGCCCGACGAGGCCTTGGCCACCCACTGCCCGGCGTAGGGGGTCCGAGCGGAAGGGGCCGCAGAGGCCACGTCCGACTTGGCGCCTGATTCGACGGCGGACGCCCCGAACCCCGCCTTCGCATTTTCAGCCTTCGACTTGTGGATGTCGCAGCCTTGCGCCTCGCTGACCTGGGTGCAGCCCGAACGCTCCAGTTGCTTCGCGTAGGTGGCGTTGATGGCGTGAGCGGGGGCCTGAGCCCACAGGCAGATTGACAAGACGAAAGCGATCGGAATGCGCATGGGTGATCTCCTAGGGGTTCTGACGACATCGCAGGCAGGGGGGGCGGCGCAGCGTTGCGCCTGCGACATGATGGCACGCTCCGAACAAAGGAACCAGCGACCAAGTGGCCTCCAAGCATTGGCATGGGTCAAACAGCCGATGCACCACGCAGCAGGCGCTGCGCACACGTTGCGATGAAGCCACTGAAATCGTTGCAAGCCGGGGCAGGGCGCCGATAATATCATGCTATCATGCCGTCGAGCAGCCACTCGTCACGACGAGGGAAAGGGACACCCGTGAGCCATGACTCCGCTCGCCGCGCCACCTGCGTGGCACTCAGCCTTGCCGTGACTTTGAGCCCGTCGCTGGCCAGCGCAGGTGGCAAGCAGAACATCCGCTGCGAGAGCCATGGCATGGGCTACCAGTACTGCAGCGTCGAAACCAAGAACCACGTCAAGCTGCTGACCAAGCACTCCTTCTGGGGCTGCGACGAAGGGCGCTCCTGGGGGTTCGACCAACACGGCGTGTGGGTCGATCACGGCTGCAAGGCCGACTTCGAGGTGGGCGAAGACAAGGACAAGAAGCTGGGCAAGGGTGTGGCCATCGGTGCCGCCGTGCTGGGTCTGGCCGCCCTGGCCGCCCTGGTCACGCACAAATCTGACGACTCCGCCCAAGAGGGCGAGCACAGCAAAGGGCATCAGCCGGAGGCTGCCAGCTGGGCCTTGGGCAATTTCGCTGGTCAGGATGACTTCGAGCGCACGCGGGTCGAACTGCACATCAGCCCTGGCGGGCTGGTCAGCGGTCGTGCAGGCGGCCACAGCTTCACGGGGCAACTGACAGGCACCCTCCTCAAGGCTGGGCGGCACACATTCCGCATCGAAAAGCGCGGCAATGGTTTCACCGCCCGCGATGAGCAGAACAGCGAACACCAGGTCTGGTTCCAGCGCAACGGATCAGACGAACCAGGGGGCTATTGATGATGCCGCGCTCACCTCGCCTGCGCCCATGGCCTGCCCGGCGCATCCCGTTGATCGCGGCCATGGCCGCGTCAGCCTGCCTGACCGCTCCGGCGACCGCGCAAGATGCCTCGGGCTACCTCGCCGCGACCTCCCCACCTCCTCGCGCGCAGCGCACCGACATCGCCCCCGTGCTGCGCCAGGGGCAGGTTGACCTGCTGGCCACCATCCGGCAGCGCGGCAGCCTGCGGGCCTGCGTCGTGCCGGTTCCACCCATGGTTCAACGCGACGCCCGCGGCCAGTGGATCGGCTTCAGCATCGATCTGGCCCGCCAGCTGGCCGAGGACATGGGCGTGAGCCTGGACATCTCGCCGAGCAACTGGGTTGACGTGATGCCTGACCTGTTGCATCGCCAATGCGACGCCGTGATCACCGGCCTGTGGCGCTCCACCCAGCGAGCGCTGGTGGTGAACTTCACGCAGCCCACGGCCACCGAAGGCGTCTACCTGATCGCTCAGCGCCAACCCAGCCCCTCGCGCACCTTCCCTCAAGGCTACAACCGCGAAGACAGCCGCATCGGCATCCTCGACGACCCGCTGCACAGACAGGTCCTGCGCGAACGATTTCCCAAGGCGAATGCCGTCGTGATCGATGAATCCCGCATGCTCGACGAACTGGCTGCAGGCCACATCCATGGCGCACTGCTCACCACGCTCGCACCCGAGGTGCTGCTCCGAGAGCACGTCCAGCGATTGCACCTGCCCTCGCGCGAGCCCCTCGCCCAGACCTCGGCGGCCATCGCCATCCGCAAAGGTGACCCCGACTTCCTGAACTTCCTTGACACGTGGCTGGCCATTCAGCGTGAGTCCGGCTGGCTGGACGAGCGCGCCAGGCGCTGGTCGCAACCCCAGCGCTGACCCTGCGTCCATGGAGTGATCGTTTGCCCAAGCTGTTCTCGGGTCTGAAGACCTTGCCTCGCAACCAGGTCGTGGTGGGCATCACCACCGCATCGGTGTTCCTGATCAGCCTGCTGGCACAAGACGGCCTCAACCGCCTTTTTGCACACAGGCACCTGACAGCCCAGGCCCAGACCCTGCTGTCCATCTTCGAGCAGTCGGTCAACCATGCTCGCGACGAGTTGGCCAGCCTGCCACCACTGGAAGACCTGGCTTGCGAAAGTGGTGTGAGCCTGGTCCTCGCTCAACGAACTTTTCGCAACGACGACATCCGCTGGATGGCGGTCGAGCAAGGCGGGCAACTGGTTTGCCGCGGTCATGTGATCGGCATGACGTTGCGCGGCGAGAACGCCACCCACCAGTCGACCCATCGGCTTGACCCCAGCTGGTTCATCGAATCGCTGAAGACACCTGACCAGCACCACGGCCTGTTCGTGGTGCATGAGCGCGGTCAGCGTCGATACATCGCCTCACTCGAGCCGCCCAACATGCGGCACATCGGCGATGCAGTCTGCGAAGGATGCGTGGCCTACGAGCTCTCGATCGAGGGGCAACCTCGGCTGCAACTGAGCTCGCCCGCACTTCAGGAGCTTGTGCGCATCGAACAAGAAGTGAGCAGTCGCAGCCCGCATGGGCTGGACCTGCGCATCCAGCTCACAGCGGGAGATCGCTACCTGACCCACCACCGCTTGCAAGGCTGGCTGGCCACGGTGCTGATCGCCATGGTCCTGGGTGCCCTGGCGGGCGTCCTGATGCACCGGCTGCTTCGAAACCGCGGCTCCATGGACTTCCTCATCCGGGAAGCCTTGAGGCAGCGTGCATTCGTGCCCTACTACCAGCCCATCGTCGATTCGCGAGATGGCCGCTTGATGGGAGCGGAGGCATTGATCCGGTGGGTCACGCCGGATGGCAAGGTGGTGCCGCCGGGCCAGTTCATTCCCTATGCAGAGGAATCGGGACTGATCCAGCCGATCACGCTGCAACTCACGGAGCAGATCACCGCAGACGTGGCCCGACTCCAATGGGCAAACAGCCCCCGTTTCGTCAGCATCAACCTGGTTCCGGAGCAGCTCGAGAACATGGACTACGTCCGGCACCTTCTGGGCCTGATCCAGCAACACCAACTCTCACCGCACAACATCTCGGTCGAGATCACGGAGCGCCGTCAGTTCGAAGACATGGCGGCCGGCAAGCTGGTTCTGCAAGCACTCACGCAGGCCGGTATCGAAGTCAAGCTCGACGATGCCGGCACGGGCTTCGGTGGCTTTGCCTACATCCAGGAACTGCCCATCGGCACGCACAAGATCGACAAGATGTTCGTCGACACCCTGCGGCATGGTGACGACGCCAAACGTCCGGTGCTCGATGCCATCGTGGAGTTCGCCCGCATCTCGAAACTCGAGACCATTGCCGAGGGCGTTGAAACACTCGCCCAGGTCAGGCAACTGGCAGACCTGGGCGTTCATGCCATCCAGGGTTATGTGTTCGGCAAACCCATGCCGTTGGCCGACTTCGAGGAGTGGGCCCGCACTCGCTGAGCCCACGAAGGCAACTCAGGCCTCCTCCTGCCGCCCCATGACCTTGTAAGCCAGCGCTCCCAGCACTGCCCCGACGATGGGCGCCACCCAGAACACCCACAACTGGGACATGGCCCAACTGCCCACGTACACGGCCACACCGGTGCTGCGCGCCGGGTTCACCGAGGTGTTGGTGACCGGGATGCTGATGAGGTGGATGAGCGTGAGCGCCAGACCGATGGCGATCGGGGCAAAGCCCTTGGGGGCGTGGGCGGCCGTGGCCCCCAGGATGATGATCAGGAAGAAAGCCGTCATCACCACTTCGGTGAGGACCGCTGCCGTCAGGGTGTAGCCACCCGGCGAATGCGGGCCGTACCCGTTGGACGCAAAGCCCTTGGCGAGATCGAACCCAGGCCCGCCCGAGGCAATGAGGTAGAGCACGCCTCCCGCAGCGCAGGCTCCGAGCACTTGCGCCACGATGTAGCCCGGCAACTTGCCGGCGGGGAATCGACCGCCCACCCACAGCCCCACCGAAACGGCCGGGTTGAAGTGGCCACCAGAAATCGGTCCCACGGCGTAAGCCATGGTGAGCACCGTCAAGCCAAAGGCCAGCGACACCCCGAGCAGGCCAATGCCCACCCCCGGAAACGCTGCCGCCAACACGGCACTGCCGCATCCACCCAGCACCAGCCAGAAGGTGCCGAAGAACTCAGCCAAGGTCGCTTTCATCACATGCCTCTCCCCTCAAGTGTGTTGCGCGCGGTCTCACGCGCTCAAGCGACATTCTCCGAGGCCCCCCCGGACCGTGTCAAGCCAGGAGGTCAAGATGGCTGCGCAGGCCGCAAACCATTGATCACCCCGTTGAAGACCCTCGCGGTGGCCGCCACCATCGTGGCGCGATCCTCCCGATAACCACCCAGCAACCAGTGCGTGACCGGCTGGCTCACCGCCCCGATCATCGCGATGCCCAGCATGCGCGACTCGGCTTCGTCGATGGCCTCGGTGCTGGTGCTGAACTGCTGCCGCGCGAAGGCCACCACCAGGGCCGCGAAGCGCTCGATGTTGCGCGTGTAGACGCCGTCAACGCGGGCGCTCACGCCCAGCACCTCGAGCCAGCACACGCGGGCCACGCGGGGCTCGGACGCCATCTCGAACAACGCGTTCAAGGCCCGCTCGACGGCCACCATCGGGTCACGCATCGCGGCCTCGTCGGCCAGGGCGGCCACCACCACCTGCTGCAGGTGGTCGAACTCGCGCTCGTAGACGGCCACCAGCAGGTCTTCGGTCTCGGACACCTTCTTGCCGATGAACAGCGCCACGGCAGCCGGAATAAAGGTGATTGACAGGACCATGGCCCCGAGCAGCGCCGTGACGACCGTGAACGCCATAGGGTGGAACATCCTGCCTTCGACGCCGGCCAGGGCAAAGATGGGCAGGTACACGGTCATGATGATCACCTGGCCAAACAGCAGCGGCCGTCTTGCCTCCTGCGAGGCCGCAAAGACCTCGTGGAAGCGCTCCTGGAGCGTGAGTGGCCGGCCATGGTGGGCTTGTGCGTGCGCCAGGCGGCGCACGCAGTTCTCCACAATCACGACCGCGCCGTCCACGATGATCCCGAAGTCCAGTGCCCCCAGGCTCATGAGGTTGGCGCTGACCTTCTGGCTGACCATGCCGCTGAAGGTGAACAACATCGACAAGGGGATCACCATGGCGGTGATCAGCGCCGCACGGAGGTTGCCCAGGAACAGGAAAAGGATGGCGATGACCAGCACGGCCCCCTCAAGCAGGTTCTTCTTGACGGTGGCGATGGCCTTGTCCACCAGGATGGTGCGGTCGTAGACGGTCACGGCATGGATGCCGCTGGGCAGCGTCTTGTTGATCTCCGCCATCTGCTTGTCGACAGCCAGGGACACCGTTCTGCTGTTCTCGCCGATCAGCATGAAGACAGTGCCCAACACGACTTCGCGGCCATTGTCCGTGGCTGCGCCTGTGCGCAGCTCCTTGCCCAGGCCTACTTCGGCGATGTCGCGGATGCGGATGGGGGCACCGTCGGCTTGCTTGACGATAATGCTGCCCAGATCCTGGACACCCTTGACCTGGCCAGGTGCGCGAATCAGGTACTGCTCCCCCTCGCGCTCGATGTAGCCGGCCCCGACGTTGCCATTGTTGCGATCGAGCGCGGTGACCACATCGGACAAGGTCAGGCCATGGGCCATCAGCTTCTCTGGGAAAGGAGCAACCTGGTACTCCTTGGCATAGCCGCCGATCGAGTTGATCTCGGTGACCCCGGCCACGTTGCGAAGTTGCGGTTTGATGATCCAGTCCTGGATCTCTCGCAAGTCGGTCGGGGTGTAGTCGCTGCCGTCCGGCTTCTTGGCCCCTTCCTTGGCTTCGACCGTCCACATGTAGATTTCACCCAGGCCGGTGGAGATGGGCCCCATGGCCGGGGTCACCCCGCTGGGCAGGCGCTCTTTGGCCTCCTGCAGGCGCTCATTGACCAACTGGCGGGCGAAATACAGGTCCGTCCCGTCCTTGAAGATCACGGTGATCTGCGACAGGCCATAGCGTGACAGCGACCGCGTCTGATCCAGTCCCGGCAGGCCTGCCATGACAGTCTCAAGGGGATAGGTCACCCGTTGCTCGGTTTCCAAAGGCGAATAACCGGGCGTCTGCGTGTTGATCTGGACCTGGACATTGGTGATGTCAGGCACCGCGTCGATGGGCAGCTTCTGGTAGCTGAAAACGCCAAGGGCCGCCATGGCGACGACCGCCAACATGACAATCCAGCGCTGCTCGATGGCAAAGCGAATGATGCGTTCAAACATGATGGGCAGTCCTTGGGCTCAATGCGCGTGCTCGGCCGAAGCCTTGCCGATCTCTGCCTTGATGAGGAAGCTGTTGGCCGAAACATGGCGTGTCCCCGCTTCCAGGCCCTTGATGATCTCGGTCCGCTGGGCATCGGCGCGCCCCACTTGGACGGGTTCAGCCTTGAAGCCGCCCGGCACCTCGACGAAGACCACTTGCAGTCCTTCCAGCGTCTGCACGGCGCTGGTGGCCACGGTGACCGGGGCTTCGGCATCGCCAGAGGTCACCGCCACGCTGACAAACAGGCCGGGCCGCCACGCCAGCTTCGGATTGCTCAGCACCACGCGAGCTTTGGCGGTTCTGGTGTCCTCACCGATGAGGGCGCCGACATAGGAGACGGTTCCCGTGGCCACATCGTCAAAGGAGCTGGAGCGGATGGAGACCTTTTCCCCCACCCGGACCACGGCCAGGTCTTTTGCCGGCACGCTCACTTCTGCCCAGACCATCGACAGGTCGGAGAGGGTGAAGACGTTGGCGTCCTCCTTGACTGACTCGCCAAGCGCGATGTGCTTTTCCACAATCATGCCGTCGAACGGTGCCCGCAGTTCGTAGCGATTCAATGCACCGGCCGAGGCCGAGGCGCCCAGTGCCTTGAGCTTCTGACTGGCGTTGTCCACGGCAATTTCGGCTTCGCGCAGCGCCTGCACGGCCTGTTGATAATCCATCTGGGGCGAGATGCGGTCCTCAAATAGCTTCTTCTCCCGATCATGGGTGGTGCGAGCCAGCGCCAGACGCTTCTGCGCTGCCTGCAATTCGCTGCGCTGCTCGGACAGCAGCACACTGGAGATGACGGCCAGAACCTGGCCTTTCTTGACTTGCTGGCCCAGGTTCGCTGAGACACCCTCAACGACCCCCGCCACGCGGGGCACAACGTGCGCCGTGCGGTCTTCGTTGAACTTGATCTCACCGGGCAAGTCCACTGTCGTGCGGATGCGACCTGGCCCGGCCGCCTCGACTTTGATGCCGGCGGACTTGATCTGCTCGGCACTCAACTTCACGGCATCTTCTTCGCCTTCGGCGTGCTCACCTGGCTTGTCGTGGTGCTCCCCGTCCTTGTGATCTTTGTGGTCCTCATGGCCATCAGCTGTTTTGCCATTTTCTGCGTGATGTTCGTCGTCGCTGTGCCCCTTGGCTTCTTCGTGGCCGTGCTCCTCACGGGCTTCTCCAACCGGCGCGGACGGCGCGCTTTTGAGGACGAAAGTGCCCGCAACTGCCCCGAGCAGGACGATGACGGCGATGGCCACAAGCTGGGTGCGGCTGATGCGCCCAACCTGGCGGTTGTTCTTTGGACTGGTCATGGCGTGCTTTCTCATGGCTGGGACGGCGCTGCGTTGGAGCTGGAGCTGGAGCTGGAGCCCAGCAGGCGGTCAATGTCGGATGTGGTGCGGTACAACTCACTGAGCGCGCGGAGGTACTGGGCCCGCGCTTGCAGCAAGGTGCGCTGGGCATCCAGCGTCTCAAGGAAGCTGAACTTGCCCAACTCGAAACCCGTGACGGCGGCTTGCCAGGCGCTCTCGGCGCCGGGCAGAATCTCAGATCGCAGAGTCTGGATTTCGGCCTGGGTTGAACGCAAGCGCTCGCTCAACTGAGCCCACTCTGTTTCCACGCGGATTTGGGTGGCCTGCAGGTCGGCTTGCGCCTTGCCATGCATTTTCAAGGCCTGAAGCAAATTTCCCCGGTTGGTGTCCCAGACCGGCAGCGGCATGGCGATGCCAATGATGGTCTGATTGCGACCGATGGCCTCATCCCGTTTGGCGCCCAGGGTGAGCGTCACGTCAGGGACGCGCCTGGCGCGCTCCAGATCTACCATTGCCTGGCGGCGATCTACTTCCAGACGAGCCATGCGAAGTGCTGGAACGTCTTGCGAGGCAACAAGTGTGTTGGTGGTGGGCAGGGTTTGAGCCTGCACCGAGCCCGTATCCGGCCGCCAGTCCAGCATTTGGGCACGGGCGGCGGCTGGTCCGAGCAGCAAGGCCAGACGTTGCCGTGACGATCTCAACTCACCCTCAGCCTGCAGCAACTCGACCCGCACCCCGGCGCGCGCGACGTTGACGCGGGTCTCTTCCACGGGAGAGACCTTGCCCGCCGTGACGCGCTTGGTCACCGCATCGGCGGCCCGCCCAGCCAGGTCGGCCGACGTTTGGGCCAGCCGAACCCGCTCCTGCGCGATAGCTGCGTTGTAGAAGGCTTCGGCCACGTCGGCGCGCACCTGGGCGCGGCGTGCCTGAATGTCCACCGAAGCCTGCGCCTGCCCCAGTTCGGCGACCGCCACCCTGGCTGATCGTTTGCCGCCCAGCTCGATGGGCTGAGCGAACTGCAGCGTGGTCGTTCGGCTCTCGCGCCGGGTGTCCTCGACCAGGGCCTGAATCTCGGGGTTCGGGCGAGCCCTGGCCTGAAGGACCGCGCCTTCGCCGGCCGCCAGTTCATGCTGGTTGGCCGCCAACTGGGGGCTGTACTGAAGGGCCAGTTCAATGGCCTCGTTCAAGGTCAGCGCTGGCGCGGTGGCCACCTGTGAAGAAACCACAGGCAACGCCTGGGCAAGGGATGTAGAGGGAAAGATCGTCGCCGCAGTCAACGCAAAGAGCGTTGCCAACGGCACAGTGAGGCTGCGCATCGAATTCTCCGGGTCGTGAAAACAACGAGGGGGAATTCGGCGAGAGGACAAGCCATGGGCTGGCTATCCAATGGACAGGAGATGGGGAAAAGCTGCCGTCTCGCCGAATCAGGCGGCGAGACGTATGTCGGGGCGTTCTAGCCCCTCAGGAATGTGCAAGGGGTGCCCTTGCACCAAGATTGCCGCCAGCACAGCGCCGGCTTCCAAGACGGGTTGCCGTGAATCGCCGGTCAACGGTTGCATCGCGGCCAGGTGGCATGACGCGCAGTCGTTGTCAACGCTGCCATTCTGGAAATGCCCGTCCTTGCCCTTGGGATCCGAGCCGCTTTTGTCATCCACGCTTGGTGCATGGTGCACATGATCGTGGTGACCAAAATGCTGGGCTGCGGCCCCTTTTTCGTGCTGGCAATAGCTGGACACCGCAGCCCAGGAGATCTGGAGCGGAAACCATATCAGCAGAAAAACAAAGACCAAGCGGCGCATGGGCAAGAAGTATAGGGTCAGTTCGTCAGGGACATGGATGGTCGACGTACCGTGTAGAACATCATCGATCCACACGGGCCTTGAGCAGGCGTAAACCGTTGGCGACCACGAGCAAACTGGCCCCCATGTCGGCGAACACCGCCATCCACATCGAGGCGTTGCCAAAAACGGCCATGATCAGGAAAACGGCCTTGATGCCCAGTGCAAGAGAGATGTTCTGCCAAAGCACCGCGTGCGTCTGGCGCGACAAGCGGATCAACTCCGGAATGCGGCGCAGGTCGTCATTCATGATCACCACGTCGGCCGCTTCCATGGCGGTGTCGGTGCCGGCACCACCCATGGCGATGCCGATACTGGCTTTGGCCAGGGCAGGCGCATCGTTGATGCCATCTCCCGTCATGGCGGTCATGCCGTGCTCCTGCAGCAAGCTCTCGATGGCCTGCAGCTTGTCCTGAGGCAGCAAATTGCCCCTGGCCTCCGCGATACCGGCCTGGGTCGCGATGGACTTGGCCGTAGCACTGTTGTCGCCCGTGAGCATGACAGGACGTACACGCAGGGCTTTGAGTTCTGCTATGGCCTGACGGGAAGATTCCTTGATCGTGTCGGCCACCGCAAACAAGGCGAGCACGCCCTGATCGCTGGCCAGCAAGGTGACGCTGTGGCCTGCCTGCTCCTGCTCCAGCAACTTGGCTTCCAGTGCGCTGTCGCACTGGCCGCGTTCCTCGATCAAACGGTGATTGCCCAGCACATAGGTCTGGCCTTGGCACACGGCGCGAACGCCTCGGCCCGGCAGCGCCTCAAAGGCCTCCAGCTCCAGCGCCTGCACAGTAAGCCCCTTGGAGATGGCCTGGGACACTGGATGGTCGGATCGAGACGCCAGGCTGCCAGCCAATTGGGCGACTCGCTCGCGCTCGCCCTGGATCGCTTCCCAAGCCACCAATTTGGGCTTGCCCTCAGTGATAGTCCCCGTCTTGTCCATCGCGATCACGCGCACCTTGCGGGCATCTTCCAGGTAAGTGCCACCCTTGATCAGGATGCCGCGACGTGCGGCAGAAGCCAGAGCGCTGACGACCGTGACCGGGGTCGAGATCACCAAGGCGCAAGGACACGCGATGACCAGCAGCACCAGGGCCTTGTAAAGCGCCTGCAGCCAGGTCCAGTCCATGAGCCAGGGTGTCAGCACGGCCATGGCCACCGCAAGCAAGAACACGGCCGGGGTGTAAATCGCTGCGAAGCGATCGACGAACCGCTGAGTGGGCGCCCGGGTGCCCTGGGCCTGCTCGACCGCTTCGATGATGCGAGCCAAGGTGGTGTCTGTCGCCATGGCGGTCACCGTGAAGGTCAACTCGCCCGTTTCGTTGATGGTGCCGGCGAACACGGGATCCCCCAGGCCTTTGTCCACGGGAATGCTTTCGCCTGTGACCGGCGCCTGGTTGATGGCGCTGTTGCCCTGGGTGACCGTGCCATCCAAGGGGACGCGTTCCCCAGGGCGAATGCGCACCGTGCTACCAAGTGCGATCTGCTGCACATCGACCACGGCCCATTGGCCGTCCGCTTGCTGAACTGTGGCTTCTTGCGGGCTCAGGTCGAGCAAGCCCTTGATGGCGTTGCGCGCCTTGTCCACGGACCGAGCTTCAATCAACTCTGCGATGGCGTACAGCGCCATGACCATGGCCGCTTCCGGCCACTGGCCGATGAAAAAGGCCCCGGTGACCGCCACCGTCATCAGAGCATTGATGTTCAGCTTGCCATGGCGCAGGGCCGACAGGCCTTTGCGGTAGGTCTCCAGCCCCGCCAAGCCAATGGCCACTGCGGCAAGTGCCAAGCCAAGCGACTTGAAGGGGGTGGTATCGGGCGCAAAGAACCCGAGGGCCTCCGCAAGGATGGCCAGACCCAAGGCCAGGGCGTATCTGACCCAGCCACCGCTGGTGGGTGCATGGTCGGACTCCGCACCGTGGTCTCCAGTGCCATCCTTGGCTGCATTGGGCGCTGTCACAGGTAGCGGCTCAAAGCCCGCCTTGCGGATCACATCCAAGGCCAGCGGCAAAGCTTCAGCGGAAGCGCTGATGCCGAGCGTTCGGGCGCCGAGCTGAAACCGCAGCGCTTTGATATTCGGAACACCGTCCAGCGCGCGCCGGATCTCCGACTCCTCGGCCGAGCAATCCATGGTGGCAATGCGAAACGTCGCCCAGCCGGAGCCTGCTGGGTTGGCGGCGGCCATAACAGCCGACTCCGATGCCGAGCATCCACAGCTTTGGTTCTCGCTGCCTGAACAATTTGATGCGCTTGTACTTGAGGTGTTTGGCGTTGTCATGTTCACATTAAAAACCCTATAGTCACTGGAGAGTCAAGTCATAGGGCAAACAAAATGAAGATTGGTGAGTTGGCGGGACAAACTGGATGCCCAGTGCAGACCGTGCGCTTCTATGAGGCGGAAGGGCTTCTACAACCCCCTGAGCGGAGCGCGAACAACTATCGCATTTACGGCCAAACGCATGTCGACCGGCTGTCGTTCATCCTGCGCTGCCGCTCGCTGGACATGACGCACGATGAGATTCGGGTTTTGCTGCGTCTGCAAGATGACCCGACCAAGCCTTGCGACGAGGTCAACGAGCTGCTCGACAACCACGCTCGCCATGTGGATGCGCGCATCTCAGAGTTGACAGCGCTGAAGCAGCAGATTCAGGACATCCGTGATGCTTGCGCAGGCGGCACCTGCATCGGCGAGTGCGGCGCTCTCGATTCTCTACGTCGCAACACGGGCGCTAGCGCGGCCAAGCGCGGGCACATCAAGGGTGTGCACCAGTGAGCCTGGGCTGGTCGGCCATAGTCAATTGATTTTCGTCAACGAGGTAGGTCGTTCGATGAGTATCTCGATATGGTGGTGTCGCTTGACGCGAGCTCTTGGCAGGCTCATGCTGATATGCCCCTAAACTTTTGTGCCCGGCCCTTCCGGGCTTCGCGACAGTCACTGAAGGAGCCACCATGAAGCGACTCGTACTCAACGGTGCAATTGCTGCACTACTGCTTTCTACAATGCCCGTCGCCGTTCAGGCACAGGCACCCGCGAAGGATGCCAAGACTCAGACAGCACCCGACGTGAAGGCCTTCGATAAGCAACTTAGCGAGGCTCAAGCGCAGATGAAGCGAATGCAGGAGCAAATGGATCGCATCCGCCAGACCCAGGACCCGCTTGAGCGACAAAAGCTGATGCAGGACCACTACCTTGCCATGCAGAACGCCATGACGGCGATGCACGGCATGTGGGGCCCAGGCATGATGGGTGGTCACGGAATGATGCACGGCCCAGGGATGATGGGCGGACCAGGCATGATGCATGGATCAGGCATGATGGGCTGGGGTGGGATGCACGGGTACTACTCGACACTCACGCCAGAACAGATGAAGCAGCGCCAGTACATGATGGATCAGTACATGGGCATGCAGCAGATGATGATGGACCAAATGATGATGCGGCAGCAATGGATGACGCCGCCGGCCACGAAATAGGCAACCTCTGCTGTTGTGACGTTCAGGGGGACAAGTCTTGAGTGGCTTGGCGCGGCGACGTCCGCTATCTTCATACCACCGACAGAGGCTCAGGCCATGTTTTCGGCGGGCTACGCAGTTCGCGCTGCGCACGAAGCCCCGCCTGGCCGGCTGCTACCGCTGCTGAGCCGTCACCAGCCCTTGTGCAATGACCGGCTGCAATGGGTCGCTTTGAGTCAGTCGCTGTACGCGCGAGCAGCCGTTCAAGCCAGCTCGCTGGCTGGTGTGCAGTCAAGCGACTGGTGTCCGAGTCAAAGCAGTCGGATGAGGTCATTCATGCGCCAGTGACATCTCGGACCCAGTGGCCTACTTCAACGTGCTGCTGACCCCGGCCAATTCGGCGTGAACTTGCTTGCGGCTCAATGAACCCGCAGTACCTCAAACTGATGTCGGATTGGGGCGACCTGTATCGACACCTCATCGCCCTCGCATTTGCCCAGTAGGGCCCTGCCCAAAGGGGCTTCGCTGCTGATGACCTGAACGAGCTGAGCGCCGATGACCAACTTCATGCTGCCCCCATCCGGGCCGAGAAAGAGCTGTTGCTGCTTGTCGTCGGAATCGATCAGGCAGACCAGCGCGCCGAGCTGTATGCCTTTGCTGGCGTCGTAGGGGCGCGGGCGGAATTGGCGCCAATTGGCCATCGCCTGGCGGATGGCTTCGGCGCGCCGAGCTTGGCCGGTGGCCAGGTAGGCGGCTTCGAGCCCCAAGGTGTCGTATTTGTTTTCGGCGATGTTTTCTTCGTGAGTCGCCGTTTCATGGGCCACCCGCACGGCCTGTTCGGCTTGCAGCAGGTCTTCAGCCAGCCGTTCCAGCACCTGCTGCTGCAGCAAGAATTTATCCATGGTGAAAGGTAGGCATCTCGAACACGCGGGGGGCAGGTCTTGATTATGAAGGGCGCCACCAGCCTGTGACGCTTGTGTCAACTTGGTCCGCGAGCGTGGGGCTGGGGAGACCGTGTTGCTGCTGCACAGCGCAGGCAAAACGGGGGCGCAACGGACGGCGGCGGGCCGGTGATCAAAAATGCTGCATCGCAGCAGCCTTTCTTGTACGATGTTCGTCATGCATCACCTCTCCCGCCCCATCGCCGCAGCCCGAGCCGCACGAGCCCGTCGCTCGTTGCCGTGTCCTGCGCGCGAGGTTGAGATGGTGAAGATGTAGACGAAGCACCACTTTCCTCCCCAAAGGCCACGGCTCACCCCCGTGGCCTTTTTCTTTGTCCCGCCGCATGAAAGGCCCTTGACCATGAAAACGCTCCAGCCCCACCACCCGCAGCAGTGCCAGCATCTGATGTCTGTGACCGCGCGCCCCGCCGACGTTTTCGTGCGCGGCGAAGGCGCGTGGCTGTGGGACCAGGCGGGGCGGCGTTACCTGGATTGGTTGCAAGGCTGGGCGGTCAACGCGCTGGGACATTGTCCGGCGGTCATCACCCAGGCGTTGCAGACGCAGTCCACCCAACTGCTCACGCCCAGTCCGGCGCTGTACAACCTGCCGTCGCTGGAGTTGGCGCAGCGCTTGTGCGCGCTCAGCGGCTTCGATCAGGTCTTCTTTGGCAGCACGGGGGCGGAGGCCAACGAAGGGGCGATCAAGCTGGCGCGCAAATGGGGTCGTACAGGGGGACGCAATGGGGAGCGTGCGGCCAGACGAGAGGCGGGCGCGGGGGCGTTCGAGATCATCACCTTCGACAACGCCTTTCATGGGCGGAACCTGGCGACCATGGCGGCCAGTGGCAAAGCAGGGTGGGACGCCTTGTTCCCGCCCAACCTGCCGGGCTTTGCCAAGGCCACGCTGAACGACCTGGAGTCCGTGCACCGGGTGCTGAGCGAACGCACGGTTGCCATCATGCTGGAGCCGGTACAGGGCGAAGCCGGCGTGCGCCCGGCCACGCGCCCTTTCTTGCAAGCGCTGCGCGAGTTGTGTGACGAGCGCGGTCTGCTGCTGATCTTTGACGAGGTGCAGACCGGCTGCGGCCGCCTGGGGGAGCTGTTTGGCTTTCAGCACTACGGCGTCAAGCCCGATATCCTGACCTTGGGCAAGGGGCTGGGCGGAGGGGTGCCCATGTCTGCGGTGCTGGCACAGCAGCATTGCAGCGTGTTCGAGCATGGTGACCAGGGCGGCACCTACGCCGGCAACCCGTTGATGTGCGCGGTCAGCCTGGCCGTGCTGCAGGAGCTGAGTCAGCCGGATTTCCTGACGCGGGTGCGTGAGCGGGGGCAGCAGTTGCAAGAGGGGCTGCTGCAACTGTCGCAGCGGCACGGCTTGGGCGAGGTGCGGGGCGCCGGCTTGTTGTGGGCGCTGGAGCTGGGCCGTGACAACGCGGCCGACGTGGAGCGGGCTTGCCGTGAACAAGGGCTGCTGGTGAACGCCGCGCGGCCGCATTGCTTGCGCTTCATGCCTCGGCTCAACAGCACGGCGCAAGAAGTGGAGACCGGGCTGGTCATTTTGGGCGGGGTCTTGAGTCGAGCACGGACCCTGCAGTCATAACGACACGATGAGAGTCGAGGTGACTCCGTTTTTTCGGAGTCATCTTGACGCCCCATGAGCGCAAGTTATTGATTCACATCAAAACGCCCCGTGGCATGTGTATTGCGCTGAAGCAGCGTAGTTCATTTGTCTTGGTTTTGGCTCTGGGGGCTCTCTGCTGTGGATACGGCTTTCATACTTTTGTCGGCGTTTGTGTTGTCGTTTGTCGCGCTGCTGGTTTTCATCTGGTCGCAAAGTCATGGCTTGTTTGACCGTCGCGCCAGCGGTGCCGAAATCATCTTTGCGTCTGGAGAGATTGGTCAAGTCGAGGAGCCCGCCGCCTCGCTTCAGCAGCAAGGACAGTTGCAGTCAGCGATGAACGCGGTCAAGGCACCGCCAGCATCGCAAGCGGATGCGCAGGCCTTGCGAGATCGGGCGCAGGCCGATGCCTCAACGGCGCCCCTGGTGCTGTTTCTCTTTTGCTGCGCCGTCGTCTGGTTGCTGGTTGCCTCTGCGGCTGGCCTGACCGCCTCGGTCAAGCTGCATGAACCCGATTGGCTGACGCAGCAAGCGTGGCTGACATTCGGGCGCATTCGCACTTTGCACCTCAATGCCGTGGCCTATGGGTGGGCGCCCATGGCAGGTTTGGGCATTGCCATGTTCGTGATTCCACGCCTGCTGAATCGGCCCCTCATGGGGGCGCGTTATGCGCTGGTGGGCGCCATGCTGTGGAACGCCGCCCTGATCGCCGGGCTGGGCAGTGTCGCCGTGGGCATCAGCGACGGCATGGAATGGCTGGAGATTCCCTGGCAGATCGACATGTTGTTCGCCGCAGGCGGCGCCTTGATGGCCATGCCCTTGATCTACACCTTGGTGAACCGACGCGTGGCGCACCTGTATGTGTCGGTCTGGTACATGGCCTGTGCGCTGTTCTGGTTGCCGGTCTTGTTCATCGTCGCCAAGATTCCGGGGCTGCACCAGGGTGTGCAGCAAGCCGCCGTGAACTGGTGGTTCGGGCACAACGTGCTGGGGCTGTTCTACACCCCTCTGGCGCTGGCGTCGGTCTACTACTTCCTGCCCAAGGTGATCGGCCGTCCGATCCAGTCCTACAACCTGTCCTTGCTGGGCTTTTGGGGGCTGGCGTTTTTCTATGGACAGGTCGGTGGGCACCATCTGATTGGTGGCCCGGTCCCGCAGTGGATGGTCACACTGTCGATCGTCCAGAGCATGATGATGATCATCCCCGTGCTCGCCTTCACGGTGAACCAGTACCAGACGCTGCAAGGGCATCTGGGTGCATTGCGCCACTCACCCACCTTGCGCTTCATTGGGGTGGGTGGGCTGATGTACACGGTCAGCTCGATCCAGGGCTCGTTTGAGGCCTTGCGCAGCATGAACGCGGTGACGCACTTCACCCATTACACCGTGGGGCATGCGCACCTGGGCCTGTATGGCTTCGTCAGCTTCGTCTTCTTTGGGGCGATGTATTTCGTGCTGCCACGCGTCACCGCGCGCGAGTGGCCGTATCCACGGCTGATCTCGGCGCATTTCTGGTTGGCCTTCATCGGCATTGCCATCTACTTCCTCAGTCTGACGGTGGGCGGCTGGTTGCAAGGCTCGGCCATGCTGGATGCGAAGCAGTCGTTCATGTCCTCGGTGGCCCTCACCTTGCCTTATCTGCGTGGCCGCAGCGTAGGGGGTGGGCTCATGGTGCTCAGCCACCTGGTGTTCGCATGGCATTTCATCTCCCTGGTGCTGCAACGCGGTCCGCAGCGCCAGGGGGCCGCGGTCCTCTCGGTTCAGTGGAACAAGGGAGGTGCACGATGAGAAGCGAGTTCAAGCTGCTGACCGGGGCCATGGTCATGCTCAGCCTGTCGACGAGTGCCTTGGTGGTCGTGCCTTATCTTCAGGTGCGAGACATCGCGCCGGCCGAGGGGCTCAAGCCCTACACCAGCGCGCAGTTGCGCGGCAGGGAGGTCTACATCGCCAACGGGTGCGTCTATTGCCACACCCAGCAGCCGCGTGCCCAGGGCTTTGGGCCCGACCTGGCCCGCGGCTGGGGCCGCGCCACCGTGGCAGCGGATTACGCCTATGACCGTCCGCACCTGCTGGGCACCATGCGCACCGGCCCGGATCTGATGAACATCGGGGTGCGGCAGCCCAGCGAGCAGTGGCACCTGGGGCATCTGTATCAGCCTCGCGCTTATGTGCCGGGCAGCATCATGCCCAGCTACCCGTTTTTGTTTGAACTCAAGACCAGCGATCAGGTTGCCCCGGGCGATGTCCAGGTGCAACTCCCCCCAGGACAAAGTCCGCGCGGCCAGGTGGTCGTGGCGCGACCCGAGGCGATGGACCTCGTGCGCTACTTGCAGTCGCTCGATCGCAGCTATCCCGTCTCGTCCACGGTGGCTCAGAAGGGAGCCCAGCCATGAGCCAGCTTCCACCGCCCTCTCCTCAGCAGCGCGAGCATGAGGAGCCTCACGAGAACAACGGGGCCTTGCCATGGTATGTGGCTGCCTTGGTGATCGCGCTGCTGCTGTTCGGCATCGTGTACCTGTGGCGCACCACCATCAGTACGCCGCCAGAATGGGGTGATGGACGCACGGTGGCCGAGTTGCAAGGGCCGTCTGGCGATGCCGCCGGGGGCATTGATGGCGGGGGCATTTTCAGTGCGCGATGCGCAGCGTGCCACCAGGCAACCGGTGCAGGCCTGCCAGGCGTGTTCCCGCCTTTGGCTGGTTCGGAATGGGTTCAGGGTGACAGTCAAACCCTGGCCGCCGCCGTGTTGCACGGCATCCAGGGTCAGCTGACGGTCAAGGGTCAAGTCTATGCAGGCGTCATGCCCAGCTTTGCGGCGCAACTGTCTGATGCCGAGATGGCTGCCGTCTTGACCCACATCCGCAAGAGCTGGGGCAACCATGCGGCCCCCATCGGCGTCGATGTCGTGGCCCGTGTCCGCAAGGCCACGGCCACGCGCACCGAGGCCTATCAGGGCGAGGCAGAGCTGCATCAGCTGAAGCTGACGCCATGAGCCCCTTGACAAGCGGACACGCCCATGCCGTCTGCGTTGATCAACGCAGGCCCCTCAGTGGGCTGCTCTGTCTGGTGTTGCTGATGCTGTTCACCTGCGGTGTCTGGCACCTGACACGCGGCTTGACCGTCTGGACATTTGAAGATTGGCGTCAGCAACAGATTGCCGAGGGATCTCTGCAGGCTCAAGAAGTGAGCGTGAAGGGGTTCACGCCATCTTGGCCATGGCCTCACACCCGCTCGGACGCGAACGCTCGCATCTATCTGGTGGACTTCATCTATACGCGCTGCCCCACGGTCTGCCGGGCCTTGGGCAGTGAGTTTCAGCAAATGCAAAGCGCCCTGAGGGCGTCGACGGAGCCCTCATCAAAGCAGGTGCGATTGGTCTCCATGTCCTTTGATGTGGCTGGCGACGACGTGCCTGTTCTGAACGCGTATGCGGCGCAGATGCATGCCGATCCCCAATGGTGGCAGATCGGCGTTCCCGCTTCGCAGGCCGATGCGACGGCCCTGCTGCGGTCCTTGGGTGTCGTGGTGATACCCGACGGTCAGGATGGCTTCGTGCACAACGGCGCCATCCATGTGTTGAACGCTCATGGGCGTCTGCTGGGCTTGTATGAGCCTGGGCAGTGGCGCGAGGCCTTGAATGCCGCTTACCGATTCGCGCGCAGTGCAAAAGGGGTCGCGTTGTGAAGGGCCAGAGCCGGTGGGCACAAGGTGTGGGGCGTGTGGGTAGCGGCCTGATCCTTCTGGCACCGCTGGCCCTGTGCTGGCCCATGCTGCGGCATCTGGTGGAGAGTCGGATGTCCCTGCACATGCTGCTGGAGTTCCCCATCTTGCTCGCCTCAGGGTGGCTGGCCTGGCGCTCCATGCGGGTGAGGCCATGGGGTGCAGCTGCCGTGCGCGCCCTCACGGCGCTGGATCCCCACGGGTGGCTTGGCGCCACCGCCACCAGCTGTGTGGCCATTTTCTGGATGCTGCCACTGGCCCTTGATGCCACCCTCATGTCGCCGTGGATGGCGTCGATCAAGTACCTCAGCTGGTGGTGGGTGGGCGGGCTGCTCTGTCACAGTTGGCAGCGGATGGCACCCGAGCTGCTGTGGTTCTTCATTGGCAACCTGGCCTGGATGAGCGCGACCGCGGGCATGCTGTATTGGGATACGCCCGCACGCTTGTGTGTGAACTATCTGATCGATGATCAGCGTCACACGGGCATCGGCTTGGTGCTGATGTCCTTGGCGCTGGGCGTGCTTGCATGGCGGCAAACCCGCCGCTGTGGGCGCACCCACGGCGCGGTCGGCTCAGCCTGAGTGCCGCGGGCGGTGCGCCCGTTTGTCGTAAAGCCCATGGCGTTTGGCCAGGCGTGTCAGGTTGGCCCGGTCCATCTGCAAGGCCCTTGCGGCGCTGGCCCAGTTGTGCGCATGTTGAACCAATGTGGTCTGCACCAGATCTCGCTCGAATGCCTCCACCGCCTGCCTCAGCCCCAACTGTGAGGCTGGGGTGGACGAGGCGGCGCCCGGGATCACGGCATGAGCCGATGGGCTGGGCACGCTCGGTGATGGGGCACCGACCTCCTGCAGCCCCATGTCTTCGGCGGTCAAGGTCAGGATGCGCGGGCGTGTCGGATGGCGCCCCAGGGCCCGCAACACGCTTCGCCCGATCAGGTGTTCCAACTCACGCACATTGCCGGGCCAGTCGTAGGCAAGCAAGGCGGCCTGCGCATCGGGGTCGAGTCGCAAGCCACCAAGGTGCAGGCGCACGCGGTTCTCCTCCAAGAAAAAGCCGCTGAGCAACAGGATGTCCCGCCCACGCTCCCTCAAGGCGGGCACCGCCAAGGGGTAGACGCTGAGCCGATGGTAAATGTCTGCCCGCAAACGACCTGCGCGCACCTCGGCGGCCAGGTCACGGTTCGTCGCGACAATCAGGCGCACGTCAGCCCGATGCTCGCGGTCTGACCCCAAACGTTGCAGCTGTCCACTTTGCAGCACCCGCAGCAACTTGGCCTGAGCGGCCAAGGGCAGTTCGCCAATCTCATCAAGGAACAGCGTGCCCCCATCGGCCAGTTCGAACTTGCCCTGGCGCTCACTGACAGCCCCGGTGAATGCGCCGCGCACGTGCCCAAACAGCTCGCTCTCTACCAGCGTGTCAGGCAAGGCGGCACAGTTCAAGCTGATCAAGGGGCGATCCGCTCGGCCAGAGCGGGTATGCAAGGCTTGGGCGACCAACTCTTTGCCCACGCCCGTCTCCCCCGTGATCAGCACCGTCAGCTCACTGGGCCCGACCAGCGCAATCTCCTTGAGCAACAGCTTGAAGGCGGCACTTTGTCCGATCAGTTCGCGCTCGGGTTGCCCTGCTGCCCGTTTGTAGGACTCCGCACGGGTGCGCTCGGTCTGCAACAGCGTGGCCAATCGGTTGATGCGCATCACCGCCCCCACCGTGGCCGACGCGAGGTTGGCAAATGACTGCAGCAGCGCGAGATGCGAGTCGCTGAACCGCCCGCGCTCCAGAGACGCCAGGGTCAACAGACCCCAGATTCGGCCCTCCACCTGCAGCACGCATCCCATGCCGTCATGAACCTCGTGGTGTGTCTGATCTCCCTCGATCAGTCCGTCATAGGGGTCGGGCAATGCGCTGTCGGCGTCAAAGCGCTTGGCTTGCCCACTGGCCAGCAGCCATTGAAAACGCGGGTGATCCGCGACCTTGAAGCGGCGCCCCAGGGTGTCGCTGCTCAAACCCTCGGTGGCCAGGGGCAAGAGCACCTCGCCATCCAGCTTGAGCAAAGCCACGGCATCGCAGGAAAACAGCGCTCGGGCCGCTTGCAGCAAGCGTCGATATCGCTCTCGCTCGGGGATCTCCTGTGGCAAGTCCCCCACCAATGCAACCAAGGTACTCAACCACAGTTCTGTTGTCATTTTGACGATTGATCGAGTCATATGGACTCGATTTCAAGATAGGTCAGTTCGACATTGTGTGCTGCAAGTGTTTGATATGACAAACGAAGGGTTATGGCATGTGCATTGCAATGCATCACAGCCGACGACCGCATGGCTTGTGTCGCGCTCATTCAGATCTCACCCGCATGCATCACGTATCCAGAACCGACCAGATCCGAATTTTCTTGCTCTTGCGTTTGCAGCACTGGCTGCCCGCACCCTCTGTGCGCGCAGGCCGGCAAGCGCTGGTCTTGGGCGTGATGAGCGCCGCTGTCGGCTTGTCATGCATGGAGTGGATCAGCCGTCATTGGCTGGGGGCCAGTGCGCCTTGGTTCATGCCGCCGATGGGGGCTTCGGCGGTGTTGCTGTTCATGCTGCCCGTGAGCCCGATGGCGCAGCCTTGGGCGGTGATCGGCGGCAACGTGCTGTCTGCGCTGATCGGCGTGTTCATCCACCAGTGCCTGGGTGACGTGGGATGGGGCGCCGCCCTGGCCGCAGCCATGGCGATCACGGCAATGTGTGCGCTGAGATGCCTGCATCCTCCCGGCGGTGCGTTCGCGTTGATGGCCGCGCAGGGTGGGGGGGCAGCGCATGAGATGGGCTACGAGTTCGCGCTGACGCAGGTCGGGCTGAACTCCATGGTTCTGGTGCTGATGGCGCTGTTGCTGAACAACCTCGCCGGTAGACGGTATCCCCATCGCCCCTCACCATCGCCGACATCACCCCACCACACCAGCGATCCCCTGCCCAGTCAACGCGTGGGGGTTCAGGCACAAGACCTGGACGCCGCGCTGGCCTCGTTCGGCGAACTGCTGGACATTGAGCGCGACGACCTGGAGGACATCGTGTCCCGCGCGAACCTGCAAGCGCAGCGCCGCCAATGGGCGAGCGTGCGCTGCGATGACATCATGTCCCGTGACGTCGTCACGGTCAGCGCAACCTGCAGTGTGGAAGAAGTCTGGATCCGCCTTTCGCGGCACAAAGTCAAGGCACTGCCGGTCGTCAATGAGTCACAGCAGTTGGTGGGCATCGTGTCCCTGCATGACTTTTTTCTCAGCCCGACGGATCGGGCCTTGAGAAAGATCGTGCCAGGGAGGCTCGTGAGCGAAATCATGACGACCTCGGTCATGGCCGTCTCTCCCGATCAACCGATCGCGGATCTGGTGCCCGCCTTCTCCGATGGTGGACTGCATCACATGCCCGTGGTTGACGCAGAGCGGAGGGTGGTGGGCATGGTGACCCAATCGGATCTGGTTGCGGCGTTGTTTAACCTCCCCGCGGTCGCGACATCCTGAACCAGGCCTGTCAGTCCTGTCGCGTGCGTTCGAGCTTGCTCACATCGAATCCCTTTTGGGCCAGTCTGGTCAGCAAGGCGTTGTAGGCGGTCGGGTCCACCTGCGGGGTTCTCGCCAGGATCCACAGGTACTCCTGACTCGGCTCGCTCACGGCCACCAGTTGATACGCCTCATCCAGGTCGATCACCCAGTAGTTGCCCCACACGAAAGGCAGAAACGAGAGCCATGCGGGCGCGAAGCGCACCTTCAGTTTGGGGAGGTGGCCGAGCCCACCTGCCTGGCCGTGGCCACGGCCTCGTTCATGACGCCGCTCTCCAGCCGGCAGCGGTTGATGACCTGCACGGTGCCATCCGCTTGCTGACGGTATTCGGCTGTCGTGCCCCCACCGGTGCATTTTTTCTGAAACCAAGTGGGGTACTCGGCAATCTCGAACCAGGCGCCCATGTAGCGGGGCACATCCAGGGATGCAATCGTCCTCAGCTCGCCAGCCACGGCGCTCAGCGCGCACAGGCCGAGCCAGGCGCCCCACAACTGCACTTTCAAAGCGGGCCAAGCGTTCATGGGATGCTCCTTCAAGCGCGTGGACGTGACCGTGCGGCTCAGGGGGTGTCTGGCTGGGCCGGGGCTTGACGGGCCTGCCACGCCCGCAAGGCTTGGCGATACTCGTCCATGGCCAGGTCATGCAGGTCGAAAATGCAGGGATCGCAGCCGTTGCCGCAGCAGGCGTCGAGGTCGGGTGGCTCGGGGGCTTGCGGCTTCGGGTCAGGGTTGGGGGCAGATGTGGACGACGTGGTCATGCACGCTATTTTCGCGTAGAGGCCAAATCAGTACGCGACGTAGGGGCCACTCCCCAAAGGTGTGTTCGCACCGCTGATGACTGTGTACACCTGGCGCCCATAGAAGAAAGGCAGGCCGAAGTCAAAGGAGAGGTCGTCGCCGATGGGGCCCCCCAGGTTGCTCATGGCGTAGGTGTTGGCGTTGCTGAACAGCGCAATCGCATTGGCAATCGAGAAGTTGACGGTGCTGGTCTGGCCATTGACACTGCTGTTGACAGCCTGCAAGGTCAGTGCGCTGGTGGGGCAATACCAATCCGTCGCGGACCCCTCGCACGTGGGAAACGCCGGATCGTTGTCCACGCCAAAGAACCACCCGTTGGAGCCAGAGTCGACAAAGCCTTGGATCAGCGTGCGGCCGTCGAACGTGGTGG
>JACCDZ011493668.1_pt1 | contig 32932 bp, 54 predicted proteins | sample 7449551 | NCBI WGS metagenome assembly JACCDZ01 (sample SAMN15323452, study PRJNA562643) | freshwater metagenome | isolation source: river surface water | place: USA:Blue River Watershed | collected 2017-08-18 | reverse complement strand
GTTCTTGGTTCTGCTGATTTATCTGCTTATAAGGATAGATTTAATTCGTTCAATATTGTTACAAATACATACTTTGGAAGCAAGACAAGCGGAGAATATACTTATACTATCTATGAGCAAGCAAGTTCTTCGAATACTAATCCAGCTTTAGCTACTGGAATCGTAGAAGTAGGACAAATGAATCTAAAAGATGCTACTGATTTCGCATTTACAAGCTACGCTAACACGACAAATACATACAAAGTTCGAGATATATGAGTAATCAATTAACGGTTTTGGCATTTGCGGAAGCAAGACAACCAGAATATAAGGAGAAGAAAGGCGAAAGAGGAGGCTATATTGAATTCGGATTTAAAAACGATTATCCTAATTACTTGAATGATTTGTTTAACAAGTCAGCCAAGCACAATGCGATAATTAAAGGCAAGGTTAACTATATTACTGGTAATGGTTTCAAAATTGTAGGGGACTCCGATCCCATTGCTGAACAATTCATCGCCTCCGCAAACCAATCAGAATCGTTAACCGAAATTTTACGCAAGACTTCTACGGACATTGAGATATTCGGAGGAGCTTACTTACAAGTTATTTGGTCTCAAGCTGGTGGAAATTTAGCTGAGATTTATCATTTGGATTATACTAAGGTTCGTTCTAACGAGGATAATACACAGTTTTGGTATTCTGATAATTGGAAGGATAATAAGTACAAGAGAGAGGTTTACAATGCGTTTAACACGCAATTAAGAACAGGAAGTCAAATCCTTTACCTAAAAGAGTATCGTCCTAACTTAAATGCTTATGCTTTACCTGGTTATTTCGGAGCTTTAAATTACATTGAATCGGACATTGAGATTTCTAAGCACGTTCTTGGGAATGCACAGACAGGATTCTCTGCAAGTAAGTTAATTACCTTACCAAACGGAGAGCCGACAGATGACGAGAAGCGTACTATTGAGCGCAAGTTTACGGATCGTTTCACAGGTTCAGATGGCAAAAAGTTTATTCTTAGCTTTACTAACGATGCTTCAAGAAAGCCGATTGTAGATGACTTAGGTGCGAGCGATATTACCAAAGAAGATTTTCAGAATGTTGATAAATTAATCCAACAAAATCTTTATGCTGGTCATCAAATTACTGCTCCTGATTTGTTCGGTATTGCTACTCCAGGACAACTTGGAACAAGACAACAAATGAGAGATTCGTATGAAATCTTTCAAAATACATACGTTAACGACAAGCAAATTTATCTTGAGCAAGTATTTACAGAATTAGCCAAATTAAAGGGTACTTCAAGTACGCTTCAAATTATTCCAGTAGAGCCAATCGGAATAGAATTCTCTGAGGCAGTAATTTTACAAGTTGCTCCTAAAGAATGGATTCTTGAGAAGCTTGGTATTGATATGAGCAAGTATGAGCAACAAACTATTGAAGTAGCTCAAGAGGAGGCGCAAGTTGAACAATCTAAGATGCAATTCAGCGATGATTTAATCATTGACTTATTTGCTAATTGTGGGGAAAGCAAAGAGGACTATTCAATCTTTAAATCAAGAGAGGTATTCTCATCAGTTGCTAACGAAGCTGAAGAGCGAATGAACTTAGAGTTTGCAGAGCAAGCTTTGACAACGTTAGAAGCTAATATCTTGGATTTAATTCAAAAAGATAAGCGAATAACTGCTGAGATTATTGCTGGAGTTACTAAGACTGATTTGCAAATCGTAGAAAGAGTATTGCAAGGCTTAGAGACTAAAGGCATATTAAAAAGCAAGGAATCAAGAGGAGTAATTGAAAGAACATTGCCAAGACCTTTAAGCGAATTACAAGCTCCAAAGGCGCAGACTACTTCATTTATGATTCGTTATTCTTATGAATGGCGCACAGATATTCCAACGGATCAACGCAATACTTCAGCTCATCCATCAAGACAATTCTGCGCACGATTAATGCAATTAGATAGATTATATTCAAGAGCAGAAATTGAATCGATTAGCGCAAGATTAGGATATTCAGTATTTGATAGAAGAGGCGGATGGTGGACAATGCCAAACGGAGAGCATTCTCCAAGTTGCAGACATCGCTGGTTTGCTCAAACAGTAATTAAAAAAGGATAAGATGAAGAACACTTTATTCATTTCGGTTTCATCTATTAAGGAGAGAACAGGATTGCACGCTAACGTAGATGACAAATTAATCTTGCCAGAGATAAAAACTGCTCAAGATATGTACATTCATCCGCTTTTAGGAACTGGATTATATGAGCGTTTGCAGAATGGCATTGTCGCTAATAACTTGGATTCTGACGAGGTTGCACTATTGGACAACTACATAACAGATACGCTTGTTTATTACGTTTTAAGCGAGCTTCCGACAGGATTAAGCTATCAGTTCTATAATAAAGGATTGGTTCGTAAAACTTCTGATAATACAGACCAACCACAGATGCAAGATTTGCTTGACATCTCGGCAAGGTATCGCAAAAGAGCTGAGTTCTATGCAGAGAGAACAGTTAAATTCTTGAAGCAAAATGCAGCGCAAGGAAAATACAATTTGTATTTGAATCCGGGTAGTGGATTAGATGCTATTCATCCAGAGCATACTGCTTATTCGACAACGATCTATTTAGGAGATTGCGAAGGATGTGGAAGCGGATTAAGTTTTGAAGAAAAATATCAAGGACAAACTGGATTCTGTTGCTAATATATGCCGAAGGATTACTCAAAAAAGAACATAGAAAAATTAAGAATTTATTTAGCTCAAAATGGCAATAAAACAACTGACATTAAATCAGACAGTCAAGCTGATAAAGGACATAGCACAAAGCCACGACCAAATTAATACAGTCTATTTTGGCGATGTGTGGGAGTTTTTAGCTCAAACTGACAATACTTATCCAGCTATGTTTTATTCGTTGACTGGAAGCCAAATAAATGGCAAGTCTTTGGATATGAGCTTTAGCTTGTTCTTTTTAGATAGACAATTACAAGATGAAACAAACGAAACGGAAGTATTATCAGACCAATTACTTATTGCGCAAGATATTGTATCAATGCTTAGATTTCCTAAATTCGATTGGGAGATTGGTGATAATGTTGTTTTAGAGTTTTTTACTGAAAACGAAAAAGATTATTTAGCTGGGGTTAAGGCAGATGTTACTATCTCCTTCCCGATGCTTTCAAATAGATGTCAAGTTCCATCCGATTTTAATTATCCAAGTTAATAATGGCAAATAAAAAAATAAATCAATTAGTAGCTAAAACTACAATTCAGTCAACGGATTTATTCCCGATTGGGGATGCTACTACTGGAACGCTTTATAAAAAGACTATTGCGGATTTGCAAGCTGCGATTGGTGGCGCAGTTATTTCGGTTAACGGATTAGTTGGTACAGTTGTATTAGATGCTGATGATATTTTAGAAACTGGAACTCCTACGAATAGATATTTTACAGAGGCAAGAGCAAGAGCTTCAATTAGCTTAACAACTACCGGATCGTCTGGAGCTTCAACCTATTCTTCTTCAACTGGTGTTTTAAATGTTCCGACATATACGCTTGCTGGACTTGGTGGTATTACTGCAACTTTTCTAAGCGGAGGGACTGGAATTACTTATAATAGTGGTACTGGGGTTATTAGTTATTCGGGTACGGTTTATACTGATACTTCAATCAAAGCATTATTATCAGCTACTGCGCCATTATCTTTTAATTCAACTACTGGAGCTTTTAGTATTTCACAAGCTACAACTTCAACAAACGGATATTTAAGCTCGACTGATTGGAATACATTTAACGGAAAACAAAATGCGGTAACGCTTACAACGACTGGAACAAGTGGAGCTGCAACATTTAGTGGAGGCACTTTAAACATTCCACAATATCAAGCTGCTTTAACAAATCCAGTTACTGGAACTGGAACAAGTGGGTATGTTGCAAAATGGAATAGCACTTCATCAATAAATAATTCTGTAATTTATGATAATGGAACTCATTTAGGAATTGGAACTACTCCAAGTGCTTGGAGTTCTTATTATAAAGCAATTCAGATAGGGACAAATGGCACTTTTGCTGGAGGAGATGATGACCAAGTATTTACTTCAAATGCATATTATGATGGAACTTGGAAATATATTACATCTACTGAATTAGCTTCAAGATTACGGCAAACTGGTGGGACTTTTACTTTTTCTACTGCAAGTTCTGGAACTGCAAATTCTGCTATTACTTGGAATCAAGTAATGACATTAAATTCATCAGGTAATTTAGGAATTGGAACAGGTTCGCCAAGTTATCTTTTACACAGCTATAAATCGCAGAATTCTGCTACTGAAGCAATGGTATCAAATGATAATACTGGAGCAAGTGCAGAAGCATATACAAGTGCTTCAAATGGTACTTATTCTATGAGATTGGGAATGAGAGGAACTGGAACTTCTACATACCAAGCACTTGATACAAATTCTGGAGTTTTAAATTATGATGGAAATACATCAATGACTATTAATGCTACTGGAAGTTCTTCAGTAATTAAATTCACAACTAATGGATTTACAGAACGAATGCGAATTAGTGCTGGAGGAAATATAGGAATAGGAACAACTTCACCAAGTGCTGCATTAGAAGTTTATAATACTTCAGGAAATACTTTAACATTATCAAAATCAAGTAATTATCCAGCTTTAGTTTTTAAAGGAGCATCCTATTCAAATATAATTGAAAGTGGTGATGCTTATATGTTATTCTATCATAACAATGCCGAAAGAATGCGCATTACTGCTGGAGGGAATATCCTTATGGGTACTTCCACCGACAACGGAGAGCGTTTATATGTTTCTGGAGCAATTCGTGCAACTGGCACAATTACTGCGAACTCTGATATTAGCTTAAAGAAAAATCTTGCTAAGATTGAAAATGCACTTGAAAAAGTTGAGCAAATCAATGGATATACTTACGAGTTTAAAGAAGATGATTCTAAGCGACATGCTGGAGTAATTGCTCAAGAGATTCAAGGAGTGTTGCCTGAAATAGTAAACAAAGGAAACGATGGCATTCTTGGAGTTGAATATGGTAACATTTCAGCTTTATTAATTGAGGCTATTAAAGAGCAACAAGCACAGATTAACGAATTAAAAGCACTATTGAATAAATAGATGGCATTACAAGCTTCGGGACAAATGTCCTTTGCAGATGTTTACAATGAAATTACGGGGGAATCGCTTGCGAATCCTCCTATTTCTATTACTGCTGCCGAGCTTGGGCAATTGCAAAACTCACAAGGTCAGACAATACCATTAAATCAGAACTCAGAGTTTAAACCTGACGGAATTTTACCTACAATCTTCCCGACTGAATGGTATAAATATTGTCAAATTTGCAATGTTGCAAAGCCATTTTTAACGATTAGCAAATCAGCTCCAAGTCAAGCTTTTAATGGGCAGAATTTTAACTTTACGATTACAATTACCAATAACGGACAAGCTTCAACAAGTGGGATTATTTATGTAACTGATAACTTACAAGCAAATTTAGTTTATCAATCAGTTAGTGGAACGAATTGGAGCGGAAGCGTGGCTAATAATGTGGTTGCTTTGCAGTTTAATGGAACGCTTGCAGTTGGTCAATCAACTCAAGTAACAATTGTAGTTAAAACTTTTAGCAATGCGACATATAATAACTATGCTTCGGTTACTGGAGGAGGAGATAGCGTTGTTAGATATTCAAACACAACTACGACTCAAGTAATTACTCAGACTTGGACAAGTACGCAGACAGTTAGATTAGATAGGACTTATCAAAAAAATGATTGCGGAGGTTATGGAACAGGGACTTACGAACAGATTTATTCACCATATTATACGAATACTTATACAAGTTACATAAGCCAAGCTGATGCTGATTCAAACGCTTATCAAATGAGTTATTCTCAAGCTTCTACTTGGTTAGATTACAATGGACAAAACCAAGCTAATGCTCAAGGCTCTTGCGTTTATCAATATCCAGTTGTTCAACTTACATTATTTGAAAGTCCGAGTTCAATTAATAGAGGATCGACTGGAACAGTTACGCTACAAATTACTAATCAAGTAGTAGCGACAAACGGAAACATAACTTTACAAATGGCTTTACCAGCTGGTGTAAGTTATAATGGTATTATTTCTGTTCCTTCCATTTGGTCGGTTAATGTAAGTGGTCAAATTGTTAGTTTTACTACAAGTCAATCGCTTTCAAATTCATACTCTGCTACAATTAGCTTTAGCATTTACGCTAATACAGTTGGAAGTTATTCATTTAAAGCAACCGGAAGCGGTGGTAATATGCAGAATAATTATACAGAATCGAACTTTGTTTATTTCGATGTATATGCCCAGCCAAGTTATGTATTTGGAGTAACTACTGAAAACTTTAGCTATAATTCTAAAGAGCAAAATCCTAATGCAGATACAAGAGCAGTCCCAACTGACGATGCTTATTATACTGCCTATATTAATATTACAAATGGTAATAGCGGACAAGATGCTTTAGGTTTTATTTGCTATATTCCCAGCTTTTATCCGGGTGCAAGTGCACAAGTAAGTCTTGATTCTACTTATTTTCAAGCTACTTGGAATGCGCTTCAGCAACGAATGGAGATAACTAATAAAGTTAACAATGTTCCAGTTGGGCAATACTATTTTCGTATTAAATTGCCAATGGATATAGATTATTTTAGAGCAAATACTTCAGGTCAAACTGGTTTAGTAGTAAGAGCAACAAATCAAACTATATTTTCAGACCAACCAGCAACTTGGTATTTCTACAAAAATCAAGTTTATCAAGCGCAAGGAACTAAAACAATATATTGGGCAAGTAACTATGTAGAAGCCTATGATTTTAGCTTTACAAATACTCCAACTACTACGGCTAATATGCAATTGCGTTATCAGCATGTTTATCTTGGCTCTCCTTCAACAATAAATTTAGTTTCTATTGGAGGTAATTCTTTAGGTACTGCTGCGATTTGGTATTTGAATCCGACTCGAAATAACGGATATGTTTCTGCTACTTATCCTTTAATTTATAACATTGGAGGCGAGCAATACTTTGGAATGTATACGAGTTTAACTTTGCTTTATAATAATCAAAGCATTCAGTTTACAAACAATAGCAATAGTATTGATGGAAGTAATAGCACAGGTATTAAAATTAACTCGAAATTTAATGATCCATTTACTCGCTTTATTCAACTGACTATTTCCGTAAATGGTAGCGGTAATTTTATAAATGTTTAACAAATTGCTATTTATAATTGTTAACAAAATTCAACCAAATGAAATTAGATTTTAACTTTGACTTTGTCGGATTAGACGAAGTAGCATTTGAAGGCGGAAACGCTGGTAAGACATTAGCTGGAGCATTAGCTGGAGCATCCAAAGGAGATGCTTTAAAGTATTGGGATTGGGCAAAGAAATTATTCAAAGGCGAAATTCTCGACCTTGATAAGTCAGACCAAGAAACTTTAAAGACATTTGTAAAAGATTCGGAGAGCTTTACAGTATTAGCAAAAGCACAATTATTAGAAGCATTCATAAAAGACTAAAATATGTTAGTATTCATTGAGCCAGTTAAAGGAGTTCGAGAAATTGCGGATCGTGTAGAGCTGAAAGTTATCAATTATGTTTTGCAAGGAGCAGAGCAAACAATGTATTTTTGCTTACAATCGCAATTTAATAAGATGATTGAAGAAGGTAACTTGATTATTCCAGAGCCAGTAGTTGCACAATGGGGAGTTGACGATTCAATTATTGTAGATTGGGCTTTAGAAACATTAGGCTTAACTAAGAAGGAAGAGGTATTAACTGAAGGAAGTCTATAAATATGTTTAATATTTCTGATATTATAGTCCCATCTTTAACGGCATTTTTTGGCGCATTTGTTACTTGGTTATTTGGCAGAAAGAAAGAGAATGTAGAAGTTCAAGGAAGCGCGATTGATAATGTTGATAAAGCTGTAAAGATGTGGCAAGATACTGCTGAAAAAATGAGCCAAAGAGTAGATGAACTTAGTGATAAAGTAGATGCTTTAACAAAAGAAGTACACTCTTTAAGAATTGAAAATGCAGATTTAAAGTTAAAATTAGGAATAGATGAAAGTCAACCAAGCAAGCGTAAAAGGAATAAACCTAATCAAGAAATATGAAGGTTTAAGTCTTAAGCCTTACAAATGCCCAGCTGGACTTGCAACTATTGGATATGGTGCAACTTATTATCCAAATGGCATCAAAGTAAAACTAACAGATAAACCAATTTCCGAATACGAAGCTTCTACTATGCTATCTAATATGCTTCGGCATTATGAGATTTCAGTTGATAGCTATACAAGAGATGATTTAACTCAAGGACAATTTGACGCTCTTGTTTCTTTCGCATACAATTGCGGACTTGGCAATCTTAAAAGCTCAACACTTTTAAAGAAAGTAAATGCTAATCCTAACGATCCGACAATTCGTCAAGAATTTTTAAAATGGAATAAAGGCGGAGGCAAAGTTTTAGCTGGATTAACTAAACGAAGAACTGAAGAAGCAGACTTATATGAATCTTGACCAATATTCTAATCTAATAAAGGCAGTAACGAGTTTACTGCTTTTATTTTTTATAGGCTATGTTTACAAATCATGCAAAAAAGAGGCTGAAATATTGCCAATCTCTCAACAAATAAAGATTCAAAATGAAATCATTCAAACCGATAGTGCTATTAATCGCATTCCTTTTATTATCAGCGATAGCGAAAGGACAAATTTCCTACAAAATTATAGGACATACCGGTAAGGAAGTTTGCATCCCAGTTACTTTAATGGATACAATGATTCACGACTTAAAAGAAAGGAAATTGCTTATTAAAAAAGATTCCTTAAATTCCCTTTATATTTCGGTTCTAACCAACGAAAACTACTCAAGGCAAACAAAGATATACGAGAGCGAAAAATCGTTCATTATAAGCGAATCTAAACGCAAGCGTAATGGATGGCAAAGAAATTTCTTTATCTTGTCAAGCGTAATTTTAACCATCTTATGTACGAGATAACAATTGAACCAATGGGTAAACAAGAACCAGGGCAAAAAGAAAAGCTATCTACTTCCGTAATGCTTGGAACGATGCTTGATGTATTACAACAAATTAACGAATCAGATGACGCTTCATTTGTTTTAAAGCTGAAACTATTAAACAACATTGAATTTCTGGTAGATCAACTAATGCAAGACTATGAATCAGGAAAATAAGAGTACACAAGAAATAAGCTTTGAAGCTTTAGAATTATATATAAGTGGTAAATTCCCAAGTCAAGGAGCAATAGTAAGGCAAATGCTTGAAAAATATCCTTATGCACAAAAAGAACAAATTCGGATTGCATTACTTCGTAGAGTACAAAGGCATAAGAGAATTAATAGCCATCCAGCTTTAAATCAAGAATGCGAAGCAGTTGGTTTACCTATTGAGAATGTTTCTAATTATTGGTATAAAGGCAAGCAATATTCAGTTCATGTTAAAGGCGATAAGCAAGATACAGATTATGCTAAAGTAATTGAGGAGATTGTTTCATCTTATAATCCTGATGAATTACGAGTAATTGAATACCATAAATTATTATCTCCTAAGGCTATCAAAGCAACGCTTTCAGATATGCACATAGGATTAGAACCAAATCCACAAAATAAGTCTTTATTCGCTTACGAATACAACGAGGATATATTCAAATCAAATCTTGATAAGGTATTCAATTCAATTTTAAAAGAATATAAGCAGAACGGAAAATTTGACTTACTTATTATTGATGATTTAGGAGATGGCTTAGATGGGTGGAATGGACAAACTACAAGAGGCGGACATCAATTAGAGCAGAATATGAATAATGAGGATGCTTTCCGAGTATTTGTTGAAGGTAAGCTTAACTTAATTGAGAATTGTATTCAAGCTGGCATTGCTAATGAGGTTTTAGTTCGCAATGTGGCTAACGATAATCATTCTGGTAGCTTCGCATCTATTGCCAATATGACTATTAAAATGATATTGGAAAGGACTTACTCAAATGAATCGGTTAATTTCTATATACTTAATAAGTTTATGGAGCATTTCACTTACGGAGATCACACTTACATTTTAACGCATGGAAAGGATTCTCAGTATATGTTTAAGGGATTGCCATTTGAATTGAATGATAAAGCTATTGGATTCATTAACGATTATATTGACCATTACAATATCAATACCAAGCACATACATTTAGAGAAAGGAGATTTGCACCGGATCGGTTATTCGAGAACAAAGAAGTTTGACTACCGAAACTATATGAGTTTTGCTCCTCCATCGGCTTGGGTTCAGCATAACTTTGGCGATTGCTATTCTGGTTATAGTATTGAAACGATTCCAAAGTTTAGCGGAGAAATAAGTCATACGGATTATTATTTTGACTTAACGAAAAAGATTTAGTAGATTGTAAATAGTTTTCAAAGTTGATAGGTTTAGAGTTGAAAGGAAAGGATGTCGGTTTTGCTGATGTCCTTTTTTGTTGATTGAAAAAAAATATTTAAAAAAGTTTTTTATTTTAAAAGTCGTTCGTATATTTGTTCAACAAACAACAAAACAACTATCAAAATGGAAAATTTATTAAGCAAATCGGTAGAAGAATCAGCAATTAATTTAATTATTAATGGAGTCGATCCAATTGAAGCCATAAAAATTGCTATTTTAAATGAGCAAAATTTAATTTCTGAAATGTTAGAGCAATCAACTGAAAGAAGTAAAAAAGCAAAAGAAATACTTTGTAAAAATGTTTACGGTTTAATTCATATTAATTCATAATCAAAATGGAAAATTTATTTGTAACATTCAATCAAGCTAATTGCATGAAAAATCTTGGATATTTTTGTAATGAGCCATTTAAAGTTTATAATGAAAAAGATGGATTTTTGTTAGATGAAAAATTTTGCATTTATGCAAACATTGAATATATACCAGCTCCGTTAAAACAACGAGCATTTGAATGGTTTCGACATAAATATAATTTATTGTGTTTTATTGATTTTAGTCATGAGGGCAAATATTATTATATAATAAGAACTATTCATTGCAAAGATGGATATATTAAAAGTGAAGAATTTATTACATATAAAAAAGCAGAAAATAATTTAATTGATAAATTGATTTATGTGGCACAAAGAATAGAAAAAAATAATTAAAAAAGTTTTTTATTTCCAAAAAATAGTTACCTTTGACATATCGAAAGCAACGAAGCAATCGAATAAACCTTAATCAAAATGAAAAAAAAATTATATGTAGTATCGAATTTGTCTAAAGGAATTTATTTTGAATGTTCATCAATTATTGAAGCAAAAAAATTAATGATTGAACATAATGCAAAAATTACCATTATGAAATTAGGCAATACTGGCAACTGGTATGTTGCATAAAATTTTAAAACTAAAAACCTTATCAAAATGAAAAACTTCTTTATGTTACTTATCGGAGAGGACTTCACTACTGCCGACATCAAACCAGCTTTAATCTTGGCTGGAAAAGTAATCTTAATCTTAACTATCGTATCAATTTTAGAAAACTTATGAAAACCGTAAAAGCACAATTCAAGGACGAAGCGGGATATTACACGATGATATTCACTTTCAATCACGAGCTATGGAGTATCAAGGATATTATAGCTCACGAATGCCAAAAAGAAAATTCTCAATTTATTAAATTTATCAATTATGCAGACTAAACTTAATTCACTTAATGACTTCATCGCAGAGCATGAAGTAGATTTAACTAATTTTTATTCAGTTAGAATAGATCGCCAAAAAGTATGGCTACAAGGTTTCTCAAACAAAGCTCCGATGTTACTTGGTGCAAAGTTTACTCATCCAGTAGTACAAATAGATGGCAGCTTATCATTTGACTTTGAATTTAACAGAACGCAATTTCAAATTTATTTAACCTAATCAATCATGGAAAACCAACTATCAATTATTCAAAACAAAGTTAAAGCTCCCAAGGGGCAATTTAATTCATTCGGTAAATATCACTATCGCTCTGCTGAAGACATTCTTGAAGCAGTAAAGCAAATAGTTAATCCAATGGGTTTCTCAATTACAATCTCAGACACGATAATAAATGTGGGAGATAGATATTACATCAAGGCTACTGCTACGCTTTCTAACGGCAAGGAAACTTGGTCAACGGATGGATATGCAAGAGAAGAGGAAAGCAAGAAAGGAATGGATGGATCGCAAGTTACTGGAGCTTCATCAAGTTATGCTCGTAAGTATGCTTTAAATGGTTTATTTGCATTAGATGATACTAAAGATTCAGATGCCACAAATACTCACGGAAAAGAACAAACTCAAGCAATCAATTGGCAAGCTAAAGTAAACGCTTGCAATAATTTGAGTCAATTATCTGATTTGTTCGCAGCACATGAAACAACAATTGCTGGCGATAAATCAATTTTAAATTTATTTTCAACTCGTAAATCACAATTAAAGTAATGGAAAAGAAAGACAAAGTATTTGCAAATGGAATGATTTTCAAAAGAAATGATAATGCTCCAGATTGGGTAATTGGAAAACTGTCAGTTAAAGAAGAAGATTTTATTAAATTTTTAAGAGAAAACTCAAAGTCTGGTTGGCTTAATCTTAATATAAACAAGGGACAAAGTGGTAAAATATACATTGAGCTTGATACTTGGGAAGGTACTGGCAATCCAATATCAAAAGTTGCAGAATCTACAAGTTTTGATGATTCAAACTCAAATTTACCATTCTGATGATTTGGAACTTAGGTAGTACATACGAATTTAGATGGGAGGATCATTTCGTAGGCGAGTTTAAAGGTTATGCCAAATCATTTTATCAGTTTAAAACTTTTAAAAGCCAAGGAGAAGCAAATCAATATGTTGCTGATATGAAAGCTGGGAACATTTGCTTAGGTATTTTAGAATTAAGCAACGAGTACGAGGAAACTTTGGAAAGTTGCGATGGAGATTTAATAGAAGAATTTAGAGCTAAAAACGAATTTGTGTTATGAAAATTAGAAAAATGGATATGTATAAAGAAGTTGCTGAACGATTAAACCGAAAAGGAGTTAAGCCATTTTCTGCGAGAGAATTCTCAATGCCATTGATTCAGCAAGTTGTATATGGCAAAGTAAAAAACGAAGATGTAATGTTGGAAATTAAAGAGCTAATGCTTGAGAAGCTTTATGAGTCAAGGTAGAAACAAAAATAGCGAAAGACATAGCGAGGCATTGGCTTTCTTTGGATTGTGTGGCATCATTGCTACTTGGATAATTTATTTAATCTATTATTTATTTAACCTATGAAAGAGCTAACCTTTAATGAATGGCAAGAACATCTTGCTAAAGAACTCCAAAACAACTATCGTAAACTTAAACTTATTAAAGATGAGAAGCTTCAAAAAGTACAACGAAGAAAATCCACAAATCTACATCGAGTTTAAACGCTTGGCTTACCAGCTTATCAATCGTGGATATAAACACATAGGCGCAAAGCAAATCTTTGAAGTGATCCGTTGGAATACAATGATATCAGGTAACGATGGATTCAAAGTAAACAATACTTATACTTCAGACTATGCAAGGCTATTTGAAAAAGACCATCCGATTTACGCTGGAATATTTCGCAAGCGACTTTGCAGATTAAAAGAAGATTAGTATATTGTAAAATAAATCAGCGAAAGGGGTGAGAGTCTTTCGGTGATTTAAGGGTTTAAAAAACCATAGCCAGTTCCAATCTCTCACTTGGGCTGGCTTTTTTTATTTACCAAATGGCAGCATTTAGAAAAATTTCAGTAACATTTTGGTCAGATACATTTGTTGGCGATCTAACACCAGAACAAAAGTATTTCTACCTTTATTTAATGACCAATGATAAGACTACTCAATGTGGTATTTACGAAACTTCGATTCGTAAGATGGCTTTTGATACTGGTTATAATCAAGAAACAGTAGTAAAGCTAATTGACTTCTTTCAAGAGATGAATAAGGTAAGATGGTCAAGAGAAACAAATGAGATTTGTTTATTGAATTGGGCAAAGTACAATGATTCTACTTCTCCTAAAGTTCAAGCTTGTATTGACAAAGAGCTTTTAAAAGTCAAAAATAGAGTATTGATAGAGTATCTATACAGTATCGATACACATCCACAAAAAGAAGAAGAAGAAGAAGAAGAAAAAGAATACCAAGAAGAAGAAGAAACGATTTTATCTTTTAGGGATGAATTATTTAAAAAATGGTTTGATTATAAAAAAGAAAAAAAATCTAAATATACTCAAGCTGGGATTAAACAATTAATTGCAAATTGGGAAAGTAAATCTGACCAAGAATTAGAAGAAGCAATTAATAATTCTATTGCAAATAACTATCAAGGAATTTTTCAACCTAAACAACAATCAACTAATGGATCTAACAACGAACAGAAACTCGGAACTTCAGCCGCAAGAATGGAAGCCCTTAAGAACTGGGGGTAATGCTTTAGCAGAGCAATTAATGCTTGCAAGCAAAGGAAATACTTTGCGTTTAAGCGATGATAGTCAGTTAACACAAGTGTTACGCTATTCGATGCTTTTGGTTGGCTTACGAGCAAACAATTTGCCAACAGAAGAAGAAAGCTTTGTCTTAATAAATTTCATCAAAACAAATTTTGCCAATGTAACTATTGCACAAATCAAAATGGCATTTGATATGGCGGTTGCTGGTAAGCTTGGAGTAGATGCTAAATGCTACGAAAACTTTTCTTGCGAATTCTTTGGTAGAATAATGGCAAGATTCTTGGAGTATTCAGCTGAAGAAACAAGGATCATTAGTCAAAGAGTTGTTGAAGATGAGCCATTACCAAAGCCAACAGATGCAGAATTAAAAGCACAAGCAATCGCCTCCGCTAATATGTATGCTGAACAAGTTTTGAAAGATGGAAACTTTAAATGGATAGCTGGAGGACTACAATATCTTTACGATGTTGCTAAAGAATGTGGCATACTTCGGATTTCTTCCGAAGAGAAGCAAGAAATTTGGCAGAAATGCAAAGGTGATGTGGTAATAGCAAAGGTTCAAGGATACAAGAAGTTTATCCAGAACTTGGCTGACTTTGATGTAAGATTAGATGAAAACGGAAATATTAAACCTTTAGAATAATGAAAGTTTTAGAACTATTTGCTGGAAGCAGATCTATTGGTAAAGTTGCGGAAAGAATGGGATTTGAAGTTCTTTCATCAGACATAAATGATTTTGAAAATATATCTTATGTTAAAAATATTTTGGAGTTTGATTATAACGAAATTGATTTTACTCCAGATATTATATGGGCATCTCCTCCTTGTACCGCATTTAGTGTTGCAGCATTAGGACATCATTGGGGGGGTGGTATTGGAGCTTATATTCCTAAAACTGAATCTGCAAAATTAGGTATTGAGATAGCTAAAAAGACAGTTGAAATAATTAAGCACTACAATCCAAGATATTATTTTATTGAGAATCCAAGGGGACTATTAAGAAAAATGGATTTTATGCAACAATTACCAAGAAAAACAATTACCTATTGTCAATATGGAGATACTCGAATGAAACCTACAGACATTTGGACAAATAACTGGTTTTGGAATCCAAGACCAATATGCAAAAATGGAGATGCTTGCCATGATGAAGCACCAAGAGGATCACGAACTGGAACTCAAGGATTAGCTAATGCTTACGAAAGAAGCAAAATACCAAGATTATTATGTTACGAAATACTTAAAAGCTGTAAATAATGAAAACAATAATTTTAACTATCATAGCTGGCTTGGCTATACTCACTATTTATACAATAGAAAAAACTAATAAGCCAAGAAAACACATATATTTAAAGCTGGTTGACCAAGACTTTCACGAAGACTTTGATTCGACTTACTATTACAATGGATGTAGAACTGATACTTTTAAACTAAATCACAAATGCAAATCAAACTAATTATCTTGGCAATGGCATTAGCTTCTTGCCAGGCGACAGAGATACCTGAGCCTATTAAGGTAACTAAGCTGACAAAAGTTTATTCAATTCAAGTTCAGCAGAACGGCAATACTTGGAATCCACAATACTTACCGAATATTGGTAAATAAACAACAAGACAATGGAAACTAAACAAACGGCAGTAGAATGGCTTAAAAACAATTTAATAATTAATGGTAGTGGTGCAACGACTACTTTTCCAGAATTATTTGAACAAGCCAAAGCAATGGAGAAAGAGCAGATAAAAGATGCTTATGCGGATGGTGTGGCTAGACATTTCCACGAAAAAGTTATTTTATCAGAAGAATACTACGAAAAGACTTATGGCAAATAGAGCAGATACTTTAACTAAAAACGAATTGCATTGTCCTAATTGCAATCACGATTATACCAATGAAAATTTGATTGAACGATTTGAGAAATCAGGTAATTTAAAGTCAATCAATTTAATATGTGAATGTAAGCAAAAACTTGCATTGAAAAAGTTGGCTAATTTCTTTAAGATATACGATATAACAGAAATTAAGAAGCGAGATAATTTAAGAGAGAAGCTAAAGCGTAAAGGCAAAATAAAAAAGGAATTTAAAAATCATTGGAACTTGAGAAGAGATAATTATTTAAATTGCTACTGGTGTAATCACGAGAACGATTTACAAGGAGTAAAAGATATGTTCAAAGCATTCCCATTAAAGGATCGAATTCATTATACTTGTGATAAATGCAATCGTAGGTCAAGCGTTCAAATTACTGCGAGAGGATTCTATGTGATGCATCCAGCAGATAGACATAGATACTTGCGAAATGTTGCAAAAGGAACTGCAAGATTAATCACATTGGCTAAATTAGACTAATATGCTACTAACAATCAAAGGACAAGTTCCAAGCAAAAGCAATGGCTATCGCATAGCTAATAATCGCTTGTTTAAATCAAAAGAGTTAAAGGAATACGAGGAGGCATTTGCTTGGCAAGCCACAAGAGTATTGCAAGAATTCAATGATAAGTTTGGAATAACTATGAAAGTTTATTTTCAATCTAATCGTTCAGACTTGGACAATGCAGCTAAGGTAATTTTAGATTGTTTGCAGACATCGGGAATCATAAAGAACGATAGGAACTGCTGGCAGTTGCAAATGACAAAAGAAATAGATAAATTGAATCCAAGAGTGGAACTTTTCATTTACGAAATTGAATAATCATTTTTTATCAATATGAAAACTATAAAATCAGAAGTATTTAACATGGATTGCATTGAGGGAATGAAAAAATATCCCGATAAGCATTTCGAATTGGCTATTGTCGATCCTCCTTATGGGATAGATGTTACAAAAATGAATATGGGGGGAAGAAGAACTATTAAACCAGATAAAAATAAAAGTTGGGATAGTTCAGTACCTAATGAAAATTACTTTAATGAATTATTTAGAGTAAGTCAAAATCAAATTATCTGGGGAGGTAATTATTTTAAATTGCCATGTTCCCAATATTTTGCAATTTGGGATAAAGCCGAGTCAATGTATGGAAGAGATTTTGCTGAATGTGAATATGCTTGGGTATTTAAAGGTGGTACAAGAATTTTTAAAAATAGTCCTAATCAATTAGATAGAATACATCCTACACAAAAACCAATTAAACTTTATAAGTGGATATTACAAAACTATGCGAAAGATGGAGATAAAATACTTGATACTCATTTAGGAAGCGGAAGTTCAAGGATTGCAGCTTACGATATGGACTTTGAGTTTACTGGATTTGAACTTGATAAGGATTACTTTGAAGCAAGTGAAAAAAGATTTCAACAACATATTCAACAATTAACTTTATTTTAAAATGACACCAAAAGAAAAAGCAGATGATATTTATTATAGATTTACTTATTATGCGCCATTGCACAAAAATAACAAAATGTGTGCATGGATTTTAGTAAATGAAATAATGAATGAACTCGATGGCGCAGGTCAAAAATTACGATATAATTTTTATAGAGAAGTAAAAGAAGAAATAGAAAAGCTATGAAGAAGCAAAGAAAGCATTACTATCGGTCAGCAGACAAGACCATTTATGTCGAAATAGATTACGATAAACTATTTCACGACCATTATTCACAAGATGGAAAGAAGCGATGGTTACTCGGAGCAGACACGGATCGCATTGAAGCATTTTTAAAAGGTAGAGGATATGTAAAGATTAACAAGGCTCAACATGACAAGTTTAGAGAAACACTTACCATCGAATTACCAACAAGCCCTGTCTTGGATAGATGAGCAATTAGAAAAGCCTAACCAGTTTAATATCAATCTTGGCGGAGGCATCATTGTAAATGATTTGCATAAGTGCTTGGATGTCAAGCGAGAAAGATTGCTTAACTTAGATGGATATAATAGAAAAATAGTATTTTTACAAACGAAGATAATAAAGGATTATTTTTTAAGAATATAGTCAGGTGGCGGAATGTATGCCTATATATTTATTGCAAGAAATATAGGGAGGTGTTGGTTAACGCAATCGTAGAAGCAGTGAGATGAATGCTAAATAGGCTCACAACGATTAGCAAATTACAGGTTCGAATCCTGTCCTGACTACTAAATCCTACCAAGCGATGTAAAAATTAAGCAGGCGGTTGACAGCTGGAAAGACAGCAAAACTTTAAACAAATCAAATATGAAACTAACTGAACGAGAAACGATTGTTATTTATGCTGGATTAACCAATGCGTTAATTGACCATATAGATAACGACTTTAGAAGAAACATTTTTAACAAGCAAAGCCTGAAGTTTAAGAGCAATGCAGTGTTAAAAGAGCTTGAATCAATAACCGATAGACTTTATTCAAAGGAAGCCTCCGCTGAAGCAGTAGAGCAACACATTGAAGCTGGCAATATTATGATAAAGCTTTTTAAGATTGGAATACAGATGTCTGACATGGATGAAATTAAACACGAAGGCTTAAATACTCAATTGAATATTTTACTTAAAAATTACGGAATTGATGGAATCGAATTTTAGAGATTTAAAAAAAGCAATTGATGAAGCCAGCAATATGGTAGATCATCCCCAACATTATCAAGGTAAAACCTTTGAAGTGATTGATATTATTAACGACTACTCATTGAACTTTGAGTTAGGAAATGCTATTAAGTATATCTTGAGGGCAGATAAGAAAGGCAATAAGAAACAAGACTTAGAAAAATCTATCTGGTATCTGCAACATGAGCTATCAAAATTCAGAGGATAAATTAATAATTGAAGCTATCTTAGTAGGAATACTTGAGGTAGCTTTTATAGCTTATATGGTTTATCGAATCTATAAAGAAAAGAAGAAGCTATGAAATCAAGAAGCGAAATAACTTCAGAGCTTTATTTAAGTAAAGAGTTAGCTTCAGCTTTAAACAAAATGAAGCCTATTGAATTACGAGATGACCTAAAGCAAGAGATGTTTATTTGCTTATGCTCTTTAACTGACGAAAAGTTCTACGGAATTTATGAGAACAACGGATTGCCAGGTTTAAAGTTCTGGCTTGTTAGAGTAATGCTTAATATGATTCATTCGACAAAATCAAATCAGTTATTCTTTAAGAATTACCGGATGAAATATGAAAGCATTGAAGGCTTTGACAATCTAACTGAACTGGAAGATTCAAAAGAAGAGAAGGAAATGCTATTTAATTTAATAGATGAGAATCGAAAGTCTTTATCTTGGTACGAGGATCGAATGCTTGAAACATACATGGAATTAGGTTTTAATCAAACCGAAGTATCAAGGAGAACTAAAATACCCTACCAATCGGTTGTTAAGACAATCGGAATAATCAAAAAGAAATTAAGACAATGAATTTAATAGCAGCGGTTTTATTTGCAGTATTTTTCAATATGACTAATCTGCATCAATCTTGGAAGTTAAACTTCAAGCCATTTAATTGCGTTCCTTGCTTATCGGTTTGGATCGCATCAGTTTTATTTTTATTACCAAATGAAATATCTTATTTCGTAGCTTCGACTTTTGGAGCTGGAGTAATTGGCGGAATCATTTATCGTTTACTTTTAAAATTATGACACAAGAAGAGATTAAATTCTGCGAGGATAATATCATTAACTTTGAATCGGTTAAGCTTGGATTCTCAAGACATATTGACTTTGGAATATTAGACGAATATACTCGCATCTACCAGCGTAATTTAGATTCACAATTTGTTCTTAATGCTTGGTGCGGGAACTGCGTATTTGATATGCTAAAGCGTTTATCTGCGCATTACGAAGGAGTGCTTTGGGCAAAGAAAAGAGAGCAAGAAAACCAAACAACCAACCAACCAAATGACAAACCAGTTAAGAATACTCGCAAGCGGAAGTAGGCATTCAGGAGTAACATATCACAGATTAGCTTTGCCATTGTCAACGATGCGCAAGGATTACTGCATGATAACCGATACTCCAAGCGAGGAGATTATTCGAGATAAACAAATCAATGTCTTTGTTATCAATCGTTTTTGCGAGGCTTTAAGTCTAATTGAAATACTTGAGCTTCGTAAGAAATACGGATTTAAATTGGTAGTTGATATTGACGATTATTGGGAGTTATTTGCAAAACATTTATCAGCTGATAATTACGCAAAGAATAATGTGCCTAATATTATCAAATCAAATATCAAGCATGCAGACTTAGTAACTTGCACGCATTCAAGATTATGGGCGGAGATTATTAAGATTAATAAAAATTGCGAGATAATTCCGAATGCTTTGCCATTTGATAAGGATCAATTTACAGATGTAAAGATTCCACATGACAAAGTAACAATAGTGCATACTGGAAGTATTACTCATTATCCAGATATTCAACAATTGAAAACTCCAATTTTTGAACTATCAAAGTCTAAAAGCTTTGTTGAATCATGCCGAATGCTTCTTTGCGGTTGGAATGAATTTAATAAATGGCATTGGGAGAGAATGGCTAATATTTATACGGCAAATGAAAGACTTGAATACAAGATACTTGAAAGCTTGCCAGTTGATTTATACATGAATTTTTATGCGGAGGCTGATATGCTTGTTACTCCTTTGCTTGACAATCGCTTTAATCGAATGAAGTCTAATTTAAAGGCTTTAGAAGCTGGAGCAAAGCGCATACCTATCTTGGCTTATAATCGTGATCCATACGCTGACATTCCAACTATATTCAAAGTAGATAATTGGGAACGAGATATTAAGCGAATGGCATTTAGTAAGCAGATGCGAGATGATTATGGATTGGCTAATGGTGAATATGTTAGAGAGCATTTTGACTTATTTAAAATTAATGAGCTTAGATATGCTATTTATAATAAACTAATAAGCTAAATGCAAGCAACTGAAAAGGAATTCTTTGACCATGAATTAAGCATCGGAGTTACTCCAGAGAATCCAGATTATTTCGAACTTATGAATTCGGTTGCTAATATCATTAAGAACTACGCGCGCAATGTAATTGAGATAGGATCGGGAATGGGTACGCTTGGCGAATGCTTGATTCACAAAGGATGCGATTACTATGGAATCGAACCGAATAGGTTTCACAGAGAATTTGCAAAGACAAGAGGCATTGAATTACACGATTTAAACGACTATCCAAGCCATTGCCAATTGATTGTAAGCATTGAAGTATTTGAGCATCTTACAGACGAACAAATTAACGAGTATTTAGAAAGCATTGAGGCTGACTATTTTTATTTCAGCTCAACTCCTTACCATACTACCGAAGAGTTTGATGCATGGTGGGGGCATATTAACATTAAATCAGAAGAGGAGTGGATTGCTTTTTTTGCTGAATACGGATTTAAACTTTACCAGAAATTAACGATTCCAACTGAATGGAGTTTATTATTTAAGAAATGAGAACTGGAAGACCAATTAAGAATATAGATGTTGAGCGATTAATGGAATGGGCAGATGCATACATAGATTATTGCTTGAATAATACAAAGGAAGTTGCAACGGCTTCTGGAGTAAAGGAGATAAGAGAAAGGCATTTACCGACTATTAATTACTTTATAATGATTTGGCTTCCAAGACAGAACTTTGAGTTCTACAATCGCCAGAGCTATTATAATATCATTAACAATTCAGAGCATCCTTGTCATCATGCAGTCAAAGAGATTGACGAAATGTTTAGAGCATTAGCTGCCGATGTAGTAGCAAATGAAGGTAAAGGAATCTTCTATGCTAAAAATCTTTTAGGATGGACTGATAGAGCAAAGAACGAAGAAAAACAAGAGGTAATAATAAGCTTTGCAGACGAAAATAACACTTCCCAAACCACACACTAATCAGGCAAAGGTACTTAATTCGAAAGCTCGTTTTAAAGTATTGATGTCTGGGAGAAGATGGGGCAAGTCTTTGATTTGTCAAGTGATTACTTGCATCGAAGCGATGAAAGGAGGAAGAGTTGCGTATATTACTCCAACTTATCAGCTCGCAAAGGTTTTCTTTGATGAACTTGCGAGATTATTGCCAACAAGTGTAGCAACTCCAAATAGATCGGACTTAACTTTTAAACTTATCAGCGGAGGCACAATCAGATTCTTTACTGGGGAACGATTGGATAACTTGCGTGGTTTGAAATTCCATTATGCGATTATTGATGAAGCTTCATTCATTCCTAATTTGGAAGATGGTTGGCAGAATTCAATTCGTCCTACATTAACCGATTATCAAGGTAAGGCTATATTCTTATCGACTCCAAAAGGAAAGAATTTCTTTTACTCGTTATTCCTTAAAGGACTTGAAGGCGATGCTGAATGGGAAAGTTTTAAATACACAAGCTACGATAATCCTTTTATCTTAGATGCTGAAATTGATGCAGCAAAAGCAGAGCTTCCGCCAGTAGTATTCGAACAAGAGTACATGGCTAATCCAGCTGAAAACTCTGCGAATCCATTTGGGAGCCAAGCTATTAATCGTTGTGTTTCGATTATTTCGAATAATCCGGTTAAATGCTACGGAATTGACTTAGCAAAATACAATGACTTTACCGTTATTATTGGCTTAGATAACGCTGGGAATGTGGCTTATTTTGAACGATTTCAAGCTGATTGGGCAAGTACACAAAACAAGATAAGAAACTTGCCTAAAGCGCAAATTATTATTGATGCGACTGGAGTTGGCGATCCAATCGTTGAGCAATTGCAAAGAGAAGGATTAGACATTGAAGGCTTTAAATTTACAAGCCAAAGTAAACAAGAGATAATGCTTGGATTGCAAGTGGCAATACATCAAGAGCGGATTCATTACCCGGATGGAATGATTAAAGAAGAGCTTGAGATATTTGAATACCAATACTCTGCGAATGGAGTTAAATACTCTGCTCCAAGCGGATTCCACGATGACTGCGTTTGCGCATTAGCTTTAGCTTGGCGTAAGTTTGATTTCAAGTCTGGAAGTGGAAGATACAATTTTAGTTAATTAGCTATTTATTTACGATGAATTGGAAAGATGTAACAGTTTGGCAATGGCAACAATTACAAGCAATTGCTAAAAAGAAAGAAGATACAGAGCTGGACAAGGCAGTCAAGACTTTGGCTATTCTAACCAATAGGACAGAAAGCCAAATTGATTCTTTAAGTATTGCTGAACTTAATCGAGAGCTAAAGCAAATTGATTGGATTAGCAAGCAAGAAGCAAAGCCTAAGCCAGTAGATTTCATCAAGGTAAACGGAAAGCGTTATCGTTGTATTTACGATGTTAGACAAATTCCTTTTGCGAGATATATCGAAAGTAAGTTCTTTAGTGAAGATGTCGTTTTGAATTTACACAAGATAATGGCTTCAATGGTTCGACCTATGAAGTTAACTTGGAGAGGATGGAAGGTTGCTAAGTTTGATGCAAGTAAGCATGAGGATTATGCGCAAGATTTATTAGGTGCGCCATTCGAAGCAGTTTATGGAAGTGTGGTTTTTTTTTGTCAAGTATTCAGCGACTCGATAAAGAGTTCAAAGGACTTTATGATAGCGGATTTGATGAAGAACGGAATGACACAAGAGGAGGCAGAGATGACGATGGAGGTTTTATGCGAAGCTATGGCTGGATTTATCAGGCTACAATCATAGCAGAACATGAAAGAATAAAGCTTGAAGAGGTATATGAAATACCAACCATTCAAGCTTTAAATGATTTGAGTTATATTAAGAGTAAAAACGCACACGATGCGAAGCAAATAAAACAAGCGTATGCCAAGCATTAGCCAAGCACAACAAGAGTTATTAAATTCTGACTTTAACTTTGGAGGTCAGCAAAGAGGCGGAGAAGTTAAACTTGGAAAAGTTGAGCAAGTTATGTTTGATGCAGCTGACAAGTTTTTAAAGCTTGCCATTGCTCGAATTAATGCTAAAAAGAAAGTTGATACTGGTAATTTATCTGACATTGTAGTTACTCCAATTGAGCGTAAAGGAGGTAAGTATTCGATAACGATTGGATACGAGAAAGGCAATCCAGCTTCCGAGTATTATGACTTTCAGAATAAAGGTGTTCAAGGTATTAAAAGCAAACAACCTAATTCGCCTTATAAATATCGGACTTTAAGCGTATCTCGTAAAATGGTAGATGCAATTTTAAGGTGGTATTTAAGACATAAGAATTACATTCGAAACGAAGACCAGCGAAAGAATTTAACTCCATTACAACAAAAGAGAAAGACATTAGCACAAGCAGTCGATCCACAAAAGAAACTTAGACAAATTGCAGTAAATACCGCAAAAGCAATTAAGAAACGAGGAATGGCAAGGATTGGTTTTTTTGATGATAATATTCCTGAAGCATTTGGCGAAGACTTTCAAAAGAAGCTTGCTACGGCTTTAGGTCAAGATGTAGCTTTAACGATTAAAAACACTTTCAATGGCAATAACAGTACAAAGTAGCCCAGCTTCTTATACATCTGCACACGATGCTTTGTGGCATGTGGTAAGCTCTACTAATTCATCACAAACGAATTTCAAATATGTATTTGATATATTGGTTAATTCCACAGTTGTCGCAACAGTCAAAAACTTCCCAGACTCAGGAGGCTATGGGGTATTCGATGCTGGTCAAGTTGTCAGAAATTACATTACAAGCGGATTTAACTCATCAGGAAGTTCGTTATTACAATACTCGGATTCCTTCTTACATGTTGACTATACAATCAACTACGGCGAAGAATATGGAGGCACAACTTACACTAACTTAACATCTGGAAATTACAAGGGTTGGAACTATTCTCTCGATCCATTTAGAAATTCAATCTCAACTTATGCCAATAAATTCTTGACTTCAAGAGATAGAACTACTGGCGAGGTTATGAATGGCGAGAAGTTTATTATCACTTATTTCAATGCTGATTTAGCGAATGTAACTGCGACAATTCAAAAGCTAAAAGAGGATGGAACAAACGATGGTACTTCTTCGACTGGAGCTGGCTTAGGGACTAATCATGGAATGATTCTTGATTTAAGTCCAGTTGCAATCAATACCTATCTTGGTAGTTCATTTATTACGGCTTCGACTTATGCTTGGCGAGTTACTATTGGTAGTGATTCAATGGTAGTTAAGCAAGTATGCGCTCCAAGATTTACTCCAATAAGCGTAATATTCCAAAATCAATTTGGTGGTTATGATACATTTGCTTTCCGTTTGCTTTCAAGACAACAAAAGCGCATGCAAAGAACTACTTACAAATCTTCAGAATATCGTAGAGTTGGAACGGCAATGGCATACCAAGAAACTTCTGGAGTTCAATTCGGAGGCAATCAAGCATTTAGTACTTCAATAGATTACTCTTATAAAGTTGTTAGCGGTTATTTAAATGTTGATGACTATAACTTAGGCGGTCAATTATTAGCTTCTAATGAGGCTTACTATTACATCACGCAATGGAATGATAATAAGTTTTATCCGATTATAATGCGAGAAACTTCTTGGGAAGAGAAGAATTTGACTTCTGATAAAATGTTTAATTACGAATTGACTTTTGATTTAGGCAATACACAATATAGCCAATACAGATAATGGTAACAGAGATATTAATTGAAGGCTCAAGATTAGATTTATTTGATGATATTGGAGCTGAATTAAATTACGCAATAGATGACATTAAAGACTTTAGTTCGAGGAATACGAATTACTCTAAAACGATTACGCTTCCGGGTAACGCTAATAATAATAAGATTTTTGGGCATATCTATAATTTTGCCTCTGCTAATAACTATTACATTAGCAATCCAAATTCTCCAAATGTTGGCTACAATTTTGATCCAACTAAGCAAGCGTCTTGCAAGATTTTCGTCAATAAATTACAAGTATTTAAAGGCGTTCTTCGCCTTTTGGAAATCAAAATAAATAACGGAACGATTGAATATGAATGCGCAGTATTTGGCGAGCTTGGTGGCTTTGCTTCTGCGATTGGTAATTCATTGCTTGAGGACTTAGATACATTTAATGGATATGACCAAGTTTGGAATGCGACAAATGTAGTTAATTCTTGGAATGCTTCTGGAGTTGCTTCTGGAATGGGGATTGTTTATCCTTTAATTGATTATGGACAAGTTAAAGTAGATGGTAATGAGTATCATATAAACGCATTTCGACCAGCTTTCTTTGTAAAGGAGATGATTGATGGTATAATAGCAGATAGTGGCTATACCTATGAATCCGCTTTTCTTGAAACTCCTTATTTTAAAAGCCTAATTATTCCAAATAACAAGGCAGAACTTGAGCAATTAAGAAAGGATTTATTAAATGTTTCTGCTCCTTATAGCGTATTAACCAATTCAGGAAATATAGAGTTTGCTACCATTAGCAATTTATCATTATTCACGACTACCAATAATATTAATTTTACTTTTTCTGGTACTACTGGGACTTTAGGTAAAATTAGTGTAATAGGAACTCCGAGATTAACAAGACCTGGAAGCTTTACATTAAGTGTTTATCAAAATTCCACTACTTTATATACCGAAACATTCGAATCAAATATTGATTACCAAGAATTTCCTATTGATTGGCTTATTGATGTTTCTCTTACTAATGGGCAGAATATTTCGATGGATGTACAATGGACATCATTAATAGAAGATTGCGCATTCGATCCTTTATTATCATTACAATTTATTTCCGATTATCCGCAAACTTCTCCAGCTACATTAGGTGCGACTCTTCAAATGAAGAATTTACTACCTAAAGGAATTCAGCAAAAAGACTTCTTTGCTTCGATTTGTCGAATGTTTAATTTATATGTTTTCGAAGATGTAAACGAAACAAAGAAATTATTAATTGAACCATTCATTGAGTTTTATCGTACTGGTGCTGGATTCTTAAAGCTGAACGATTTAGGCGAGTTACTATTGCATGGAGAAAGCGGAGATACAACTGGCTTGCTTTTGCTTTCCGATCCAGTAGCAGACTCTATTGATTGGAGTAATAAAGTAGATTATTCTAAAGAGGTATCGCTTAAACCAATGAGCGAACTTAATTCAAGATACTACGATTTCCTTTATACTGAAGATTCAGATTATTACAATGAAGTTTACCAGCAAAAGTATAATGAAACTTATGCAGACAGAAAGGAAGATACTAAATTCCAATTTGCAAGCGACAGAACAGAAGTAGAAATAATATTTTCGCCAAGCGTATTAGTACAACGAAGCGGAGATGATAAGCTATGTGCTTCCTTGTTTAAGATTGAAAATGATGTGGAAGTTTCAATGGATACGAATATACGCATTATGCAATACGCTTATATTCCTGAAGTTGCTTCTTGGAAGATTAAAGATGTAATTGGTTCGACTGGTAACTTACATACTGGAACTACTTATGGCTATGCTGGACATTTAGATAATCCGTTAATACCTACAAACGATTTGAATTTTGGTGTTCCTAATCAAGTTTATTTTACGACTGCAAATTCTTATCCTACTGCCAATTTATTTACGGCATTTTGGGGAGATTATTTAGCAGAGATTACTTCGAAGGATAGTAAACTACTTTCGTGCTATTTATACTTGACCAATGCAGATATTTATTCACTTGATTTTGCTCAACTAATTTACATAGATGGAGCATTGTGGAGATTGAATAAAATTATTGACTTTAATCCGACCATTCCCAAAACGACTCAAGTAGAATTATTAAGAGTAATTGAATTAACATACGAATAATGGCAGTTAACGAAACGGTTGGAATTAATCTTGTTGCAGATACCAAAAGCCTCCGCTCTCAATTACGAGAAGCGGTGCAAGAATTGGCTAAACTCCAAGATACTGCTGGAGCTTCAGCTCAACAGATTGCACAAGCGGCTAAACGAGCGGCTGAATTAAAGGATCGTATTGGAGATGCAAAAGATACAATTGAGGCATTTAGTCCAGATGCTAAATTCAAGGCATTTTCGCAATCTATTCAAGGAGTTGCTGGTGCATTTGCTGGAGCGCAAGGAGCATTGGCTTTATTTGGTGTAGAAAGCGAGAATGTACAAAAGCAATTACTTAAAGTTCAAGCAGCTTTAGCTTTATCTGAAGGACTTAATACAGTATTCTCTTCGATTGATGGCTTTAAAAACTTGGCTTTGGTACTTCGTACTCAAGTTGTAAGTGCATTTTCAACGCTTAGAGGAGCAATTTTAGCTACTGGAATCGGGGCTTTAGCGATTGGATTAGGTTTATTAGTTGCCAATTTTGATAAAGTAAGCCAAGCAGTATTAAAAGCAATACCCGGATTACGCACATTAGGCAATATTATTGGTGGTATTGTTCAGAAAGTCACAGATTTTGTAGGTGTAACTTCGCAAACTGATAGAGCTTTAGAGCTATATGCTAAGAATTCAGCTAATCGCAAAGCAACTTATGAGCGTGAATTAAAGGTTCTTGAAGCACAAGGAGAAAGCGAAAAGAAACTTTCAGAGCTTCGTAAGAAAATAGTTCAAGAAGATATAAATGTACTTGAGGCGAAGAAGCGTAACGGCAAGCAGTTAACTGAAGAAGAAAATAAAATTCTTGCTGAAGGATATAATCAAAAGCTTGTAATACAAGCGAGCTACGATGCTAAAGTAAAATCAGAAAAAGAAAAAAGAAAAGAAGAAGAGCGTAAGCAAGCGGAAGAAGATTTAAAGGCTTATGAAGAAGAGCAACATCGTAAATATGAAGCGTACGAGGCTAACGAAAAAAAGATTTACGAGGATAGAATTAAAGAAGTAAGAAGAGCTAAATCTATTACAGATTCGATTAATGCGCAGACTGAAAAGAATCAGATGCTTAGAATGGATCGCATTGACAAAGCGATTAAAGGATATTCGAATAAAGATTTAGAAATAACCAAGTTAACGCAAGATGCAAAGCTTTCTATCATTGGAAATGCAGTAGGAGCAGCAGCTAACTTAATAGGAAGAAATACGGCAGCTGGTAAGGCTTTGGCTATTGCTCAAGCTACGATTGATACTTATGCTGGTGCTACCAAAGCATTAGCAGCTTATCCTCCTCCATTTGGTGCTATTGCTGCTGGTACTGTTATTGCTACTGGTTTAGCAAATGTAAGTTCAATCGTATCTACGCAAGTACCTACATTTGACGGAGGTAGTTATTCAGCTCCAAGCGTAGCTACACAAGCTCCAGTACAAAGGCAATTCACTCCTCCATCGCCAACAGAGTTAGCGCAATCAAGTTTGAATACAATTCAGAATGTAGTAGCAAGAGCTTATGTAGTTGAATCAGATATTACTGGAAGTCAAAAGAGAATTAAAAGAATCGAAAACGCAGCAAGAATATAATTATGGATTTACCAATTTATCAGTTAGAAATTTCGGACGATTTAAACGATGGAGCAGAAGTTGACTTTGTCGCTTTGGTAGATCGCCCAGCAATTGAACGCAACTTCTTAAAGTTTAATGAAGCTAAAGCAAGCTTTGCTATTCAGTCAGAAGATAAACGAATAGTTAGCGGTGCTTTGATGTTAGCAGATACTCCAATTTATCGTAACGATTCAAATGGCGAATACTATGTAACATTTACAAAAGCAACCATAGAAAAGATTGCACAAAAGTTCTTCAAGAAAGGATACCAAAGCAATGTAAACTTAATGCACGATGGCGATAAGCAAGTGGAAGGAGTTACAATGTTTGAGTCTTTTATAGTTGATTCTACTCGTGGCATTCAAGCCATGAAAGGTTTTGAAGATGCGCCAGAAGGTTCTTGGTTTGGTTCTTTTAAAGTTGAAAACGATGAAGTTTGGAACAAGATTAAAAGCGGAGAATTCAAAGGTTTTTCGGTTGAAGGCATCTTTAACTACAAAAAGGAGAAACAAGCTATTTCAGTTGAGGAAGCGATGTGGTCTAAAATTGTAGAGATTCTTGCCCAAGTTAAACGATAAAGTATTTTAATTAATTTATTTATAAACAAACAGTAAAACAACAATGACAGTAACAGAAGCGATTGAGAAAATCAAAGTATTGCTTTCGGAAGCTCCCGAAATGCAAACTGAAGAAGTTGCTACTGAGCCGGCTACTGAATTGGCATTCGAAACTTATGACCTAATTGATGGTAGTAAGATTGATTTGTCAGCTTTAGAGATTGGCGCAGATGCAATGCTTGTGGACGAATCTGGTAATGCAGTAGCTGCTCCTTCTGGAGAATATGAGCTTGCTGACGGCACTAAGATTTCGGTAATGGATGGTAAAGTTGAAGGGATTGAATCTCCGATAGCTGAATCTCCAGAAGTAGAACAAGAAGTAGAAATAGAAATGGCAGAAGAGCCAAATCAATTCGAAGAAGTGAATGCAACTATTGAGCATTTGCAAGCTGAAAACGAAGCTTTAAAAGCTAAGTTAGGAGAAATGGAAGGTAAATTTGAGCAAGGATTTGCACAAGTTATCTCTGCATTAGAAGCATTGGCTACTTTGCCAAGTGCCGATCCTATTCAAGCTCCAAAGCAAGCTTTCAAAGTAACAGAATCAAAGAGCGAGAAAGTAGATCGTTTCTTGAACAAATTCGTAAAAATAAATTTTAACAATTAAATTAAAAAACAATGGCATTTGTAGTATCAAGTCTTACAAATTACACAGAAGAAAATGCAGCGCAATTAGTTGCTTCTTCAGTATTGGGAGCTAAAACGGCTTCTTTAATCAAAGCACAAGGTAATGTGATGGTAGGTGTTAAGTCATCTGAAACTATCAACATTATGGACACAGACGCAATCTTCCAAGATGGTTCTTCTTGCGGATTTACTGCTTCTGGCTCTACTTCATTTACTCAACGCACAGTTACAGTTGGTAAAATCAAAGTTAACGAGGCTCTTTGCCCGAAAGATTTAGAATCTAAGTATTTGCAGAAGGCTTTGCCAGCTGGTTCTACTTACGATTCAATTGCTTTCTCTGCTGAATATTCTCAACGCAAAGCTGATAAAATTGCTGCTCAATTAGAGACTGCAATCTGGCAAGGCGATACTGGTTCTGCAAATGTTAACTTGAATAAGTTTGATGGTTTTGCTAAGTTAATCAACGCAGCATCTGCTTCAGTAATTCACGCTAACACTTCAGGATATTACGGTACTCCTTTGGCTGCTTCTGCTGGTATCACTTCTTCAAATGTAGTAGCGGTATTAGATGCAGTTTACAAGGCTATTCCAGCAGAAATCGTAGGTAAAGACGATGTTGCTATCTTTGTTGGTCAAGATGTGTTCCGTACTTACACAATCGCTTTAAAGAACGCTAACTTGTTCGCTTACACATTCGATGGCAAAGCAGATAGCGAAATGGTATTACCGGGTACAACTATCAAAGTAATCGCTACTCCGGGCTTGAATGGTACTTCTAAAATCTACGCTGCTTCATTGAGCAACTTGTTCTTAGGTACTGATTTATTGAACGAAGAAGAGCGTTTCGAATTGTTCTACGCTAAAGAAGCTGACCAAGTACGTTTTGTTTCTGAATTCAAAATGGGTGTTAACTTCGCTTTTCCAGCTGAAATCGTTGACTTCATTTTAGCTTAATCTTAAATAGGTTTGGGGAGATTCCATTGGATTGGACTCCCCTACTTTATAACACTTTAAAGAAATAATTAATATGGCTTGCGCATTAACTCAAGGATATACGCTTGATTGTAGAGATTCTTTAGGTGGAATTACAGAAGTCTATTTTATCGAAAGCGGAAATGTATCTTCAATTACTGAAGCATCGGGAGTAGTAACAGCAATCGTTAAGGGAACTGGTAAAGTTTTCCGTAAATACGAGCTTGTCCCAGGTACTTCGGCTTTGACTGAAAACATTAATGGTAACGTTCAAAATGGAACTGTTTTTTACGCTCAAGAACTTTCAATCGTATTAAACAAATTACAAGCAAATACTCGTAACGAGATTCTATTGCTTGCACAAAACAACTTGAAAGCAGTTGTAGGAGATAACAATGGTAAATATTGGTATCTTGGTAAAGTACATTCATTGCAATTAACTGGAGGTTCTGGTGCTACTGGAACTGCTCAAGGAGATCGATCAGGATATACTTTAACATTTACTGGAAGCGAAGGAGCTTTAGCTCCAGAGGTATCTTCTGGTATTATCGCTGGTTTAACTTCAGCGTCTTAAGATTGTCGTTTGGTTGACGGGTTAGAAGGGGGAAGCAATTTGGCTTCCCTTTTTCTTTTATAATAAATTAGAGATTTAGCTATTTATAATTGATGTTACATTTAACGAAAGGACAAACGGATAATATAGTTGTTACGCTAACCGAAAAGGCTACGCTAACAAATCCTAATTGGCTATTTATTTTCGAATCAAGACTGACAAATGAAACGATAAGTTTTGTTGTTCTTGGTTCTGCTGATTTATCTGCTTATAAGGATAGATTTAATTCGTTCAATATTGTTACAAATACATACTTTGGAAGCAAGACAAGCGGAGAATATACTTATACTATCTATGAGCAAGCAAGTT
>JACCDZ010370725.1_pt1 | contig 33011 bp, 21 predicted proteins | sample 7449551 | NCBI WGS metagenome assembly JACCDZ01 (sample SAMN15323452, study PRJNA562643) | freshwater metagenome | isolation source: river surface water | place: USA:Blue River Watershed | collected 2017-08-18 | reverse complement strand
TTCATATTTTGATTGCTGCATTTTTAGCTGGACTTTTACTTGCTGAGACTGAATTTAAAGTTGAAGTTGAGCGTATTCTAGAACCCTTGAAAGATACGGCGACAGGCTTGTTTTTTATGGCGATTGGCTTAGGTCTTTCATTGACACCTTTAAGCCAATCTCCACTCTTGATTCTAGGTTCAATCTTTGCATTGGTCTTAATCAAAGCAGTTGTGATCGGTGCGATCAGCTATTACCAACAACGCAATGCCAAATTTAGTACCTTATTTGCCGTAAGCTTGGCACAAAGTGGTGAACTCAGTTTAATTCTACTCAAGCTAGCTGAAAGCGAAAATTTACTTAGCACAGAATTATTAGCACCGACATTTCTCATTATCTTGGGTTCGATGCTATTCACACCTTTACTTTACGCACTGTTTAATCGGAAAATTTTACCGATGCTGCAAAAAAATAAAGTCGCTGTGGCTGATGCTGATATCCCACAACATCCAATTCTCATTATTGGATTTGGCCGTTTTGGGCAAGTCATTGCACGTGCTTTACATGCGCAAGGCAAACACTTTAACGTGATTGATAGCAACCAACCTGATGCTGACTTTATTGAACAATATGGACATCATTTTATTGATGCCGATGTTACACAAATCGAAAACCTACGCGCTACAGGTATTGAATACTGTAAGTTACTGATTATTGCGATTGATGATGTCGAGGACAGCATGAATCTAGCACGACATCTGCGTTTAAATTATCCAGATTTAACCATTTTGGTTCGTGCTCGAGATCGTCATCATGCACGATTACTTCATGATTTAGGTATCTCACAGATTTGGCGTGAAACCTACGCATCTGCGTTAAGTATGGCGCAGCAAACCTTGGTTGAAACAGGCCTTCCCGAAGATGAAGCACAAAATTTGATGATGCATTTTAAACAAGAAGATGAACGGCTTATCCAGCAACATTGGAATTCTAATCAACAAGAGATTATTAAAAACCATCCAAGTGCTATTGCCGAGCTTGAGTATTTATTTGCAAATACAAAAACTTTGATTTTAGATCGTGCGAGCAATGATCAAAACACACAAAGTGATGCAAAATCACTCAATGAAACATCTTGAGTTTTGGCAAACTGACACCATTATTGACTGCATAACCATGCACCTCTTTATAAAGTCTGAAGTGCGTTACAAAGCAAAGCGTTGCTTTGCGCTCCCTCGAAGGAGCACTGGAGAAAAATATGTCTGATTTACGTCAACGCTTTTTTATCGAAGACTGCCCTGTTCGTGGTGAAGTGGTTCATTTGGAAGAAGCACTACAAACCATTTTGGCGCAACGTGAATATATGCCTGCGGTACAAAGTCTCTTGGGTGAAATGCTGAGTGCAACCGCCTTACTTGCGAGTACACTCAAGATTCGTGGTCGTATTAGTTTACAAATTCAAGCAAGTGGAACATTTAAATGGGCTATGGCTGAGTGCAATCACTTAGGTGAAGTTCGTGCGCTCGCAGATTACGAAGAAGATCCGCGCTTCACAGAAGGTAAAGATAGTCGTACCGTGCTTGCTGCCCTGACCAACCCTGTGCTGTTCATCAATATTGAGCCTGAACACGGCGAACGCTACCAAGGTATCGTACCATTTGATCAACCAACATTAGCAGGTTGCTTAACGCAATATTATGATTTGTCTGCACAGATTCCAACACATATCGTACTAGCAACTAATGGTCAACGTTCAGGTGGTTTATTAATCCAACTACTCCCTCGTAATAACGAAGAAGAACAAAAGTTGGTTGATGAAGACCTGTGGCCTCGTTTGACCATGTTGACTGAAACCCTTAAACCCGAGGAATTGACGGATCTTTCAGCCAATGAGATTCTCTATCGTTTGTATAACGAAGAAGAAGTTCGTTTACCTGAAGTTGAGCAGTTGAAGTTCGGTTGTACATGTTCAAAGGAACGCTGCGCCCACGCTTTGATTCAAATCGGTGTGGATGCAGTTCATGAAACACTAGAAGCGCAAAATCCAATCCAGATGGATTGCCAATTCTGTAATACACGTTATGAGTTTAGTGCAGAAGAAGCCTTAGGCTTATTTGGTGAACATTTAAGTTAATTGAAAAGTAAAATAAAAAAAGACGGGCTTCCGTCTTTTTTTATTTGATATGAATGTCTACTGGATAAGACATTTACCCAAAACTCTATCTCACTTAAAGTGATAGTTCAATGGACATCATGATCGGTGTCAGCTAAGCCAGAGGGCTGGCATTTTTTCTAAAACAACAAAACAAGTCTTATACAATCCAGCCTATTGAAATCTTGCCAATTCGTTTCATAATGAAAGAAACATCTCATTATTATATTTAAGATCATGGCAAAAAATTATTATGAAGAGCTAGGTGTTTCAAGAGATGCCGCAGCAGATGAAATAAAAAAAGCTTATCGAAAACTGGCACGTAAATATCACCCTGATGTGAGTAAAGAAACCGATGCGGAAGCTAAAATGCAAGCGATTAATGTCGCCTATGACACCTTGAGTGACGCCACGAAAAAAGCTGAATATGACCAGATGCTGGATCATCCACAAGGTTTCTCTAATTTTGGACAAGGCAATCCAAATGGGTTTGGCGGCTCACAGTTCTATCGCCAAAGCTCAGGTGAAGGCGCTGACTTTAGTGGCTTTGAGGATTTATTTGGTCGATTTGGCTCAGGTTTTGGTGGCGGACAACAACGTTCGCAACGTCAACAACGTAGCTATCGGGGTGAAGATCAGCATGCAAGTATTCAAGTCGATTTAGATATTGCCTATTACGGCTCAACCCAACAGATTACCTTGCAAATTCCAACTTATAACGTCTATGGTGAACCTGAAGTCCAGCGAAAAACCTTACAGGTTAAGATTCCAAAAGGAATGAAAGAAGGCCAGCAAATTCGCTTAAATGGTCAAGGACAAAGTGGTATCAATGGCGGTGAAAATGGTGATCTTTATATTGAAATCCAATATAAAGATACCGACCGCATTCGTATTGAAGGGGCTGATGTCTATCAAACTATTGATGTGAGCCCGTGGGAAGCAGCTCTAGGACAAAGCATTGAAGTCAATACTCCCGCAGGACAACTCAAAGTCAATTTACCTAAAAATGCTAAGAATGGACAACAATTACGTCTCAAAGATAAAGGGATACCAAATAAAACCGCAGGGCATTTATATCTAATTATTAATATTGTTTTACCACCAGCACACAGTGAGCAAGAACAACAGGCTTATCAACAGTTTGCCGAAACCTTCTCCACTTTCCGACCTCGTGCATCATAAGGAGTAAGATCATGACAACTATTCAATACAAAGAAATTCAATATGACGGTCACTGCCAAGTTGAAATTATTGATGAACAATTGGCACTTGATCTCGAACATTTTGCAGAAGCATGTGGCCAAAGTACAGATTGGGTTTTAAAACTGATTGATTATGAAATTTTACAAATCCAAGTCGATCCACAAAGTTATCAGTTTATCGGTGAAGATGTCGCCCGAGCACGTCGAGCTTATCGTTTACAACGTGACTTTGATGCCAGCCTATCTGCGGTTGCGGTGATGCTGGACCTGATTGATGAAGTGCAGCAACTCCGCAGGCAATTAAAACATTTTCACTAAGGTAACATCAATATATATGACTAAACGCTTTATTTAAGTTTAGTCATTTTTTCTACTTCTTTGAGTGTTTGCTTAATTGGTTCATAGTCTAAGAACCAAAGCAGATTAATATTTCGCTGCTTGTTTTGTTGTGCGAGCAAATCAATCACACTACGCTCACCACGACCAACCAAATGTTGCTGATAAAAGTAATAAAGTAGCAAGACTGTACTCAGCAACATCACCCCTAACATAATCCAAAAACCTACGGGTGATTTAAGACCAGGAATAAACTCAAAGTTCATTCCATAAATTCCCGTAAGTAAAGTTAATGGTGCAAAAACTGCCGTGATAATTGCCAGTATTCGCATATTCTCGTTAGTTTGGTTCGCAATCGCAGAAAAATGTAGATCAATTGCAGATTGCACAGCATTGCGAAGCCTCAAAGTATGCTTTTGCACGCGTTCGACATGACTCATCAAATCATTTAAACGAACTAACAGAATATCTTGAGTTTTGTGCTTATGTTCTCCAACCACATGATGATAATTATCTACAAGCTCATCCCGAAACTCTTGTAAAGTTTCAATTTGCTCTTCACATAGATTTTCAATCTGCTGAAATGCCATGTCTTCATGAAACAACTGATGCCATTGTTTAAATCGACGATTTCCTTGCAATAACTGTTGCTGCCAATATTCAACACGTCGTGTTAATGGGGTTCTTAGATTTAGATAACCATCAATCATACTGTTTAATAAACGAAGTGATAAATCAGCAGGTGTACTTGGTAATTTACGAGGTTTGTTTTGTTCAGCTATGGGTTTTTCCATAATCATCTGAATACGTTGGATATAACTCTCTACCGCTTTATTGCCCTGCTCTCTAAGACTAATCAAAATATGAGGCGTTAAAATAAAACTGATAGGCGTTGTCGCCAAACCAAACACGCTTTCATGAGATTCAGATGCTTCATTTTCATAAATTTGGTCATCTGGCGTGATTAACTTACGAAAAACTAGAAGATCATATTCTTCAACAGTATCAAAAGCACACGGATGTTCGATATTTAATAAATCTCGCATATGAAACTCATTGAGCACCACACCAGTATGCTCATAAATGTTCTTTTGCCACATCTCGTTATGATTCACTAAATCTTGTCTTAAACTATCGACCCATAAAAACTCTAGATGATGTTCTGCTTGTTCTTCTGCACTAATAAAAATCGTATTTTCACTGTTATGTCGATAAAAATAATAAAGCTGCATAACTCTAATGTTCAGATTAAATTTTAAAAAGATGATGCCATAAAAAAGTCCGCATTTAGCGGACTTTTTGTATATTGAGAAGCTTACGCTTGTTCAATATCTTTCATTGTTAACTTGATACGACCACGGTTATCAACATCCGCAACCTGTACTTTCACATCTTGACCTTCTTTCAATACGTCAGTCACGTTTGCAATACGCTCATTTGAGATTTGCGAAATGTGAAGTAAACCATCAGTACCTGGCATGATGTTTACAAACGCACCAAACTCAACGATACGGATTACTTTACCGTCATAGATCTTACCTGGTTCAACTTCAGCAGTAAGTGCTTGGATTTTTGCAATCGCAGCACGAGCAGCAGCTTTAGTTTCACCAAATACACGAACTGTACCATTGTCTTCGATATCAATCGCAGCTTTAGTCTCTTCTGTAATGGCACGAATCGTTGCGCCACCTTTACCAATGACATCACGAATCTTGTCTGGGTTAATGCTGATCACTTCAAAAGTAGGAGCATGCATTGAAATTTCAGGACGAGCACGTGAAATCACTTTGTTCATTTCATTAAGGATGTGCATACGACCAGCAAATGCTTGGTTTAACGCAACTTCCATAATTTCTTCAGTGATCCCTTCAATCTTAATGTCCATTTGAAGCGCAGTAATACCGTTTGCTGAACCTGCTACTTTAAAGTCCATATCACCAAGATGATCTTCATCACCTAAGATGTCAGAAAGAACTGCGAAACGCTCACCTTCTTTCACTAGGCCCATTGCAATACCAGCAACTGGTGCTTTAAGTGGAACACCTGCATCCATAAGTGATAATGAAGCACCACATACTGAAGCCATAGAAGATGAACCGTTTGATTCAGTAATATCAGATACGATACGAATCACGTACGGGAAACGATCAGCAGCAGGAAGAACAGCTTGAACACCACGACGTGCTAAACGACCATGACCGATTTCACGACGCTTAGGGCCTGATTCACGACCAGTCTCACCTACAGAGTATGCAGGGAAGTTATAGTGCAACATGAAGTTGTCAGTTTTAGTACCAGCAAGGGTATCAACCATCAACGCATCACGAGTATTACCCAAAGTTGTTGTTACCAACGCCTGAGTTTCACCACGTGTAAATAACGCAGAACCGTGAGCACGATCTAATACACCGACTTGAACATCGATCGCACGAACAGTTTTAGTATCACGACCATCAATACGTGGTTTACCTGACAAGATGTTGTCACGTACTGTACGATATTTAAGGTCTTCAAATAATTCATTTACTTCATCAGCGATACCAGTTTCGTCATTTTCAGGAACGAACTGTGCAACTGCTTCAGCATACAATGCATCTAATGCTGTATAACGATCTTGTTTAACTGCAATCGTATAAGCTTCAGAAATTTTTGCTTCGAAAGCTTCTTTCAATTTTGCACGAAGCTCTTCATTTTTAACTGGAGCAACCCAAGTTGATTCAACTGCGCCAGCGGCAGCAGCAAATTCTTTAATGGCTTGAATTGCAATTTGCATTTCGTCATGACCGAAAAGTACAGCACCCAACATTTGATCTTCTGAAAGTTCTTTCGCTTCAGACTCAACCATTAATACTGCTGATTCTGTACCCGCAACAACTAAATCAAGATCAGATTGTGCAAGTTGTTCAAAGTTCGGGTTTAAAACGTATTCGCCATTGATCAAACCAACACGAGCACCACCGATTGGACCACGGAAAGGTGTACCAGCGATTGATAATGCAGCTGATGTACCTAGCATAGCGGCAATATCAGCATCCATCGTCTTATCAGAAGAAACAACAGTCGCTGTTACTTGGATTTCGTTGAAATAACCTTCTGGGAATAACGGACGAATTGGACGGTCGATTAGACGTGAAATCAAAGTTTCAGCTTCAGATGCACGACCTTCACGTTTACCGTAACCACCTGGAATACGACCCGCTGCATATTGTTTTTCTTGATAGTTAACAGTCAACGGGAAAAAATCTTGACCTGCTTTTGCTTTAGGTTGCGCAACAACCGCAACTAAAACAGTTACACCACCCATAGTGACTAAAACTGTATTTGCTTGACGTGCAACGCGACCCGTTTCTAAAACAACTTGGTGTTGACCAAATTGGAATTCTTTACGAACTATATTAAACATAGACATGTATTGTATTTTCCTAATTTTATTCTAGTGAGACCCCTAAGGTTTGGCATTCAGACCACAACTGCTGTGTAGATAAATGACAAAGCTTAGAAGCCATCGCACTAGATCAAATATTTAAAAAAGTTAAACGCAAAGAAGGAGCGAACAAGCGCCCCTTCTTAAAATCACCTAAAATAAATTAGATGAAACTCTCTTTTCAGCGATAAAGCATAACAACATGCGAAATAGCGAAAACAAAGTAAAATCGAATTAACGACGTAAACCTAATGCGCCGATCAAAGCAACATAACGACCGTGATCTTTACCGTTTAAGTAATCAAGTAATTTACGACGTTGGTTAACCATACGAATCAAACCACGACGGCTGTGGTGGTCATGTTTGTGCTCTTTAAAGTGACCTTGCAAATCATTGATTTGAGCAGTCAACAAAGCAACTTGTACTTCTGGTGAACCAGTGTCATTTTCAGCACGAGCAAATTTAGCGATGATCTCTGCGCGATCAGTATTAGTTAAAGCCATTCGATTTCTCCGAGATGCTTAAAAGTTAAATGATAATGATCAGTTGCGAGCAACCGACTGCCGTGCATCACTACAGCAAGGTGCTATTTTAAGTGATCTATCGTTATATTGCAAAAATGTTTTATGTTTACTGGCAATTCGGCAGCTGACAGCGTTGAACAAAAACGGCACACTAGGATGAATCTGTTTTCAATTTATAACAGAAGTGAAAGAAAACGAAAAAATTCGAGGGAATCGTGAAAATTTTATCAACCAATACTTGTTATGTACCAAATGACTTAAATCAAGTGATTCGCTCAAAAGATGAAGTTGCGGCTGAATTGGGTGGAATGACTGAAAAGCAGATTCAAAAGATCTGGAATAGCGTTGAATGCCTGTATAAAACAGGAAACTATCCACTCGTTACATTATGTTTGCGACGTCAAGGACAAATTTTACTGAACCGCAGTATTGGTTATGCACAGGGTAACTCCCCAGATGGCTTAGCCGCGGATGCAAAAATTGGTACGCCTGATACGCCTGTATGTTTATTCTCTGCATCAAAAATGATTACAGCAATGCTGATCCATATGTTGGATGAGCGAGGTGATTTAAATCTGCTCGATCCGATTAGCTACTATATTCCTGAATATGGGGTCAATGGTAAACGTCGTGCGACTATTTTCCATTTGCTTTCTCACCGTGGCGGGATTCCACGCATTGATACAGAAGTCACACCAGAACTTTTATTTAACCAAGAAGAAATCTTAAAAGTACTTTGCGCAGCTAAACCTGTTTCGCCATCAGGGACACATCTTGCTTATCACGCTGTTACCGCGGGTTATATCCTAGGTGAAATCGTTCAGCGTGTAACTGGACAAAGCGTACGTGAGTTTTTGGCTGAAAATATTGAAAAACCAATGGGGCTGGATTATTTCAACTATGGTTTGAAACCACAATATCGAGATAATGTTGCACTAAACTATGCCACAGGAATTCACCCAAGCTTAGGTACAGACCATTATCTTAATCATGTACTTGGTGGTGGTTTACAACTTGCGGTGGATGTAACCAACGATACTCGTTTTATGGATACCATTTGTCCTGCTGGGAACATTTATACTAGCGCTGAACAAGTCGGTCGTTTTTTTGAAATGTTACTCAGCGGTGGTGAGTATCAGGGTAAAGAGATCATGAGCGCAAAAACTGTATTTCGCTCAACCCTACCAACATCAGGAACAAGCATAGACCGTACTCTACTCGCCCCAATGCGTTATGCGTTAGGTCCAATGCTTGGTAGTAATCCAGTCGGTTTATTTGGTCCAATGACTGGCCAGGCTTTTGGGCACATTGGTTTTTCTAATATTTTATGTTGGGCAGATCCAGAGCGTGATATTAGTGTATCGTTGCTTACCACAGGAAAATCTGTCGTTGGGACACACCTCCCTGCTCTTGCCAAAACATTATATCAAATCTCAACAAACTGCTCGAAGATTCCAAAGAATCAACGTCGTTCATTATTCGCAACAGATCGACACGAGGCAGACATCGTCTAATTCAATTTGATCGCAGCAAAAAAAGAGCCCAAGTCAGACTTGGGCTTTTGCGCGTTATTCAAGGTTCTTTTCATTTTTCTATTATTATTCTTTATGTTTCTTATTAAGCTACTTTCAGCCCCTCTGAACGTATTTTACACATCACTTCTTATGTTTTGCTTTCAGTGTGTATCTTCTTTATACCGATTATTCTGTCAGAACCAATTGTGGAGAAAAATAGCATTTTTCTTATCTCTATGTAAGCAAAAACGTACGGGGCTGTATAACATTTAACTTAATAATACATAAAAACTGTCAAAAAATCATATTTTTAATTTAAACTTTTGGTTAAAATTTTTTTTATAGAAAAATTAATGTTTGCTTCACACAGTTAGAGGTAGAGATTCTTCATTAAAATCATTTTGATTAAAATAAATACAATAACTATCATGACATTAGTAAGATTAAAAATAAAAAAGCCCTGTAGTCTCTCCCAAAACTACAAGGCTTAGCGGCTGTAAGTTTCCTCTTTTATCACTTACCTCACTGTAAGTTCGCTGTCTCATTGACTTAATTATTATATTTTTGCGATTTACCTAGCTTTCCGTGCTAGGCTCTTTGTGTGTACATGATCTCAAAAACATTTATTTCACTCTAGCGACAATATCTCGAATCTTTGTAAGCTTTTACTTACAGAACAGTGAATTTTAAAGAATAATTTCACAATCCCTCTAAATTGATCTTTTGCACTAAACCACTTCGACGAACGGTTCTAATCATCAATGACTGTTGTAATGCCTTCCGATCAGCCAGAATACTCACTACTTTTTTAGCGCGAGTGACTGCGGTATAGATCAATTCCTGACTCAATAGTTTCTCGGCATGTGCATCCAAAACAATCGCGGTATGCGTAAATTCCGAACCTTGTGATTTATGAATGGTTAAAGCAAAAGCGGTTTGCATACTGCGTGGCAGTCGGTGCGCTGCAATCCATTTATTTAAGCTCGGGAAAAATACTTCAAATTGCTGTGACTGGGTGCGATGTTTAAAACAAATGCCAATATCACCATTAGAAATCCCAAGCTGATAGTCATTATAGGTCATCATTACAGGACGTCCGATATACCAGTCTCCAACAGCGATTTGTTTCAATTGCTGATTGAGCCAATGCCCCGCATAACGATTCAGTTGCTCGATTCCCAACGGGCCATGTCGAACTGCCGTTAAGATTCGATAATCATCAAAGGCTTGAATCACGTTCTGAATCTGTTCGACAGGTTCATCTGCCTGTATATAATGTTTTAAAGCTTCAATATAAGCTTGAAATCCAGCCATTAGCTTCTGTTGATAAGGTTCAATCTCCACATCCTGCTGCTCGGGTAGATATTCCAACTGGATCAGGTCAGGCATATCTTTATTTAAAGAAATCGTTTGCAAAGGTGCAGCCTGAACAATTTCTGCCTCTAATTTTGATAAGACTAAATCAGGGCTGCTGAGACCTTGCTGGGCCTGAATAAATCGTGCGAATTGACCAATCTTGGCTTCACCAGAGAAACGACGGCTAGTCTGTAGCTGGACTCGATTTTCAGTCAATGCCTGTACTTGCTGTAAATCAGCCAAAACCGAGCCGACATCAACCGAAGCCAACTGATTGGCATCACCTAGCAAAATAAGTCGACATTGTTCTGGGACTGCCTCGAATAACAGGGTTGCCAAATTCAAATCCAGCATTGAGGCTTCATCCACCACAATCACATCATAGGGCAGAGGCTGTTTGGGATGAAAGCGTGGTATTTGTCGATTGCCCATACCCAGTAAACGGTGCAAGGTTTGCGTGGTTTGATCACGCAACTCATCGGTGATGAGTCCTGATTCCAATAATTTTGGATCATTCAATGAGTTCTGCAACGCTTCCTGCATGCGTTGAGCGGCTTTACCTGTCGGTGCCGCCATAGCAATACGAATATCGGGAATGGTCTGGTTGAGGGCTGCAATAATACGTGCCAAAGTATAGGTTTTCCCTGTCCCTGGCCCGCCTGTAATAATGCTCAGGCCTTGTTGCAAAACCATTTTCAGTGCAGCCTGCTGATGTTCATCACTGAGTAAGTCTTGATACTCTTCGGCATCAACAGCCTGAATCGTTTGTCGCTTTAATCGACAAATCTGCTGTGCGAGGCGTTGCTCTAGGTGCCAATATCGGTATAATGCCAAGCCCTGCTGATCATAGACACAAGGGGCAACCTGCGTGGTTGCGATTTCGCTGGAAACAGCCAAATCCGCCAATGCCGCAATCTGGCTTGGCTCAACCTCAATACAACTGTCACCTTGTAGGCTGGCTTCAACCAGTTGTTGTAGTACTTGTGCAGCGTTAACGGTTTGAGTAGATTGAGAAAATGGTGCTTGTGAGAGGTAGTTACTCCACATATTTAACCATGTCATTTGTGCTGACTGATCATCAACTTGTTTGTCCACAGAGTTATCCTCAAACTTACCCACACGCTTATCCACAAGGTTATAAACAGAGTTATTCACAAGCTAAGCTTTTGTTTAATTTAAAATCACGCACTTTATCTACACCATTTTTCCAGCTTTATCCTCAGAAAAATATCCAAGTATTGCATCCAAACGCAAGATAAACTCATCCTCAGGCTTCCAATAGTAACAACCTTGCTGCGCCTGCCCATTCATGCCGCGCAAATACAGATAAGACGCGCCGCCTAAATGCTGCTGCATATCATAATCCTGCAATTTCACCGACAGATAACGATGTAGTGCCACAAGATATAACGCTGCTTGTAACCAATAACTCGACAGCGACATACTTTCTGCAATCTGAGGCTGCTGATAATCCAGTTGCTCCGCTCCCAGATAATTACTCTTATAATCGGCAATATGGTAACGCTGACCATCGAAGTACACCAAGTCAATGGAGCCATTCAAGTAGCGGGCAGATTTAGCCTCAAGTAGCTCAGGCATTTCGATGCCATATTCCTCAAACAGCTGCTGTACACGCTGCATCGCCAACACTCGATCTGATAAAGCCAGATAGAAAGGACATTCAGACAAGTATTGTCCTGCAGCTAATTGCTTTAACTGAAAACCCTGATTGAGTGGCGTGTGTAATACCTCACCAAGCCAATCAGCAATCCATTGGTATAGTTGCTGCTCTGAGTTTTCCTGTGCTGGAAAATGATTCTGGTATTGATCCAGCAAGTCAAACCATAAGCCTTGATAGCTATTCTTAAAACGGCGGCGAATTTCCTCAACCCATGTTTCAGGTCGCTGAAAATCAATCTGTTCAAGAATCTCATGCAGGAAATTTCCAGCCAGCGTTCCTCTCGGAAAGTGTTGTTTAATCCACGCAATGGGTTGGGAGGCAGGTGCAGATGCTGTCAGCCGAACATGTATCTCATCCTCCGCCTGATCAAAGTTCTGCTCAATATTGGCAAGACGATCCGCATGACTGGCCTTGTGTCTTAAATGCTGTGCCAGATAACTAAAGCTGGTTTTACCCCGTGCATAAAAACGCTGCATAGGTAAAGGCTGTGCAGAAAGTGGAATTCTTTGTTGGGTTTGTTGCTGGCGGTGCAATGCTTGCGGCCGTTCCAAAACCAGTGCTTCATCCAGACAATGTGGATGCTGGAATGCTTCACCCTGATTCTTCCAGAATGCCAATCCTGACAGTTTGTTCTTATCACCCTTTTCAGGTTCAAACACCGCATAGACCCGATGGCTGGCACGAGTCAACGCCACATACCACAAACGGTTCTGCTCAGCCTGCGCCCGTTGCTGGTGCTGATCCAGCTCATTCTGTTGCAGAAAGTTTTTATCCGCAATCGCCACCACACGCTGTGTTCGTGTTTGCCCTGTTTCTGGCAGCTTGATTTCTGTGGTTGAGAAATTTAAAGCCTCTTTTTTTGAGTCTGGTGCTGCTTTATTTGCTCCAAGCAAAAAGACGATTTTAAATTCCAGACCCTTGGACTGGTGGATGGTCATCAACTGCACCCCAGCTTCACTGGAAAGCTTATGTTCAAGCTCCCAATCGCGATCACTTGGAGAATTGAGTTGCTTTAAATACCAGTGATACAGGTTTTGCGCTCCCTGCACATGCTCACTATGCTGACTCAGAATATCAGTGAGATGGCGCAGATTCACCACTGCCCGTTCATTGTCCTTGCTTTGCGTTGCAACCAGTTGCTGCCAGATACCAAACTGGTTCAGACAACGTTGCCATGCCACCAAAAATCCCTGATTCAGCCACATTTCACGGATGTCATCGAATTGCTGAATATAATGGCTCAAGCCCTCTGGACTTTGTTCCAGTGCCAATAAGCGACTTAAATCAAATCCAAACAGTCGACTCAGCAAGGCACGCTTTAACTTGGCCTCATCATAGGGATGCAGCAAGGCCGTGAGAAAAGCACCTATATCCTGTGCAATCTTTGAATCAAACACACTGCGCTTTGAGGGCCGATTGACACGGATTCCCAAGTGTTCCAGTGCATACTGCACCTCGTCCAGTTGTCGGTGGCTACGGGAAAGCACCGCAATATCATCTTCACAAATGGCTTTGCGTACCTCACCATCCAGGCATAGCTGCTGTAAATGTGCCTGATTCAGCAAGCTTTGAATTTTCCATGCGACTTGAGTAGCTTGCTCATTGCCCTCTTGCAGTTGCAACCAGCGTAACGGCGCGGGATTGGCCTGTTCATTGTCAATCAGGGCAGGATGTGGACGCGAACCAGCCTGAATCGGGTCATAGATCACCTGCTCGCCAAAATCTATTTGCCGTTGAAACAATACATCCACCACTTCAACCAGTTCTTTCACAGAACGATGGTTGTGGATCAGTTTATATTCACGCCCCTGTTTGGCCATAATATCCTGATAGGCATTCAGGAATGTCAGCATGTCGCCGCCACGAAAGCCATAAATCGCCTGTTTACGGTCACCGACCATAATCATGCAGCTTTTTTGGTAACGTTGCGGATGACGCCAGATACTGGCCAACATATCATCTTGATCTTGGTTGGTATCCTGAAACTCATCCACCAGAATCAATGGATAACGTGACTGTACAAATACCGCGAAAGATTGTCCTTGCTCACCTTTTAAAGCTTCAGACAAAGTCTTGATTTGCTGAGCAAAGGTGGTTTCACCTTTTTGCTGCAACACTTGAGGTAAACGCTTTTTGACTTGCTGACAAAGATGAAACTGTAAATAGGTATTGAATTGATCTAAATCATTTTGAATTTTAAGTTTCATCTCCCAAATATCTTTTAATAACTGAATCAAAGGATGCTGGTAAAAACAGTCCTGAATGCTTTGATCACATTTATTAAAAATACTACTTCGAGCTTGTCCTTTGGAATCTAAAAATAAAACATCGACGTCTTTGAATGCCTTTTGATCAAAATAAATATCTATACCCTGCTCTTGAATTTGCTGAGCCAGCCGAACTAAGCCTGTTTGAAAAATGAAATGAAAACGATCTTTTGCAAAAGCCTTTTTATTAATAAATTTATAATATGCACCATCGAGTAGATAATAATCCTGTAACTCTTGTAAATATTGTGATGAACTTGCTGCGAACTGATGCAAGCATGATTCAAACTCAACTGTGCTAAACACAGGCAAATCTACTTGTTTCAAATGTGCTGAACTAAAATTCAAACTTTCTTCAACCACTTTAATATACTGATCTACGCTCTTTAGTTGCTGACTCATATATAAAAAATCAATCACTTGCTGTGGTTGGGTCTGAATCCATTCCCGTAACACATCATGAATCAATTGACGGGTGTAGCTTTTGGCATCCTCAGTAATTTCTGCGCGTTCAATTTTGCCACTTTCAAAGGCAAACTCACGCAATAGCTTTTGGCTAAAACTATCCAAGGTTCCAACAAATAATTCATCCAATTGATCGATGACCAATTTTAGCCGTTCACAGGCATAGGCAATTCGTGGCGCAAAGTTTTGTAAGACCTCTTGTTTTAAGGGATCAGACTCTTGTAATCCCTTGGCCTGAATATCTTGTTCCAATACATCACGGAAAGGCTCTAAAAATTCAAGGATTTCGACCAGACGCAAACGGATACGCGTTTTCAGTTCTGCTGCTGCAGCACGGGTAAAGGTGGTGGCAATCACCTGATTAGGTAGATATTTCTCTAAGAAAATCCGCACCATCAAACTGGATAGCGTATAGGTTTTCCCTGTTCCTGCAGAGGCTTCGATTAAATGCAGCCCTTCAAATTGAATATCTCCAATCGGTTGATAAGACACTGGATACTTTGAGTTCATGTCTTACTCCACCCGTAAAAATTCAAAAATCGGTTGATACAACGCATAGGAATAATGATCACAGGCATACTGTAATAAAGCGGTTGCATCTTGCTCTTGCAAAATGAACTGCCAATCGCGGTGCAATTTACAGGCTTCATTCTGAGTCATATCAAAACCCGAGAAATCCCCCGTATCATTCCAGTCCTTCAATACTTGCTTTTGACTCTCTTCAGTTAAAACCTGCGTTGAATCCAGCTCAATCCACTCATATTGCTTGCCTTTTTCCAAAGGCTTTAACACTAAGGCAGCAGGCAAGACCACAGGCTGCTGCTGTGCATCGTGCCAAAGCTGTAACCACGCATTTAAATAATGCTGCGCCTGTTGTGAACTTAGGCCTTCACAAATCACCGTCTGATCACTAAACACCACAATTCGGCGCTTCTCTGTAGCAGCGTCACTCTTGATTAGCGCCAGCCAAAGCAGATATTCCAGCCAGACTTTGGCAAAGCGTTTGGCACGTGCACTGGAAGCATCCAAACTGACCCAATCTTGAGTCAGTTGTTTCGGGGTCACACAGGCGATTTGTAATTGTTTCGAGACCCGCCAAACCCGTTGCGTGGTTTCAGTCGGCGCTGCGGCGTATTGCTGCAAGCGCTCCAACAAGCGTTGCTGCTCTAAGCGACTTTGCTGCCAAGCACTGTGCTGAACTTTGCCAACAGGCAACTGATCTTGCAACAGACTCGGAGAGAGCTGGTCATCCTGCTGCTGTAAAAAATACCGAATGGCATATTTACCGAGACCATCGAGTAATAACGGTTCAGCTTGATCGACCAATTCTTTTGCGGTTAAATTTTCCACACCTAAGGTCTTTAAGTACAGCCGCGCAGGGAAACTGATATCTTGAATCCATTGCTGACTCTCCAAAATGATCATTTCATTTTGTTCAACGGGATAGGCAGTATTGACCCATGCTTGTCGCTCACCTTTGACTTGCTGAATCTGTGACGCGACCTTAAACCATTGGTCTTGAAAGCGCACAGGCCGATTCGAAACAAAGCCGAGTGGATCAAAAGGCTGTAACCGATGTAAATGATACAGCGGATAAAGCTGTGTGGGGACCTGCAAAGCATCCAATCCAGCCAAATCCACTTCGGATAAAGGAGGACCATCTTCGCGGCTCGTCGGTTTTACAATCAAAACCAAATGCTCGCGGAAGCCCTGCAACACACTGGATGGCTCTCTGACTTCGCCATCATTGAGATCAAAGCCATTATAAAACAGCCAAACCTGCTCTTGTGCCAATAAGATGGCATCCAAAAATGCCCCCTGATCATCTTCCAAACGAGAGCGATCACCCAATTGCTGACGCAGTGCATCCATCAAGTCAAACGGAATATGACTGTCCCGATTTGGAAATTTACCCGTATCCAAATTCAACAGTACAATCAGCCGATAAGGAATCGGGCGAATTTGTCCAATCTGACTAAAGGTGATTTGTCCTGTCGGTTCAACTTGCGCAGACTGGCTTTCTAAAGTGCGTTGAATTTCCTCAACAATATAAGGCAAAGGCAAGGAAATTTGACGTAACTGGGTTTCGGTATCTTCATAATAGCTGGCCAAAGTCAGCATACGTTCTTGCTTCTGAATAATTTCACGGATTGCTTTTAAAGCAACCACATCGGCTTGCTCAAACTCCTGTACATCCGCCTTGATTCGCTGTAGCCAAAACTCGACCGGCAAACGTTGGCCTTGTTCATGTGCCACCAACCAATCTCGACGCGCTGCTAAATCTTGATAGATCTGAATCAGAATACCAATCAGTTCAAAATCACTTGGCTGCACCAAGGCATAACTGAGCATATCCTGCACCATCACATGGGCAGGCACAGCAATTCCTAAAGCCAAACGGTCCAAAGCAAATTTAAAACTATAACGGTAGTCTTGATCTTCGTCACTCAGACTTTGCTTTAAGTGTTGTTGGTCTAAACCACGTTTAAAACCAGCATCATCGAGTAAACTCAAAATCCGTTGTACCTGTGTATAATCCAAGCCATAACGTTGTTGCGTCGCGGAAAGATTAAGCCAATCCGCAAAATCATCCTGCGTAAAACGACCCTGTGTCAGTTGCAAACGTCCAAGTACAGCACGCCATGCGTTTAAGGCATCTAATTGCGCAACGCCAGCAATTTTAACAGGTAAAAATATCTCATGTTCATTTGCAACTGCCGGAAAGACACTGCGGATCAAGGGCTCAAGCTCGGCTAGATTCGGGGTCAAAACCAGCACATCACTTGGGCGACGCGGTGTCGTATCTGTTTGAGACAGCCAATGGACCAACTGCTCTTTTAAGACTTCAAGTTGTCGTATGCTGGAGTGGCATACGTGGATCTGAATGGATTCATCTTCTGCTGCAAGCTCATATTGCCCTGCCTGAGGTTCTGCCAGATAAAAAATATCCGACTGAATCTTACCCAGTAGCGTTTCAGGAAACTGCTCCACAAAAGCATCGACCCACTTACCTTCATCTCCAGTTGCCAGTTGTGACAACAGTGAAAAGTGGTCACGTGCCTGCTTGCCTAGACGCGTTAATAAAGGATGTCGTGATTCACGACTTAAGGCATTAAAGCCCAAACTAAAACTGTCGAAGAATGCGGCAATGTCTGCATCACTGGCATTGGGATGTTTGGCGATATAGCGCTCTTTCACCCCCAAGTCATAACGCTTCTTCCAGAGTGGATCGACACTGTCAGCCCAATATTCTTGTGATGGGTTATAGTGCAAAATTACCACATCTAGATATTGCCCCAAACGACGTAAAAATTGCAGTTGGCTCGGTGGTAAATCTAAAATCGTAAATACAATCACCTGACTTGGCAGTTGTGCCAAAGCTCGGGGTCGTGTCTGCTGATCGTCTAGAAGTTGCCAAAAATCAGCATCAATGCTTTGTATTTCAACAAAATCATCATGAAAGTAGTTTTGCCACAACCAACGCTGCCAAGCTTCTAATTGTTCGGTTTGTTGTAGGCTAAAGGCTGACGTTTGTTGATCTGTTTGAGCAATCAATTGTTCGATATTTAAGGCTTTATTCTGTCCCCAACTCGATAGCCAATTCCCCACACAGGCACAATTGCTTTGGCAGCCGCGTTGACAATGACCGCGATAAATCATGTAGTTACTAAACAGCTGCGAAACTTGCTCCGCCACCCAATACAGCATACTTTGTTTTTTTAGTTGTTTTTCAGTGCCTTGTTGCAGTTGATCGGCGCTGTCGTAAATCCGTTGCACAATTGAATATAAAGGGTGCTCATTCACAACAGTATTCTGTTCGGGTTGAATAAAAGGCTGTAAAGCTTGATGAATACGCCACTTTAAAATCAAACGCGGAATATTGGCTTTACGCACTTGTTCTTTATTTTCTAATACTTGCTGGTATGCATACCACTGAAAACCACGAATGCGTTGATGAAATTGATAGTTGGCAGTCATGCCTTGTTGTTCGGCAATTTTCTGCGTCAACCATTGTTCTTGTGCAGGACTGGGAACAATAAAATGCTGAGTTTTAAATACCTGAAATGGAGAAGAACTCGGTTGGGTGATTGATGCCATCACACCTTGTAATAACACTTCAAGGCTTTGACTTTGAATAACATGAATACCCATCTACAAATATGACCTCATCAGGAATGCTTATTGTATTGCACGAAAACATACATATTTATCACTATACAACTTCATGTAACTATGTCACGTTAAACATACAAGGAAATAAATAAATTGTTTTGAAATTCACCACTCAATCCGATTGAATGTACTATCGAGGGATAGACTTTAGGTATAACTTTATGAAAATTGAAAAAATTCCTGATTCGATTGATCCAAACTTAAACTTGGAGCAAATTCGCGAAGAGTGTTTGGCACTGACCAAAAATCGTGCATATTGGTCTGCAGGTGCAGCGATTGTACCCATCCCATTTTTTGATGTGATCGTTGATTTAGGCATGCTCACTCAAATTATTCCTTATATTAATACGCGTTTTGGTTTAGCACCTGAACATATCAGTGTCTATGATCCTGAAACCAAAAAAGTACATTGGGATGAGCTACGTAAACGTGGTTTTGAATTTTCAGGTTTGGTGGTGGCGCGCACAGCCATGAAAAAGTCTTTTAATGGTTTTTTCACGAAAATTGCCACCAAGCAAGTGACCAAGTTTATTCCTTTAGGCGGACAATTGGTTGCTGCAAGCCTCGGTTATTTTATGATGCGTAAAATTACCGAAGCACATATTCAAGATTGCTATAACCTTGCTAAACGCATTCAACAAAAAAGTCGTAGTACCATTGTGGCTTAATCATAATATTTGATAACGACAAGGCGGTTTAATCCGCCTTGAGTTGTTTTAAAATCGCCTTTAAAACTTCGATCCGTGCTGTATTTTTATCATCCGTAGCGATTACATACCAAGGCGCATAATCTGTGTTGGTTCGTTCGAACATGTCTGCAGCGGCTTTTAAATAATCGTCCCATTTATCACGATTACGCCAATCTTCTTCAGTAATCTTGAAACGCTTATGTGGAGTTTGTTCACGATCTTTAAATCGAACTTCTTGTTCATCTTTACTGATTGCAAGCCAAATTTTTACAATCACGGTTTGACTATCAACCAAATTTTCCTCAAACCGATTAATTTCATTATAAGCACGTTGCCATTCAACGACTGAAGCAAAACCTTCGATCCGCTCAACCAAAACACGACCATACCATGTACGATCAAAGATGGTAATTTTCCCGCCATCATTCAGCTTATTCCAAAAACGCCACAAATAAGGACGGCGTAATTCATAACGTTCAGGTGCAGCAATACTATGAATTTCATATTCACGTGGATCTAATTTTTTAACAATTCTTTTTATTGCTCCCCCTTTACCTGCGGCATCCATACCTTCAAAAGCAACAATCACTTTTCGTTCGTCATAACGTAATGCATCAGCTACTTTTTTGGTTAATTTGTTCAATTCTTCTTTGTAGTCATCTTTATCTAAGCTTTGTTTTGACGGTTCTAACAGTGCTGTGGGAATCTGTGCTTGTTGCCATTTTTCGGTGACTTTAGTTTGATGGTCAGGCAACTCTTGCAATGTTTGTAATATGTATTGAGCAAAACATTGATCACGTAGAGCTTCGTCTTCACCGTCAATCACAAACCAATCATCGGTAAATCTTTGGCTTAACTCCTGCAAAGTATCGTATTGTTTTTTATTGCGCCAATCCAAACCATGTAATTTATGCCAATGCTGTTCCGAAGCATCAATTTGGTCTAAGCGTTTTTGTAAGGACTTCCACGATAAATCAAACCAAACTTTGACCACATGCACATTATTATGTTGTAAATCATGTTCAAAAGAACGCATCTGTTCGATATAAGCATCAAATAATGTTTCATCCAATGGTTTTGACACATGCATGGCGGTTGAAAGCAAGTCACTGTACCAATTCCCAAACATCACCACGATCTGACCTTCGGCAGGAATAAAACGCGTATAAGATTGCCAAAAGGTTTGATAGGTCGTTAATAACCGTGGTGCATCTGCTTTAACTCTTAAATAGCGTGGATCTAACCATTCACGCAATTGCTTAACCGCCTCACCTTTCCCTGCTAATTCAATCCCACTTACTAAAATCAGAACACTTTTTGCATTTTTTTTATCTTGGCTATCTTTTAAGGCATATTGTGCTTCAATCAAATCTAAAGACAACGCATCTTCATCACGTAATTCAAATTTGGGTTGTTGTATACTCATATTCGGCTCTAAATGGCTCATTATTAAGAATAAGTATAATGAAATCTATTTCACTGCATGCAAAACCCTTGTACAGTTTCTGTAGAACTCAATCCGTGTATCAACATAGTGACCGATTGTTAGACATTTAGAGTTTATGCTGTCATGGTTCTTCGTTATGATGCAGCCTATGATTTTCTGGTTTTATTTTATTTGAGTTCGAATATGTCAAAACTCGCTGCATTTGATCATCTTTTATTACAATACCAAACTCTGAATTACCACCAAAATCCAGCACTTAAGCAACGTCTGCATGAAGTACAAGCGTGGATGAAAGCACGCATCGCAGAAACCCATAAAGAATTTTTTGCTCTGCCTGAAAATCAACTGATGGCACAGTATTTTCTTAATCGCTTGTATGGCGGTCCTGATTTTGAGGCAATTGCACAGCAAATCGAACGCCTGTTGAAATATGCACATAAAGCAGAAAGCTTACTCCCTGAAAATGCAATTAAAACAGGAACAAAATCGGTCAGTCTTGCTGTACTTGCCACTCAACTCGATGAACAAGTCGCAGAACAACTACTCAAAGATTATCCTTTGGAAACACCACTCACTGATGAAATCATGCGCCAGACCTTAGTCAAACTCGATCAAGGCGATGTACGTTATGAACAATTACAATTACTTGACGAGCTTGGTCTCACATTAGATAAGTATATGCGCTCTACGATGATGTATGCGGCTTTTAAAATGTGTAAAGGCATTGCAACCAAATATCAATTTGAACCTATGTACGATTTTATCCAAGAAGGTTTTGCTGCAATGAAACCGATGAAGTCTGCTGCAACGTTTATCAAAACATTTACGGCAAAAGAACGTGAAATCATCGAAAAAGTCCACGCTGGTCACCCAAACCCATTTCGTGACTAAATTGAATTGATAGCCATCCCTCTTCGTATTAGGAGGGATTATTAAATTCCAAAACAAAAATTAAAAATGCTTTTGAGCGTGTGACTTTCTGTATATTATTCATAACAATGATATGCTAAACCCTGTAAAAAAATACAAAATCTGTCATGATGCATGCTGATTCGTGCCGCTAGAGCGAAAGTTTAGGAGAAAACAATGTCTAACGAAAACCAACAGCCCACCCCAGAAGTTGAGCAAACCCCAGGTTCAGACAAAGTCAGTCCTTTCCTCAGCACACCACTTCCGCAGGGAGCACCACAAGGTCAACAGCAATCTTTACAACAGGGTTTGACCTCAGCACCAACAGGTTCCGTACCAAAATACAACCTGCCGCGTGGTGCCAATACAGGCAATGTCGGTGCAACCACTCACTTTGGCTATCAAACTGTAAGCAGTGATGATAAAGCACAAAAAGTTGCTGAAGTTTTTCATTCAGTTGCAAGTAAATACGATATTATGAATGACCTGATGTCATTCGGTATCCATCGTATTTGGAAACGTTTTGCGATTAATATGTCAGGTGTTCGCCGTGGTCAACATGTACTGGATATTGCTGGTGGTACAGGTGACTTAGCAAAAGTATTTAGCCGTGAAGTCGGTCCACAAGGTCATGTCGTACTCTCAGACATCAATGAATCCATGCTCAATGTAGGTCGTGATCGTCTGATTGATGCGGGCTGTACTAACGTTGATTTCGTACTTGCCAATGCTGAAACTTTAGAACCCTTTGCCGATAATAGTTTTGATTTAGTGACTATCAGTTTTGGTCTACGTAACGTGACCGATAAAGATGCAGCACTTTCAGCCATGTACCGCGTACTTAAACCAGGTGGTCGTTTATTGGTTCTCGAATTCTCTAAACCTGTGTTCGAACCATTTTCAAAGCTCTACGATCTTTACTCATTCACGGCCCTGCCAATCATGGGTAAACTGGTGGCCAATGATTCTGAAAGCTATAAATACCTTGCTGAATCGATCCGTATGCATCCAGACCAACGTACACTCAAAGGCATGATGGAACATGCAGGCTTCCAAAGCTGTGACTACCACAACCTAACAGGTGGTATTGTTGCCGTTCACCGTGGATTCAAACTTTAAGGCTTAGGATATGTGGTCGATTTTAGCACTGGGTGCAGTCGAACGTATCATTCATCAGGTGATTGATCTGGATGCGATTACCCGTATTCAGCTCAATCAGCTACAAGGTCAATTGTTGCGGGTGGTGATTGATCATCCACAGCTCTCGGTTGATGTTTTTTTTGATGAAAATAAAGTTCGTCTGGAACCTACCGTGACTGGACACAGTCAAACCCCATCAATATTTGAACATGAGAAGCGATCAAGCTTCGCAAGATACGATGTCCAAAATAAAATTACAGATGCCACAGCCACCCTGCATGTCGCAAATGTGGTCGAAATAGTCAAACTCCTGCTCAGTGATATGGACCAGATTGGCAATATTCCCCTACAAGGCGATTACCATTTATTACAAGATATTCAAAGAATTATGCAGCAAGCAGAGCCTGATCTCGCTGCGCATTTATCGCCTTGGATTGGTCCACAACTGGCACATGAATTGGGTAAGATTCAACTTGCACCCAAACAACTCAAGCGTTCATTACAAAGCCATTTGTTCTTTATTGAAGATACTTTAAAAGAGGATAGCGGTTTATTTGCACTACGTTGGCAAATGGATGATCTTCATCGCAAAACGCGTCAACTCAATCAAGAATTAGATCGTTTAGAAGCGAAATTTCAACAGTTACACGCTTCATTTAATCCAGCAAAACATTCCTCACAAGACTAGGTAAGATTTTATATGATTCCGCATGTTACACGGTTACTCGAACTCTGGCGTATTGCAGCACATTATCGCCTTGACACCCTGTTCCCTGCGGAAGAATTACCAGTAAAAGCCCGCCATGCCCTAAACATTATCAAAGCCCATCCTGCGGCATGGTCAAGTCGAGAGAAAAAAAATCCACTCAAGCTTAAGGAAGCTTTAGAGGATATGGGTCCGTTAGCGATTAAGTTGGGACAATTATTGTCTACACGTCGTGACTTGATTCCACCAGAAGTATTATCACAATTGGTGTTGTTACAAGACCGTGTCAAACCGTATGACACCCAATTGGCCAAACAACGTATCCAAGAATCGCTCAAAGCAGATGTATCCACATTATTCTCTCGCTTTGATGAGCAACCCCTTGCTGCGGCATCGATTGCACAAGTTCATACTGCGGCTCTACATGATGGTCGTGAAGTGGTGGTGAAAGTCACTCGCCCTGATATTCGTAATCAAATTCTGCAAGACTTTGAAATCTTAGCTTGGCTGGGTGATTGGCTTGAAAATCGCTTAGAGGCTGCTCGCGCCTTACATCTGACTGAAATCATTCAAGACTATCGTCAAATTATCTTGAATGAGCTTGATCTGAGTCTAGAAGCGGACAATACCCGCCGAATGCGTCATTACTTTACGGGCTCCAGCATGATGTATGTGCCTGAAGTCTATATGGACAGTAAAGATGTGATGGTGGCTGAACGCATCACGGGTGTGCCTATTTCAGATATCGCAACCTTTGATCGTTTGGGTATGGATCGCGCAGACTTGGCTGAAAAAGGTTTAACCATCTTCTTTACCCAAGTATTTCGAGACAACTTTTTCCATGCCGACATGCACCCCGGCAATGTCTTTGTCGAAACCATTAACCCAAGCAATCCACGCTTTATTGCGCTGGACTGTGCCATCATGGGTGAACTGTCCAAACATGACCAAATGACTGTTGCCCGTATGTTGCTTGCAGTAATGAATAGCAACTTTATGCAACTGATTCAGATCGTACATCAAGCAGGTTGGATTCCACCAGGCACAGATCAAGATGCCTTGTCACGTGAAATGCGCCGCACTGTTGGTCCAATGGTATCAAAACCGATGGATCAATTGGATTTCGCAGGAATTTTGATTCAGGTGATGGATATTGCACGTCGTTTCCATTTGGAAATTCCGCCGCAATTGATGCTATTACTCAAAACATTGGTACACGTTGAAGGTTTAGGTACTGATCTTTACCCACAACTCGATATTTGGAAGCTGGCTAAACCGATTTTGACCGAATGGGTCAAAGCCAATATGAATCCAGTCAAAAATATCAAAGAACTTGGACAACAAATCCCAGATCTATTATTAGGTGCTCAAGATATCCCAAGCTTACTGATTGATAGCTTGAATGGTTTGAAAAATCAATCGGCTTGGCAAGATAAGCAACTCCGTGAAATTCAGCAAATGCGTTTACAAATGCAACAACAGCAACGCCGTAGTTGGATGTTTGGTAGCACTATGCTGATTATGCTCACCATTGCGATTATTAGTCCTTGGTTTGTCTCCATCATTTTAATCGTATTAAGTGCACTGATTGCAGTTTGGCGAATTATGAAATAAGTTCAAAAATCCCTTGCTCTGACAAGGGATTTTTTATGGTTAAGATTTCTTTTCAAAAATCGTTTAGTTTCAATTAAGATCATGACTCAACAAATTTATAGCCCCCTACAAAAGAATAAATAATGAAAACACCTCATTTTGCCATTATTGGTGCAGGTACAGCAGGACTTACAACGGCGATTCTTCTTGCGCGAGAAGGTCATTACGTTACGATTTTTGAACAAATTGACAGACTCTCTCCTTGTGGTGCTGGTTTATTGCTACAACCTGCGGGCTTAGCCGTTTTTGAACATCTTGGCGTATTAGATGAAACCCTCAAACTGGGTGCAAAAGTGACAGGACTTGAAGGGCAACTCGCCAATAAATAACTTTTGGTCAATAGCCATTACCATCAGGCAGCCCCAAATCTGTATGGCTTGGGGATTCACCGCTCTACCCACAGCTTTTATTGGATGAACAAAATCAACCACTGTGGCTCTCGGCACAGTATCGTGATGTGGTGATGTCTCGATATGGACAAGGTCGAATCGGTGTGATTGGTGATGCTGCACATGCCATGAGCCCACAACTCGGGCAAGGGGCAAATATGGCACTTTTAGATGCGTGGGCTTTTTCACAGTCCTTGCAGCGTGCCAGGAAAAATCAACAGATTGACTGGTCAATATTATGGCAACACTATCACCAACTGCGTCGCTCCTCGACCCAGTTTTATCAATTCCTCAGTCGTTTGCTCACACCACTTTATCAATCTGATCACTGCTGGGCAGGCGGTTTACGTGATCTTACTTTTCCGTGGATGTATCAAATCCCTTATTTTCGTAAAGAAATGGCGATTACCATTTCAGGCTTAAAAACGGGTATGTTTCAGCAAATATAATATGATGAGATTGCCAAACAATAATAAGATGCATAGTTCAACCTATATGATTGAGATACAGGCGAACACCGTTCGTCTCTACAATTCCAGATGAGATGTGGGAGCCGAACTATGTTCGCCCATTATAATTTTGGTGATGAGCGGCTAATCCAACCCAGCACCTAAAGCATTTTTTACCCAACAAGCATAGCCAACCCAAGTCACAAACGCTACACTAACGGCTTTCCACTCAATGGATTTTTCACTCATGTCAAACTGGTTAGATGAAGTTAAATTTGATTCCAATGGTCTTATTCCTGCCATTGCACAACATCATCAGACTGGTCGAGTGTTAATGGTTGCATGGATGAATCGTGAAGCATTACAACTGACGGCTGAAAAAAATCAAGCCGTGTATTACTCACGTTCACGTCAAAAATTGTGGCACAAAGGCGAAGAATCAGGGCACTTTCAAACAGTGCATGAAATTCGTTTAGATTGCGACGCCGATGTCATTATTCTGCAAATTGAACAGCATGGTGGAATTGCTTGCCATACAGGTCGGGAGTCTTGTTTTTATCGTAAACTCACGCCACAAGGCTGGGAAATTGTTGATGCTCAACTGAAAGATCCGACTGCAATTTACGGCGCATCTGCGAAAGTCGAAGCACACGATCATGGTCAGGCTGAACAAGTTGACGTACTCAGTCACTTAGGTCGTTTGATGCAAGAACGCAAAAAAGCTGAAGCAGATAGTTCTTATGTTGCCAGCCTATACAAAAAAGGCATCAATAAAATTTTAGAAAAAGTCGGCGAAGAAAGTGTGGAAAGCATTATTGCAGCCAAAGATTATGCAGCACATGCTTCTTTAGAAAATAAGCACGATCTGATTTATGAAGTTGCAGATTTATGGTTCCACAGTATTGTCATGCTCGGCTACTTCGACCTTGATCCACAAGAAGTCCTTGATGAACTTGCTCGTCGCCAAGGTCTATCTGGCTTGGTTGAAAAAGCCAATCGTAGTCAACAAGCGTAAACCTCGCCTGTGTCGAATATCGAGAAACCCAAAGCTACCTATGAGCAAGCGATTGCAATAGATAACGCGCGTTTAGGTCAGTCCTTTAAAGTGATTGCCTATGCTGGCACAGGTAAAACCACGACTTTACAAATGATCAGTGATGCCATGCCCGAACGGCGTGGTATGTATTTGGCTTTTAACAAAGCGATTGCATCTGAAGCACAGAGTAAGTTTCACGGCAATGTCAATTGTCGTACCTTTCACTCTCTTGCCTTTCGTAGCGTACCACGTGGCGTAACTGATAAATTACGACTACCTCGCTTAAGCCCAAGTTTTATCGCTAAAGAATATCGTTTAGAACCTATTACGCTCCGTCGTTTAATGGGTGGACGTTACGAAAAATATGTATTGATGCCAAGTCGTCTTGCGAGTTTGGTTGCCAATGCCGTCAGCTATTTCTGTTCAACCAGTTCACAATACCCTGCCCCTCGTCATATCCAAGCACCGAACTGGTTACATCAAGATGATATTGAATCGTTACAACAACACTTATATCCAGCAGTTGAACGTCGTTGGTTAGAGTCGATTGATCAAAATCATCAAGCAGGCATTGGTCACGATATTTACCTCAAACTTTGGGCATTATCAGAACCCAATATTCCGACAGATTATGTTCTGTTTGATGAAGCACAAGATGCTGACCCACTCATGTTGGGCATTTTACTACGCCAAAAAAGCACACAAGTGATTTATGTCGGTGATGCACATCAGCAAATCTATGCTTGGCGTGGCGCGGTCAATGCTATGCAGCAAATGCCATTGCATGAAAGCCGCTTAACGACCTCTTTCCGTTTTGGTGATGCGATTGCTGATGTTGCCAATAGTCTGCTTGGTGCATTAAACGAAACTGTTCCGTTATTAGGCAATCCAAATGTTAAATCGAGTGTAGTGAATAAACCCCATACCAAAATGCGCGATGCAATTTTGTGTCGTACCAATGCACGTGCAATGGAACTCCTACTTTCTGGTTTAGTGCATGGCGACAAAGTCAGCTTACAAGCTGATCATCAGAAACTCAGTCGTTTTGTGGATGCCGCTAGTTTACTCAAACAAGGCAAACGAATCACTGATGTGCCCGAACTGGCTTGGTTTAATTCCTGGCATGATGTGCATGAATATTGCGAAACCAATGATGGTAGCGACATCAAACCTTTAGTCAAACTGGTCGATGATCATGGTACTGAGCCACTCAAGAAAGCACTTGCCAAAATCACGCCGATTGAACAAGCAGATTATGTTATTTCAACTGCACACAAAGCCAAAGGCTTGGAATGGAATCGTGTGCATATTGAAGATGATTACCAATTTAAAATAAATGGCCTAGAACATAAAATTACAGATGAGGAATTAAGACTACTTTATGTTGCCTGTACTCGTGCTAAAGTAAGTTTAAATATTCATCATCTTTACGATTTAATACAACAATTAAAACGGGGCGCTCCCTCAAGTCTTCGCCAGTCCGTAGGTTAAAGCGCTTATGTTCAGGGAGAGCTTATGCAACTTGAATCAGTGCTATTTAAACATGTTGGCATGTTTCGCGACTTAACCATTGAATTTCAACCGACTCAACGTCCAATTACACTTATTTTAGGTGAGCAAGCTACAGGCAAAACCACAATTTTAAAATATATCTACCAAGCCTTAACGTGGTTTTCCGCACGTTATAAAGATATTCGTACCGCAGGTGTCGTGATTGCTGATCAAGATATTTTGTTGACACGCTTACAAGCCAAAGTTCAAGTCCAAGTTAGAATGAGCAGTGAATTAACTCATCATCTACCAGAAAGTAGCTCTGCACAAACGACTGACACTCAGAACTGTAGTTGGAAGTTATTTAAAACGTTTAACAGTCAAGGCGTTGGAATTAGCCAAGTTGAAACGCAGCAACTTGATCAAATGGTATCGCTATACCAAAAAACCAGTCTTCAAGATCCATTATTTGGATTACCGTTAATTGCGTATTATCCTGCCGAACGCTTTGTACAAGAGGTTAATTTACAAAGCAAGAATGCGCCAGGAACACTACAAGATATTGCTGCCTACGATTTAACAGCGATTCCATACACAACTTTTGCGCGTTTCTTTGAGTGGCTACGGGAAATTAGTGATGTTGAAAATGCTCACTCTGCCCATATCGTCAGACGTCTTATTGGCAACGATTTCAGTCAGCAGAATCAATCAGAGGTTTTGCAGCAATTACAACAAGAACTGATGAATCATCCTAAACAACTTTCAGCACCTAATTTATATGCGCTGAAAAAAAGCTTACATACCATCTTTCCAGAATTGAATGATATCTATATTCAATATATTCCTAAACTTCAATTAATGGTGCGTTACAAAGATCAGACCATTCCCTTTCAGCAATTATCGGCCTCTCTTAAATCATGGATTGCATTGGTCGGTGACATTACACGTCGTTTATGCTTGCTTAATCCACATTGTTTCGACCCTTGTTTAGAAGGTGAAGGCATATTATTAATTGATCAAATTGAGCATCAGTTAGATCAAAATATGAGTGCTGAAATTTTAGAGCGCTTACATCAAGCATTTCCAAGACTGCAAATTATTGCTTCAGGCAATCGCTATGAATTATTAGAACATGCTTTAGAATATCAATGCTTCAGGTTAGGTGATAAAGAAATTTATGAGATTAATCTTGAGAAATCTCAACAACAACTTTCACAACTCTATAATGAGTTAAGTCAATCAGAAAGCATTCTCTTGCAGCAGAATCAACACTTATTAGAATCAGAAAATTTGGTCAGTAAAGTTGATGAGCTCTTTCATCAAATCCAATCACTTGATGAGCAAGAAAAGAGTAATTTGCTTCATCTACTTAAAATTGATGATACCCCTCAAGAGACATCACTTTAAGATTGATTGCATCATTAATCCTTATAAACTAGAGGTCAATTTTTTCTTTTGAATAAGTCTTATATACCTGAACACTAGATTGTAGGGACAAGCATTTGATCCAAGACTAGATCTCTACCCCTCTTATGTACACAGATAATCGAATGGAAAATATTCAATTAAATAGCGAACAAAAAACGTTGATAGACAAGTTTTAGCGACAAAGATGTTGTTAGTTTCATGTAATAACATCAGATTTTTGTTGATTTTTTATAGTAAAATAAAATTCATTTTTTACCTTCAAGTTGTGCAATACAACTTGCTCTTTCCGTTAACTTGATTGGGTTTCGAGACTTGAAACTTTGGCTTTCTCTTTGAACGCCTTAAGTCTTGGAAGAAAATCCACCATTAGGTCTCTCTCGACCTAAATCATCGACATGGATACCAGTGTGCTACCGATTATTATTTTATTACCACTCATACTTGGCACAACCCTTGTCTCACAATTGCAACGTATTTCACGGGGTATGACGGCAATTGGAGCAATTGGCATTAGCCTGAGTTGTTTTATTTTACTGCTTAACCAAGCTGAAACGGTTTTACAGGGTAATGCCCTGCAACAGAGTTGGGAATGGCTTCCACAACTGGGCATCAATCTTAGTTTTCGCCTTGATGCATTAGGATTATTGTTCGGTTTACTCATTAGTGGGATCGGCACACTGATTTATATTTATGCCTATTATTATCTCAGCCCCAAAAACTCACTCAGTAAACTGTATCAGTTGCTCATGCTATTCATGGCAGCGATGCTTGGAATTTCACTCTCCAACAATTTGATTATCTTACTGGTATTTTGGGAACTGACCAGTATTTCTTCATTCTTGCTCGTGGGCTATTGGAGTCAATATGATGCCGCCCAACGTGGTGCGCGTATGGCACTCACGATCACAGGGATGGGCGGTTTGGCGATGCTAGGGGGCTTTGTCCTCTTAGGACAGATGACAGGTACTTACCAGATTGACCAATTGGTGTTAATGAAAGAGTCTATTCAGCAGCATCAATTATTTGTTCCCACTCTACTGCTCATTTTACTAGGTGCATTTACCAAAAGTGCGCAATTCCCATTTCACTTTTGGTTGCCAAATGCAATGGCAGCACCTACGCCTGTTTCAGCCTATCTCCATTCAGCAACAATGGTGAAAGCAGGTATATTTTTATTAGCACGCTTAGCTCCACTCTTTATTGGGGCAGCGTTGTACCACAATATCGTAACCTTCGTCGGTTTATTCACTTTATGTATGGCAGCGGGTTTCGCCATATTCAAAGAAGATCTCAAAGGGCTTTTAGCTTATTCAACCATCAGCCATTTAGGTTTGATTGTTTGTTTACTCGGCATTGGTTCCCCACTCGCTGTTGCAGCAGCAATCTTCCACATCATTAATCATGCAACATTCAAAGCTGCTCTTTTTATGATCGCAGGCATTATTGATCATGAAACAGGAACACGTGATTTACGTAAGCTCAGTGGTATCTGGCAACTTCTTCCGTTCACAGGTACTTTAACCATGATCACCGCTGCTTCGATGGCTGGTGTACCGCTAACCAATGGCTTTATTTCCAAAGAGATGTTCTTTACGGAATTACTGGCAAACCTATCAGGCCCAGTAATGATAATTGCAGCGATCGTTGCAACTTTATCCGGTATTTTTGCTGTTACTTATTCTATTCGTTTGGTACATGGTGTGTTCTTTGATGGTGGGATTGGTAAACATGTTCCTAATAAAGATGCGCACGAACCACCTCTCGGAATGCGCTTGCCTGCGATTATATTAGCGACATTATGTATTCTGATCGGCATTCTACCTGCACTATTGGCTGGAACAGTCGTGAATAGTGTAACGCGCGCGAGTTTGGCTCAGCCCGAATTTGAGGGTGTTCACTTAGCGATTTGGCACGGTATTAATGCACCTTTAATCATGAGTCTGATTGCATTGATGGGTGGTGGTTTATTGTACTTTAGCCTCATTAAAAATGAGCGTTTACGTAAAATTGACTTAGACCCTTATTTAGGTAAATTCCAAGGCAAACTTTTATTTGAATCATTCCTGAAGCATCTCTTACTTACCAGTCGAAAAATCAAACAAAAGACTGAAACAGGTTCTCTACAAAGTTATCTTCTTTGGATTGTTTTCTTTAGCATCATCATGGTGGGTTTACCTTTATTCAATCAAGGATTAACAACTGGCACACGTGAGCTTACCCATGCTCCATGGATTGCTGTGGTCTTATGGCTCACATTATTCTCGGGCTGTTGGATGATGTTGTGGTTCCACCACGAACGGATTAAAGCTGTTTTAATTAGTGGTGCTGTTGGACTTGTCGTCACCATGGTGTTTGTCACCTTATCTGCACCAGATCTTGCACTCACTCAGATCACAGTTGACGTTGTTACTACTGTTTTATTGTTGATGAGCTTATCGCTATTACCGCAGTTGACCCCTTACGAATCGAGCCGTCCACGCCGTTGGCGAGATGCAAGCTTAGCAATCGCAGGTGGTATCGGTATTGGTTGGATTACATGGCTAATATTAACGCGAGAACATAATTCAATCTCATGGTTCTTCTTACAACAATCCCTCCCA
>JACCDZ011176516.1_pt1 | contig 33081 bp, 28 predicted proteins | sample 7449551 | NCBI WGS metagenome assembly JACCDZ01 (sample SAMN15323452, study PRJNA562643) | freshwater metagenome | isolation source: river surface water | place: USA:Blue River Watershed | collected 2017-08-18 | reverse complement strand
TTACCGTTACTACCCACAACAAAGTTCTCATCCAAACTGACCCTTCTCGCGGAAGTACCGATTACCGAGGATGGGGAGTCTTCCCCAGAAATAAAAACTTCCAACGCATGTACTGTGAGTTGTCGTTTCAATGCCCTACGGGAATGACGTGTGGAGAATGGGACTACCTGAATTACATTTATTTAGACAACCGCCGCGGCACGTTCAATGATTCCTTGGGATGGGAAATCATGCGATTCATTACACCTTACGGGCTTACCTTCAATAACCAGTGGAAACACACTTGGAGATTTGATATCACTGATTTCCAATCGCTCTTTAGAGACTCCGTTCAAATCAAATATAGGCATACCGGTTACGAAGCCCGCAATGGACGAGGATGGATCATTACCGTAAAATTCATCATGCATGAAGGGCCATCCATTAGAGATGTTATTGGCATCCAAAGAATGATGCAAAAGAGCATTCCTTACGGAAATGACTCCCTGTTTGAAGCCCGAAGTGAAGAGTTTTCATGGACCCCCAACGAAGCCACCAAGTATTCTCGCTTCAAAATCATCCAAACCGGACATGGAATGGACCAGCCGAGCAATTGTGCGGAGTTTTGTCCCAAAAGAAGGTATTTATGGCTAGATAGCCAATATGTAGACACCTCATGGGTGTGGCGTGAAGACTGCGGAAGCAACCCCGTATTCCCACAAGGTGGCACCTGGGTCTATGATAGAGCAAGTTGGTGTCCCGGACAAAACGTAGAAGAATACAACTTTGAAGTCAAAGAAAATGGCAAGCCTCACACCTTTGATCTCGACATGGAAACCTACGTCAGAACCGGCGGAAGCTCCAATTATGTGATCACAAACTATTTAGTAGAATATGGCGAATACCGCTACAGTACTGACGCTACCATAGAAGACATTCTTAAGCCCTCCAATCACCCTCAATATTCACGCATGAATCCCATCTGCAGTGAACCTCAGGTGAGAATCAAAAACACCGGCAAAGAAGTCATCCAAAGTTTGGAGTTGGAATACGGCATTTCAGGTGGAAAATTAGAGAAATACCTCTGGAAGGGCGTGATTCATTCCAACCAAACCTTTGATGTGTATCTGCCCTCTTATTTTGATTGGACCTCTGTGAGCAACAAATTTGAATGCCGCATTCTGAAAGTGAACGGCAAATCCGATGAAGATGCGTCAAACAATTTCTACCAAGTAGAAACGCCAGCAATACCACCTGCATTGCCAAACAAAGTAATTGTAGTCTTTAAGACCAACAACGCACCGAGCGAAAACAGTTACCGAATCATTGGTCCACAAGGAAATATTGTACATCAAAAAACAGGTTTCACTGCTAAAAATACCATTCACCGAGACACCATCACCTTGGGAAATGGTTGTTTCACCTTCGAATTTTCTGATACCGGTGTCTCTCCCCAAGATTATCTTTTGAACGAAGATGGACTAGGTTGGTGGGCCAATACCTACGATGGGAATGGTTCGCTTCAATTGAGAAATGGGGTAAGCGGCGTTTTGCATAAGAACTTTGGAATAGATTTTGGAACTTCAATTCGCTATGATTTTACCGTTGGATTCCCTGCTAGCGCGGCAGATTTAGAAAAACCCAACTCTCTCTTGAAAGTGTTCCCAAATCCAGCTTCTGAAGGATTTGCTGTAGAAATTCCAGAATTATTTGCAAAAAACGCAACTCCAGCGATCATTGAAATAAGGAATTTGCAAGGTCAACTCATTGAATCTAAAATACTTGAACCCAATTTCAGTGTGTATCAATGGATTGACCTCAAAAACAGACAACCAGGGGTGTATATGGTCAATTTCAAACAAAACAACGACCTTTGCACTTCTAAAGTCGTATTATACTAAGTTTTGAATAAGCTCCTCATCTTTTCGGCGCCTTCAGGATCAGGCAAAACCACCGTGGTCAAACACCTGATGGAAAAGCTGCAGCATCAGCTCGGCTTTTCTGTAAGCGCAACCACCCGACAACCCCGCCCAGGTGAGGTAGACGGCCGCGAATACCATTTTTTAAGTGAAACAGATTTCCGCCAAAAAATGGAAGAAAATGCCTTCCTAGAATACGAAGAGGTATATGCGGGCATTCTTTATGGCACCCTTTGGAGTGAAGTAGAGAAAATTTGGGCCGACAATAAAATGGTAGTTTTTGATGTTGACGTCAAAGGCGGATTAAACCTAAAACGTAAATTTGGTGATCAAGCATTGGCCGTTTTTTTAAGACCTCCCAACGTAGAAGTGTTGTTGGAAAGACTCACAAAGCGCAGCACTGAAGTAGAACACCAACTCAAAGAACGCATTGCCAAAGCCAATTACGAGCTCAGTTTCGAAAACCAATACGATGTAGTAGTTGTTAATGATGTATTGGAAGAAACATTTGAAACCTGTGAAACATTGGTTTCAGATTTTTACCATAAAGAATCATGAGAGTAGGCTTGTATTTTGGATCTTTCAATCCCATACATATTGGGCACCTTCAAGTTGCAAAATACATTTTGGAACACGGAAATTTTGACGAAATGTGGTTCGTTCCCTCACCCTTAAATCCACACAAATCAGAAGAAACACTGATTCCCTCAAACTTGAGGTTGCAATGGGTTCAAAACGCCCTGATCAATGAACCTCAACTGAGCTGTTCGGATGAAGAGTTTCATTTACCACTCCCCTCCTACACCTATAAATCAGTACTTCATTTCAAGGAGAAATACCCAATCAAGGAGTTTTCACTCATTATGGGCGCTGACAATTTGTACACTTTCCACAAATGGCAATTTGCTGAGGAACTATCGCAAATTTGTCCGTTACACGTTTATGCTCGTCCGGGTTATCCAAAACCAGAAGAGCCCATGCCATTTGGCGCAACTTGGTACGATGCACCTTTGATAGACATTTCAGCCACTGAAATTAGAGATTTATTGTGGGAAAATGAGCCCATCCATCATTTAGTTCCCAACGAAATAGTATCAGAACTTACCGCGTTTTTTCAGGCGATGCAACCTGAACCGAATGAGTAACCAACTCACCCCAAAAGTTACCGCAAAAGAATATAACGCGTAAACCAAAGCTGGTTTTTCCATTTCCGTGTTGTGTAGTAATTGACTTGCAATCAGTAGTCCCAATGCTGTATTGTGCAGTCCTACTTCAATGGCCATGGTGATTCTATTTTTAAATGAAAGCAGAAAAGGTATCCCAATCAGAAAACCCATCAACATGGAAAGAACGTTGAATGCAATGACGTAAGGCGTCAATAAAGATATTTCATGTGCTGTCATGCTCGTGCCCCCATTGTCTTCTTTAGCCAAAAACTTAATGGCAAAAACCAATAACAATAAAATGGGCAATACCACATTGATTACTTTTTGGATTTCCATGATTTTTTTCCCAACAACAGAACGCACCAACATTCCTATTCCTGCTGGTAACAGGGTTACCAAAAAAATGGCCACAAAAGTATCAAAGATGGGCAGGGCAATAAAATCGCTGTTTTGATCTGGCATTAACCACCACAGAAAAACATTGACCAACAACGGTATTGTAATTAACGACAATACGGCGTTAGAGACGGTTAAACTTACCGATAAGGCTACATTTCCCTTGACAAAGTAACTAACCAAATTGGAAGTTATGCCTCCGGGACAAACACTCAAAATCATGAGTCCCATTTTAAATTCAACAGGTAATTCTGAATAGGAGACCAAGAAATAAGCTAAAATGGGCAATAAAGCCATCTGTGAAAATAACCCTACTGCTAACGATCGCGGTTGATCAAAGAGTACTTTAAAATCATGCTTCTTAAGACTCAAGCCCAAGCCGAACATGATCATTCCTAGAACTACATTCAATAGCAGATTGATATTTTCACCGATGAAAGTCATTCAAAAATTATTGAAATAACGCAGGTACTTGGCTGATTAATAATTTAACAAAATGATAGGAATAATATACCCCAATAAGCACCAAAAGTAGCCCAACGTATTTATTGAAAAAATAATAAATGCGCAAATTCAACTTTCTACCTATGTAGTCACTTAAGTAAACCTTTCCAAGGTCTAGACTAAACACAGTCAACAAGATGCTCATCATCTCAACCAAAATAGTATACTCGTGGTCTGTTTTAGAATCATGTCCTACAGTAATCGCACCCAAAATTCCCACCCAAAGTAAAATCACAAAAGGATTCATCAAATTCACCACAAATCCCTGCAAAAGATTGGCATTGGGATTCATGGGTTTTTGAAGATTTTCAATAAAATTTCGGTATTTGACTACAAATCCTCTCACACCCATAAACAAGATACCAGAGGCTGCAAAACCAGCAAAACCCAACTGAAACCAAGGGGTTGAAAACAACCCCGCTAAGCCGTAGAAACAGGCTAAAGCAACAACCAAATCAGCCAAAAATATGCCGGTAGCCATTCGCCAACCCGCTTTCTTTCCGCCTTGAATTCCCACTTGGATAAGCGCAAAAAATGCAGGACCGAAACTCATCATTCCTAGGAACAATCCGTAACCGATACCTCGAATAACTGCGAGCGCCCATTCCATGTTTGCAAGTTAACCCCCCAAACTTACAATGGCAAAATTTAACCCAACTTTAAAGCAACTTCTTTGGTGAATGGATCATACATAGCTGCAGAAGAAGCTATGATCTCTTGATCAAAAACAATATCTTCTTTTCCTCGGAAATCGGTCACTTTGCCTCCTGCCTCTCGAACGAGTAAAATTCCTGCTGCAATGTCCCACGGACTCAAATTCATTTCAAAAAAGGCGTCAAATCGTCCGCAGGCCACATAAGCCAAATCAATGGCTGCAGAACCCATGCGTCTCAAACCCTGCGTGGAACGCATAAAAATACCCAATAATTCAAGGTATTCAGACATTTTCCCGAAGGTGTAATAGGGAAAACCGGTTGCAATGAGACTATTTTTCAACAAAGCATTATCAGCAACTTGAATGGATTCACCATTCAAATGAGCTCCATTCCCTCGGGCAGCTGTGAAGGATTCTTTTAGCGCCGGGCATTCCACCACAGCCAACTCAGGTTGACCATCAACAAACAAAGCCACACTGATTGAAAACACGGGCAAGCCATGCAAGTAATTTGTAGTTCCGTCTAAGGGGTCAATGATCCATGTTTCACGGGTCAATACTCGGTTATCAGGCGCACTTTCCTCTCCAATAATGGTCGATTCCGGCAATAACGTTTTTAGACCTTTTACCAGCATTTCTTCGCTGGTTTTATCAACGAAACTCACCAATTGATTGGCAGTTTTTTCTTCAATGGCTTCTAATCCTACCTTCTGAAGGTGTTGAAGTTGAAACGCTCCAACCTCCTTGCACAACATCAGAACTTCAGGCAGGATATTAGCAAAACTGCTCATAAGCAGCAGCTAAATTATCAGCCACCATATCGGCAGTTCTACCTTCAATCATGTGACGTTCAACCATGTGAACCACTTCGCCATTTTTGAAAAGCGCAACTGCTGGAGATGAAGGAGGAAATGGCACCATAAACTCTCTTGCTTTTGCTACAGCCTCAAGATCTTGTCCTGCAAAAACAGTCAATAAATTCACCGGCTTCTTAGATGAAATTTCCAACGACTTTAAAATACCTGGGCGAGCACTTCCGGCTGCGCACCCGCAAACTGAATTTACCACCACAAGAGTAGTTTCGTTATTTCCGTTCATCGCTGATTCTACATCTGCTGCAGACTTCAATTCGGTAAACCCTTTATTGGTCAACTCGGCTCTCATGGGAGCCACCATCATTTCTGGATAAGGCATAATCACAAAATTACTACATTCTGTGCGGCCTGTGTTGAATTTTAGGCAAAAAACTCTTGCCCTTCGATGAACACTCTTTCAACCTGATTTTGGCCCATAAAGTAAGGAATGGTTTTTATGGAATCACTGGTTTTCATAACCAAAAAATCTGCCCTCATCCCCACACCTAAAGAACCCAATTCTGCACTCAATCTCAAGCTGTGAGCGGCATTGCAAGTAATGGCGTGAAACACCTCTTCGGGCAACATCTTCATTTGAGTGCAAGCCAAAGAGGCAATATTTTGTAGTGAATGTATGGGACTCGAACCCGGATTGAAGTCGGTGGCCAAAACCACAGGCAATCCAAAATCAATCATTTTTCGGGTTGGAGCGTAAGGAATACCCAAGAAATAAGAAGTTCCAGGCAAAGCCACGGGCATCGTTCCACCATAACCGCCATTTTCGCTATCCTTGGAGAACGAGTTTTTCAGCAATTCAAATTCAACCTCGCTGCAATGTTCCAAATGATCCACACTCCAAGATTTCATTTTAACCGCTACTTGAACTCCACCCGTCAAACCCAATTCGTTGCCGTGAATTTTTGATGGCAAACCGTATTTCTGAGCTTGAAGTAATATTCTTTCGGTCTGCTCTACAGTGAAAAATCCGCGGTCACAAAAAACATCAATATGATCAGCCAAATCATCGGCGATGACTGCGGGAAGCATGTCTCGTAAAATCAAATCAATGTAAGCATCAGGCTGCTGTTTGAACTCCTTTGGGAATGCATGTGCACCCAAAAAAGTGGCTTTAATGATGATTGGAAACGCCTCTTTTAATCGCTTAATCACGCGCAACATCTTCAGCTCAGAATCCACACTCAGCCCATATCCGCTTTTAATTTCAATGCAGGTTGTGCCGTGCAAAATCATGGATTTCACCCGCTCGTACGCATGATCAAATAGTTCATCTTCCGACATCAATCTCAACTTCGCCGCCGAATTCAAAATACCACCTCCCGCTTCCGCGATTTCTTCGTAACTCGCCCCTTTGATTCTGAGAGAAAATTCTTCATGTCGAGGCGCAGCAAACACCAAATGCGTATGCGAATCAACAAATCCTGGAAGCACTTCCTTTCCCATCAAATCAATGATTTCATCGTTATCATTGGCCGTTGGATTGCCACTTCCGATTTCAACAATGCGGCCATTATCGACCTTTAGGTAAGCATTCGACAGACTCTCAACCTGAGACATTTCTTTGCCAAATTTTATCTTTTCGGGGGATGTTAACCCGTGTATCTTCGAAATGTGGGTGAAAATCGTTGACATGCTTGCGAAGTTAATCCTATGTTTGTAGAAGTACACATTAATCGCAAAATTCCAACCATGAAATCCCTGAAAGAACGCTTAAAACATCCTCCGAAAAAAGCATCCTCCGCATTCATAGCACCTAATGCTACGGTCATTGGAACGGTTGAATTGGGTGAGCAAAGCAGCGTATGGTTTGGCGCCGTGCTGCGGGGAGACACTGATTTAATTCAAGTGGGAGAACGCAGCAACATTCAAGACAATGCGGTCTTACATGCAGACCCGGGAGATCCGTGCATCATTGGTCATGATTGCGTGATTGGACATTCGGCCATAGTTCACGGGGCAACATTAGATCATCACGTGCTGATTGGAATGGGTGCAACGGTACTAAATAATGCCAAAATTGGCGCTTATTCCATTGTGGGTGCAAATGCACTAGTGCCATCGGGGATGGAGGTTCCGCCGTATTCTATGATCTTAGGCGTGCCTGGTAAAATTGTCAAGACGCTGGGTCCTGAAGTTGAAGATAGAATCCATTCAAACGCCCAAGAATACGTAAAAAGGGCTGCAGAATACAAAGAGTTTTTCGAGGAAAATTAAACCAACGGGCATAAATTTAGGGCGGTTTTCGTTATACTTGTACGATTCGGAAATCCATGGCAAGAACCAAGTACTTTTACAATCCCAAAAGTCTCAGCTTCGAAAAGGTTTCCGAAAACCGTCGCTACATGATTTGGCGAGTGATTGGTTTTTCAGCGCTAATCATTGTTTCTGTTGGACTTACTGCCCTGGTACTAGCACAGTTTTTGACCGAAAAATTCGATAATTCTTCTGCAGTTAGTCAATCAAATACCTTGAGCGCCATTCGTTCCTTAGAAAAACAAATTGAATCCCTTGACCAACAAATTTCTGATTTACAGCAAAAAGACGTTGAAGTGTATCGAGCCATCTACGGTGTTGATCCCCCAAAATTAGACAAACTCGAAAAAGCCAATTACAACGCCTTGCTGAAATTGTCTTACGGCGACAACCTGAAAAAACTCCATGAGCGAATGGACCAAATTAAGGCTTTGGTTTCAACTCAAGAAAAATCATACAAACAACTCGATAAACTCATCAAAAATAGATCTGACCTGGTCAATTCTATTCCTGCAATTATGCCAGTGGCCAACAAAGATTTAAAGCGCATGGCTAGCGGATTTGGTTACCGATTGGATCCTTTTTACCACACTTTTTCGTTTCACGGGGGAATGGATTTCACTGCCGAAGTTGGTACAGAAGTATATGCTACTGGAGACGGACGCGTTGCTAAAGTATCTCAAGAAACTTGGGGATATGGAAATCATATAATTGTACAACACGGACACGGATACACCACACTTTATGGTCACTTGAGTCGATTTGCGGTGCGTGCGGGCGAAAAAGTAAAGCGCGGTCAACTCATTGGTTACGTAGGAAATACCGGAAGATCTACCGGTCCTCATTTGCATTACGAAGTTCGCAAAAACGACAATCCGCTGAACCCTGCATTCTTCTACAGAAACGACCTCACCGACGAACAATACCAACAAATGCTTGAATTATCTCAACGCGAAGCCAATCGTTTTGACTAATTTTGCAATTCATTAAACTCTGCGTTTAACATTTTATGAGCCTCGAAAACCAATCAAACAATGAATCTACTCGTAAGTACTTCAAAATTGGAGACGTGGCAGAAATGTTGGGCGTAAACGCCTCTACATTGCGCTTTTGGGAGAAAAACTTCCCCCAAATTCAGCCCATGAAGAATAAAAAGGGCGACCGTATCTACACTCTTAAAGACATTGAAGTCTTAAAAGAAATCCAGTATCTTTCACATAACAAGGGACTGAGATTATCTCATGTATCAAAAAAAGTAAGCCGAAACCCGCAAGAAACCGATGCACGGCGCATTTTAGTTGATCAATTGAGAAGTTTCAAAAGTCAGTTGTTAAAGTTGAAAGAGCAGCTGGAATGAGGGGAAGAAATACACTTAACACACTTTTTGGAACGTTTTGTTTTGCAATTTTCGCAAATCATCAAAATCTAAATGCGCAGGCGCAAACGCAGACAATTCCGTTCAATTGGATTCAATTCAATGAACAGCCGAACGAACTGATCACTATTTTTCGGCATAGGCCTGGCAAAGGCACTAGCCCTGGTTTTGAAATAGGTTTAACATCTCAAAAAATAGTCGCCGGAACCGACCTTAATTTATTCAATTTCAGTTGTTTGTATCATAATAAGAACAGCTTTGGGCTCAATTTAATTCAATTCGGGAGTCCTGATTTCCAAACTTCGCAAGGAGCCTTGGGCTACCTCTGGCACCATCCGAAATTTGATGTTGCTTTTTCTACCCAATTCCAGAAATCTACCTTAAGCCCGTGGGAATTCACGCCCGGTGTAAGTGCCACATACATCAACACCAAAAACTCCAAGTTTAGTGCCTATTACAAATTCAATGAATCTATGGGATTGGGATATCACCTGGTTTTAAAAAAAGGAGGAATGTTCAACATAAACTACTCTGTGCCTTCTTTTAACATAAGTGAAAACACCCATCAATTTTCGTGTTCATTTTACTATCCCGCATCAGAAAAGATCTGGATGGGCATTGAATCCCACCCACAACGAAGATTCAATCAATTGACCCTATTATATCGCGTTTCTGACCGCCTGAATGCGGCAATTCATACTGGTTACTTCTCTTCTCTTCAAACCTTTAATCTTTCTTTTTATGCCGGACTTTCATTGCCCTAAAATATGGCTCGCCTTCAGCTTATTAACTTGGAATTCGGCTCTATATTCTCAATTTGAAACCGACCTAGAAATTCAAGAATATCAAGATGAATCCTTATTCTTTTCTGAAACGATAAAAATCAATGAATTTAACGCAGAACAACTTTCAGCGCACCCATTGATTGGTCCCGAAAGAGCTCTAAATATTATCCATCACAGATCAAGCCATGGCCCCATTTTAGAAATGGAAGAGTTGCTTTTTTGCGGATTCCAACCAGAAATTCTCAGAAAATTGAAAGGTCAGATTCTATTTCATGAATTAACCTTCTCGAAACCATCCATCACACAAAGATTCCTTTGGAAAGGTCCGTCAAACTTTAATTTTCGACTTTCTGGAAGGGCTGAAACCCTAAAATTTGGCAAACATTCTTGGCTCATAGAATACGACACTTCATCTCAAAAACCGGCTATAAAATCATGGTCTTCCGAATTCAAAATCAAACAGATTCGCGCGTACATTGGGCATGTGATGATTCAAGAAAACCAGGGATTAATTGCCTCTCCACCATTCCCGGTGGGAAAACTATTTAATTTGGGAAGCTGGTCCTACCAATCGGTTAACATTTCTAGATACGGTGGAAGTCAACCAGCTCCTCTGGGCATTGGCGTGCAAATACCTTGGCGAAAAAAATTAACGCTGAACGTTTTTACTTCTTTGGATGGACGTTCATTTGCATCGTTTTCTTTTCAAAAATTACCCATAGAAATCCAATGGATTTCCACTTATGCGAGTCAAAATCACGCACATCAGCTTTCTCTCATGAAATCTTCATTCCTTGGGATTCGTTGGAACCTTCAGTGTGCGCTAGATGATAAACTCAATTCAGCTTATTATTTTTCAGCTTTAGGTTCGTTCAATGCTCAATTGCAATGGGGATTGAGGTATCAGCGCATTTCGTCAGGCTATTATGCCCCATTTTTTTCACATTTCAAAAAATCAGAAATTGGAAAACACCTATTGAGTTGGGGAATAGACAGCAAAATAGACAAACATACCTTCATACAATTCAGGTATCATCTCTATGAATCACTTTCCGATCATTTACCTCTGCATCGCCGAAGCCAACAAGAAATATGGACCTTGAAAACCGAATACTCTAAAGGGGCTACCAATTCGATCTTTAAGGCGGTACAGACCTTGAATCAAATGCAATTATCTTTTCAGAATACCTGGGAGATTAACAGCAAAACAATGGTAAAATTGGGTTTTCTTGCTGTAAATAGCAAAGATTTGGGTACATCCAATTGGATTAGCACACAAATAGAAACTTCCTTGGGTATTTTAAAAGTTCGCGCACAAATACTTACTTATCACTCACCTGAATTGCGCATTTATGCCGCACAATCATTGATTTATCAACCCGTGGGGGTCATTAGTTTTAAGGGTTCAGGACATTTCTACAATCTTCAACTTTCGGCAAGGTTATCAAGGCATTGGAAGTTGCAATTTCAGTACATTTTGTTGCACAAAACGCAAATCTCCGATGCGGCAACCCCAGAAATACCCCGTATTTTTGTACAACTTACACAACAGTAAACCAAGTATGATCCAAAGAACCAAACTGAGCGTTAACATCAATAAATTTGCCACCATTCGCAATGCTAGAGGAGGTAACAATCCCAATCTTGTTCAAGTGGCAAAAGACTGCGAAGCTTTTGGTGCACAAGGCATAACCGTTCACCCTAGACCGGATGAAAGACACATTCGTTTCTCTGATGTTTATGACCTCAAAAAGACGGTAACCACTGAATTCAACATAGAGGGTTATCCATCGCCGCAATTCATACAACTGATTCATGAAATCAAACCTGAACAGGTAACTTTGGTTCCAGATCCTCCGGGGGTTTTAACATCGAATGCGGGTTGGGACACTATTAAGTACATGGATTTTTTGAAAACCGTTGTGGCCGATTTGAAAAAAAGTGCCTCTAGGGTGAGCATCTTTTTAGAAGCAAATCCCTTATTGGTCGAATCTGCTGTGCTAACGGGTGCAGACAGAATTGAACTTTACACTGAATCTTATGCCACAAACTACAGTATCGACAAAGAAATGGCCATTAAGCCCTTTGTTGCCACTGCTCTTGAGGCGGAACGTCTGGGAATTGGCTTGAACGCGGGGCACGACTTAGATCTGCACAATCTAAATTACTTGTCGCAGCAACTGCCTAACCTTCAAGAGGTTTCAATAGGACATGCTTTGGTATGTGACGCCTTATATCACGGCTTACAAAATACCATTCAAATGTATTTACATCAACTTAAAGTTTAAATGCAATATGAGGGGTTGGCACAGCGGGGTTTTACTGATTATCTTATTTTTTACTTGCAGCTTAAAAGCTACACCTTCAGGTAATCTATGGGGTTTTGAACCTCACCGTTTCATTCACAAACACGCTTGCTTATCGCTTCCTCAGCCTTTATTTAGATTTTATAAACCGCATGTAGGTTTTTTAATGGAACACGCAGTTGACCCAGACATGCGGCGATACATTGATACCGCTGAAGCATCAAAACATTACATTGATATTGAAGATTATCCAATTCCTTTAGATTCCATGCCTGTTTTTTATGATTCAGCAGTGGCTAAATTTGGACATGAAAGACTTCAAGAATCAGGGTGGTTACCTTGGAACCTCATTTTTCAAATACATAGACTCAAAAACGCCTTTGCTCAAGGTGATTTGGAAAAAATCTTGAGAGCCACCGCCGATTTGGGGCATTATGCCGCTGATGCTTGCGTTCCTTTGCACACAACCACCAATTACAACGGACACCTTACAGATCAGCAGGGCATTCATGCATTGTGGGAGACGCAGGTTCCTGCACGCTTCATGGATACATTACTAAACTTGCCTGCGGAAGCCCGATATTTAGAATCTCCAGCCACTGAAATTTGGCTAAAAATCAATGAAGCACATCAATTGACTTCGAGGGTATTTGAGGAGGAAATGAAAATCAGAAAAACCCTTCCACCGCATTTACAGCAAGGATTCCAACAGAAAAAATCTGAAGTGTCATTGTCATTCAGTGAAAAGTATATAACAGAATTTCATCAAAGTCAACAGGGAATGGTGGAACAACAAATGCTGACGTCCATCTCTTTCTTCAGAGATTGTATATATACCGCTTGGATTTTAGCCGGCCAACCTGAACTTTAGAAATTGGGTTTCATTTGATACGTTTGATAGAAATCCAAAAGCACATTCACCGCCTCATCAGCTGTATCTACCACCGAAAACAACAACATATCTCTCTGACTGACATATTCTTGTTCAACTATCAATGTGTTCTGTATCCAATCTAACAAAGGACTCCAAAAGGTTTTATCTACCAAAATAATGGGAAACTTTGCGCGCTTATCGGTTTGTACCAGCGTCAATGCTTCGAAGAGTTCGTCTAGAGTACCAAACCCGCCGGGCATAACCACAATACCCTGAGAATACTTTAGAAACATCATTTTCCGCACAAAGAAATAGTCAAAATACAAACGCTTATCATCGTCTTGATACAGATTGTTGTTGGTTTCAAAAGGTAAATTGATGTTTAGTCCTACAGAAGCACTCCTACCCTGTTTGGCCCCTTTATTTCCGGCTTCCATGATGCCTGGTCCTCCGCCTGTGATGATACCCCATCCAGCATCAGACAACAATTGTGCAATTTGCTCAGCAAGGTGATAATGACGATGAGAGGGATTCGTACGAGCCGAACCAAATATGGAAACACAGGGTCCAATTTTAGCTAATTTATCAAACCCATCAACAAACTCAGCCATGATTTTAAAAATACTCCAGCTGTTGGAACTTGCAATTTCAGGCCAATCTTTATTGGCGAACGCTTTCTCTATTCGCGCTCTTTCATTTTCACTTAACTTCGACATAACTAGTCAATATACTAATTAATTTGGAGAATTTTCATCTCAATTCGACGATTTCGTGCTTTTCCGGCATCGGTTTCATTAGACTCCATGGGTTGTGAACTTCCAAATCCTTTGGATTGAAGCCTAGCGGCATCAATTCCGGCATTAACCAAGTAATTCTTCACCGCATTTGCTCTGTTTTCAGAAAGTGTTTTATTATGAGACTCACTCCCGGTGTTGTCAGTATGTCCGGAAATTAAAATTCGCATTTTGGGGTTGGCCTTGAGCAAATTAATCACCACTTTGAGTTCGGTTTCGCTCTCGGGTTTTAGATCAAATTTATCAATATCAAAGAATAAATTTCTTAGCTGGACTACTTGATCTACTTTGATTTGATCAAGTTCTGCAACCACTTCAAAGGGCTTGTCGAGCGATGAAAGTTCAGGTTGGAAGTTTCGAGAATCAAACAAATACCCTTGTGCCATGGAATGCAGGGCATAGTTTTTACCCGCAACAATAGGAATAAGGAAACGCTCTACACTGTCGGCGTATACCACCTTGTTTTGTGCTAAATCAACCAATCTAACCTTTGCTCTTACTGGCTGGCCTGTATTTTTGGCAACCACTCTACCCAACAAATAATTCACCGGTTGAGGTTTTAATCTATCAGGGAGCACCATTTGGTAAATGTCTAAACCGCCCAAACCGCCTTCACGGGAAGAGGCGAAATACGCTTTGTATCCAAATGCATCGACGTAAAATCCAACGTCGTCTGAAGCGGTATTGATACCTTTTCCTAGATTTTCAGGCTTTCCCCATTTACTGTCATCACCCAATCGAGTGAGAAACAAATCATGTCCGCCATAACCGGTATGCCCATTACTGGAAAAGTACAAAGTTCTCCCGTCGTAATGCAAAAAGGGAGCCTCTTCATCGTATTCGGTATTGACTGCGGGTCCCAAATTTACAGGAGTTCCCCATTGGCCGTTTCTTCTGAATGATACCCATAGATCTTTTCCTCCAAATCCACCGGGCCTTGCACTGGCAAAAACCAAGGTATTCCCATCTCCACTCACCGAGGGTTGAGCATCCCAGGCAGATGAATTCACCGCAGGACCCATATTTTGGCGTTTGCCCCAAGTGCCATTGGGTTCGAGCATGCTGTAGAACAAATCACAGCTTCCAAAACCGCCTTGATTGCAAACCGTGTAAAAAAGCATTTGATTTTCAGCGCCTAAAAAAACCGATGTGGTTCCTTCGTTTTCAGGGGTGTTGATTCGGCCTGGAGCAGAGCGTGACTTCAACCATTCGCCGTTTTCCCCTTTTTGAGCGAAGTAAAAATCTTCTTGCATATCCACCAACCGTGTGTATACAAACACTTTAGCATTTATGGGCATTCCGGGCCAATATTCATTCAAATTTGAATTGATAGCTGGACCCATATTTTCGATTTTCAAATTTGACAATTCAAAGCTCTCTTTCAATGCTAAATCGCAGGTGCCTTTTAGTCGTTCTGTTTTGTCTCTGAGGGATTCAGATGCCGCATGTTTCCGAGCCACAAATCCCTCTTTAGAAGGAGCCTTATCAAAACCATTCAAAACATCTATGGCTTCTTGATATCGATTGAGTTGATACAAGTAAAAGGCGTAATAAAAATAACTTGGCTGGTACAATGAATCGGCTTGAATGCATTTTCGATGAGCTGCTAAAGCACCCAAACTGTCTTTCAGACTTTCCAATAGAACTGCTTTAAGCGCATATCCCGATGAACTTTTTGGGTCACATTTGATGAACTTTTCGGTCTTTTTCAGGGCCTCTTTGAATTTGGCTTCTTCGTAAGAAACGTAGGCTTCATTGAGCAATTTTTGACATTTGGACTGAGCGTTCAAAGGCGCGATTCCACATCCCCAGAAAGAAAAAACAAAGAGTCCGAAGGCAATTAATTTTTCCATTGGAAGGTTTTTATGGCGTGATAAATATCGTCTTGAAGAAATTCAAAAACCGGCCGAATGGAATCATTTTCGGTTTTTTTATCAAAATAAAGTGCGCCGCGGACAAAATGTTTTACCGAATCTGTGGTGTAAAAATTCAGATTGCTCGCTGTATTTCCTTGGATGTGAAAAAGAACTCCGTGAATTTTGGGGTTATAATTTTCAACGGGGTCTTCTACAATATCTTCGGCTTTTTGGATGTGTTTATTGACCAAAGTGCGTGTATCAGCGATCATTGAATCGTATCCTTCCCAAGAAGTAAAGCGATGATAGGTCAGGTGAAGAGTCACATCTAAACTGGGAAATTTCATGTTATACCAGTGCTTTCCGGGATTCAAAGAATCTTCTTGCAAGGTAGCATAAGTGGGAATTTCAAAGCTAAATGGAGCATCCGAAACCGGAAACGGTTTGTATGCTTTTTGGGGAAGAGCCATTTTGGGGTATGCGTGCGGCTTGGGTACAAAGTTGTTATCAGATCCGCAAGAAATCAACGCAAACAACGCTGCGGTTGCGGGAAACAGGATTTTATTGCTCAATTTCATTTCTATCAATGGGGAATATCACTTTGATTTTTTTGACGCGCTTAGGATCTGCTGCGTCTACTATAAACTGAATTCCCTTTATTTTTATTTTCTCTCCCCTGCGGGGGATTTTTCCAAGTTCTTCAGACATCAAGCCGGCTAAGGAATCTGAAGAGTATTTTTGATCGTTGAAAATATCATGCGGAAGGTCTACTTCGCGCAAAAAATCTACCAAGAGACAACGCCCTTCGAAAATATACGTTTGATCATTGATTTTTTGAACCCACTCTGTTTCTTCGTCGAACTCATCGTTTAACTCGCCAAAAACCTCTTCCAATAAATCTTCCAAAGTTACTATACCAGATGTACCACCAAATTCATCAACCACAATGGCCATGTGCAGTCGCTTTTGTTGAAACTCGTTTAATAGATCATCAATGGGCTTATTTTCAGGCACATAATACAAGTTGTGAATGAGTTTTTGCCAATGAAAATCAGATGATTCATCAATGTAAGGCAACAGGGTTTTGACGTTTAATATTCCTATTACTTGGTCTAAATTTTCTTTAAAAACAGGATATCTTGAGAATTCCGATTTTTTGATTTCATTCAAAACTTCGTGATAATTGAACGCTGAATTTAAGGCCACAACATCGAGTCGTGAACGCATGATTTGCTTCACTTGGATGTTTGACATATTGACTATACCCTTCAATATTTGTTTTTCTTGGTCAATATCATCTTCTCGGGTTGTGAGATCAATAGCCTCGGCAATTTCTTCGGCAGAAATTACAGGGCCATTTGACTTTGAACGTCTTTCTAATATCAATCCCAAGCGCTCCAACAAAAAGGTAAACGGCGACAGCATCCAGACAATGCTTGACATGGGATAAACCAACCATTCAGAGGCCGATTTATAATTTTTTGTAGCGTAAACTTTGGGTACCACTTCTCCAAAAATCAAAATGACCAAGGTAACCACAAGGGTATCAAAAATCAGTTTAATCAAGGGATACTCATCCTCATTCAAGATCATATCGTAGAAAAACAGCGATGAGATGATGAATGCAATATTCACCAAGCTATTCATCAGCAACATACTAGCAAGAAGCTTTTTGGGATTGGCTAGTAATTTATTGATTTTTTTATGGGAGTTGAGATTGCTTTGAGAATAAAATTCTAAGTCTGATTCTTTATTTGAAAAAAAAGCATTTTCGCTACTAGAGCAGATGGCAGAAATGGCCAACAATAAAATCATCCAAAAGAAAACACCAATGAGTAAGGGCCAATCAGTGGCTGCTATTGGTTTAAATATTCCAAGGATGGTTAAAGGCGAAACTATAGCGGGGAGGGGATTCATGATTTCTAGCAAAATTACGGATGATTTTCGTCTTCACCCGCATGAGACTCACCGACTCGACCATTTAATGGCTCAATCATTTGGTAAGAAATCACCCTGATTTTACGCAATTGTTTCTCGTTACCGTCGGTATCTGTGTATTTATCGGTCCGAATTTTACCTTCCACATAGAGTAACATTCCCTTTTTGAAATATTTTTCGGCATTTAAAGCTTGTTGATCCCACATTTCAAGGTTATGCCACTCTGTACTTTCCATACGTTGGCCATCTTTGGTGTAGTATTCATTGGTTGCAAGAGAAACATTGGCCACTACCCTACCACTGTCAAGTTTACGAATTACGGGGTCTTTACCCAATCGACCCAGAAGAATTGCTTTGTTTATCATTGAGTTACTTTCTTGTTAGATCTTGGTCATTTCCAACCTAGATGTTCGACGAATTTAAGCATTAACTTGTGCATTGGAAAAAAATTTATATTTTCCAATTTCACCCAAACCACTTCTTGATTTTCCAAACTCAAGTGGCTATCTGAATTTACTTTAAACAAATTTGCCGTAATGTTTTTGTGGCTCAATTTATGTTCAAATTCTGCTATTTTCTGTTCTGTTTCTAGGGGATGTTTTTCGCTCAACTGCGGAAACTCGTGTAGTCCGCCCCAAATGCCTTTAGATTCACGTTTTACCAACAATATTTCACCTGCATTTTCAACCAAAGCGTAGTTGATTGCCCAATGGGTAGCCTTTTGTTTTTTAGTAACTACAGGATACAAATTTTGTTTAGTCTCTCTGGCAGCGTAGCACTCTTCCAAAAGAGCACAAGAAGAGCATTTAGGTTGTGTGGGTGTGCAAACCATGGCCCCTAATTCTATCATGGCTTGATTAAAAATATCGGGATCTGAAGGAGGAATTTGCTCATCGAGATACAGTTGGGTCAACTTCAGAAAAGCCGCTTTATCTATGGGAGTATCTATTCCAATAAATCGAGAAATTACTCGTTTAACATTTCCATCAATTGCGGCCACCGGTATTTTAAATGCAAACGATGCTATGGCGGCGGCTGTGTAATTTCCTACTCCGGGCAATTGTAATATTTCTGTATAATTTGATGGAAACACACCGTTAAAGTCACTCAAAATCATTTTAGCCGCTTTTTGCATGTTGCGGGCTCGGGCATAATATCCCAAACCTTGCCAAACTTTGAGAATTTCAGCCTCATTTGCATAGGCTAAGTCGTGTATTTCTGGGAATTTATCGATAAAACGATAATAATAAGAAAGCCCTTGTTCAACCCTTGTTTGTTGGAGAATTATTTCAGAAACCCAGATATGATAGGGGTTTTGAGTTTCTCTCCAGGGCAATTGTCTATAATTTTCTCTGTACCAGGTCAATAACTTTGGGATAACTCTTTGCATCTTGATAGTGCAAAAAACGTGTTTATCTACTTATTTTGCACCTAGAATCATGACAAAGTCAGAAATCGTAAACGAAATTGCTGTTCGCACCGGTCTTGAGAAGGCTGCTATTGCGGACACCATCGACAACTTATTTGTGGTTGTTAAGAATGCAATGATTAACGGTAACAACATTTACCTTAGAGGATTTGGCACATTTGAGCTGAAGGAGAGAAAAACGAAAGTTGCCAGAAATATAAAAAGAAACACTTCGTTGGTTGTTCCTGCTCACCATGTGGCACGTTTCAAACCCGCAAAAGAATTTGCTCAACAAGTAAAAGAGAGCAAGGTTTTGAGCGAGCGCCTCTAATCAGGCATTTACCTATTTTTTAAGTGAACAACTCCGGCAAACATATTCGAATTGCCCTCGTGGCAGGTGTAGCTTTGTCGGCGTTGTTCATTGCTAATCGATGGAAAACTTCAGAACAAAAGCTAGCCGACTCAACTTCAGCTGCTTCTGGAGAGATGCCCGCAATGGGACAAGGACAAAATTTCGCTCCTGTTGACAGAATCCAATTCTTTACGGCTCTGTTTGATAAAACAAAGCCACCACAAGATATTGCCCGCATCATTTTAAAAGACCCCAAAGAAAACTCCTCTGACAGTTTAAAGATTGCCTTGAAATGGGCAGAAGAGACAGGGTTGCAGCCACTTTACACCTTGATTAAAAGCGACCTTGCTGAATTCCACAATCAAGGAAGCCCTGTTGAGACAGCCAGACAGTTTATGTTTAGCGGTGCTTCAGAACATGACAATACCCCGGTTCGAAATTTCCTTTTTCAACAAGGCAAAAAGTGGATAGATAAAAGTTTTGCTATCGACTCAAATTCAGTGGCATTATACAACGCACTCATCATTTATCAGAGCGAATACCTGAATCAGCCCATGGCATTTTTGGGCACACTGAGGAAGGCGCAGGCCATTGATAGCAATGATGTTGAATTGAACTTTATCCATTTAAACTTACTTAAAAAGTCAAATCAATGGGAAAAGGCTGTGAAAAAATCGGAAAAATTGATATCTTTGCAACCCCAAAATCCTTATTGGTTGTTTGAAGCAAGCGACTTGTACGGGCAGATGGGCGACTCTGTGAATGCGAAAGTCTATTTAGACCTAGCAATCAAACAGCAGCGTAAAACCAAGTAACACACCTTAAAGAAATAAAGACTATGCCAAGCGGTAAAAAAAGAAAAAGACATAAAATTGCGACTCACAAGCGTAAAAAGCGTTTGCGCAAGAACCGTCACAAGAAAAAATAATTAGCAATTAACATCTTGCTTTGACGAACGAGTTATTCATAAAAAGAACTTCGTCTGGTTTAGAAATTGCCCTACTTAGCGACAAAAAGCTCTCCGAGTTTCACAAAGAAGAGTTTGATGCACCTTTTCAGGTGGGTGATTTCTATTTGGGGAAGGTGCGTAAAATTTCACCCTCCCTTAATGCAGCGTTTGTAGATCTTAAAGCCGAGAAAGACGGCTTCCTTACTTATTTTGATTTAGGACCAAACATCAGGTCTGTTCAGAAATTCACCAAAATTGTACGCGAAAATTCGCGTTTCCCTAGCGACCTTGACGACTTTGAGTTCGAAGAACCTACAAACAAAGCCGGTAAAATTTCGCAAACCATTCGCAATGGAGAACTTCTTTTGGTACAGGTCATTAAAGAACCTATTGCCAATAAGGGTCCTAAAATCACTTGCGACATCTCCCTTCCGGGTAGATATTTCATCCTTGTTCCTTTCTCTAAAACCATTTCCGTTTCTCGGAAAATTGGAAATACTAAAGAGAAAAATCGACTGAAAGACATCGCTCAAAGCATTAGACCCAAAAATTTTGGCGTCATCATCAGAACCGTAGCCGAAGGTGTTGAACTAGAAGAACTCGACAAAGACTTAAGAGACTTATTGAAAAAATGGGACGAACTCGTCATCTCTTTGCGCAAAGCAAAAGTGGGTGAAAGAATGACCCAAAATGCCAATAGACTCGATACTTTGTTGCGCGATATCCTAAACGACAGTTTCAGTTCAATAGTTACAGACGACACCGTGCTTCACGCATCACTCAAAGTGACTATTGATAAATACAAACTTGATAGCAACAAAATTTTAAAACTGTATCAAGGAAAGTCGCCCATTTTTGATCAGTTCGGAGTCAACAAACAGATTAAAAACCTGTTTGGAAAAAACGTTCCATTCAGTGGTGGTGCTTATTTGGTCATTGAACACACTGAAGCCCTTCACGTTATTGATGTAAATAGCGGGAATACTTCTTTTGATCCTCAAAACCGAGACGAAAATGTATTCCAAGTAAATCAAGAAGCGGTTCATGAAATTGCACGTCAAGTTCGATTGCGCGACATGGGTGGAATCATTGTCATTGACTTCATTGACATGAAAGACCCCAAGAAAAAGAATGCCCTTCACGATGCTTTGACGCAAGCAATGTCTACCGATAGAGCGAAGCACACCATTCTACCGATGACCAAGTTTGGTTTGGTTCAAATTACCCGTGAACGTGTTCGTCCTGCCCTAGAAATTGCTACTGCAGAATTGTGTAGCGCTTGCAATGGAACTGGAAAAGCCGATTCTAGCAATCAGATATTGACTAAAATTGAAAACGAAATAGTGTATCTCTGGGAACAAATGAATCAAAAAGAGATGACATTAAGAGCCAATCCACTCATTACCATTTATTTCAAATCTGGAATTCCTTCTAAACGATTGAAATGGTATTTCAGTCACAAGAGGTGGCTCAAATTGGAAAGCGATCCAAACATGACATTGAGTAGCTACCAATTCATCAACGCCGACAAACAAATCATATCATAAAAAAAGGCTCTCATTTCTGAGAGCCTTTCTTTTTAAGTGAATGTAATATTATTTCTCTTTTTGAGACAAAGCATAAATTACCAATCCGAATCCGATCTTGTTCACAGCATCACCAATGTTGTAAACTACATCCATCATAGGATTAGGGTCATTTGAACCGAAGGCTCCGAACAATCCACCTGGAGTTCCGATGATGTATCCCAAAGGATAAATCGCCCAACCTACCAATACGAACCATCCTAAGATGCGAACCGCAGCTTGTACGTTCTCACCAGCAGTTTTTGCCAAAGCAGCAACCTCACCGTACCATACTAGGTATACGATGTAGAAGTAAGCAGCTCCAGAAAGAACTCCCCACATTACTGAACTTCCGCGATCAACAGCTTCACCGAAGTAACCTGTTACTAACATGATTACAGAAGCGAAAATCAACTTCCAAAGAAGTCCAATTTTAGCGCCCGCTTTCTTAGTGATCAAGTAAAACTCAACACACATCAAAGGTACAGTCAACAACCAATCTACATAACGGAAGAATGTAGGACTAGTTCCTGTTTCTGTGAAGAAATCACGCATGTAATAGTAGTGAACAGCAGCGATAAAGGTGATTAATCCACTGATTAACACCGATGTACGCCAGCGCTCAGGTACATTGCGCATTTCAAGAAAGAAGAAAACGGAGGCAGCCATCATAGCCATGGTGCCAACGAAAAACGTGAATGCTGTGTAAGACTTCAAGTCTCCAGCATTGAAGAGTTCTAATAACTTTTCAGAACCTCCTGCATTTAATAAACTTAACATATTTTAATTGTTTGTTTGTTGGTGTTCAATGATAAACCAAGAAAAATATTTTTGGTTTAAGCTTTTAGAAAAAACTTTAAACGCACAATGTATAGATTTTCAAAATGTTAAACACTTTTAAAGCGCGTTAATACTCAGATTTTTGCCATTCATCTAAAATAATTTTTTTTTAGATTAAACATTTGTATAGGGTTTTTAAAGCAAATAATTAAACAAAATATAATGAATTTCAACGACTTAAACAAATTTCAAGATTGGAATTCGTCGAATAAATTCATACTTACACAATATTCTCCATTCAATACATATACTATAGGCTGCTATCTTCAATTTTCATATACTTGCACTTACACTGCCTATGTCAATAAAGAATTACTCCCTCAAAGTTTGCTTAACTTTATTATTGTTCAGCGTTTTTGCGACTTCTTTGTTCGCACAAAACAAAACACAACAATTTCAATCGGTTTTTGGAAACATCCTCGACAAAGAAACTCAGCAGCCCATCGCCGAGGCTGAAGTTGTTTTGGGATTGGGGAAATCAGAAACATCCAACGAGGAAATATCCCTCAAAACAAAAACAGACGCGAAAGGAAAATTCACTTTCGAGGAAGTACCCATTGGCCGTATCAATATAAGTGTTAACGCGAAAGGGTATCAAATGTTTACCCAAGGCGGCTACATGCTGTCATCGGGAAAAGAGGCGTCGCTGCAAATTGAGATGGATCAAGAGATTGAGCGCGTAGCTGAAGTAAATATTACGCGTCGCGGGGGACATCAAACCAACAACGATGCGGCATTGGTTTCAGCCCGACTATTCACCGTAGATGAGACCGATCGTTTCGCTGGAAGTCGTGGAGACCCAGCACGTATGGCATCAAACTTTGCCGGTGTACAAGGCGCTGATGATTCTAGAAACGATATTGTGGTTCGCGGAAACTCTCCGTCGGGAATTCTTTGGAGAATGGAAGGCATTGACATTCCCAATCCCAATCACTTCGCCATTCCCGGTACTACCGGAGGGTCTGTATCCATCATAAACAACAAAATCTTGGGCAACAGCGACTTCTTCACGGGCGCTTTTCCCGCGGAATACGGAAACAGCATTGCCGGCGCCTTTGATCTCAAACTCAGAGCCGGAAACACCCGAAAACTGGAAGTCAGTTCTCAGGTGGGTATTTTGGGTTGGGATGTTCTCGCTGAAGGTCCTCTCAATAAAATCAAAGGCTCCTCGTTTTTGGTGACCTACCGCTACTCTACTTTAGCCATGTTCAGTGCGCTGAAAATTCCCATCGGCACCGATGCCATTCCCAACTATCAAGACGCTTCTTTCCACTTGAAATTCCCATTGAAGAAAAACGCCACCTTGTCTTTCTTCGGGATTGGAGGAAAGAGCAACATTGATATCATGGTATCTGACAAGTTAGAATCGACCGTAAACCTTTACGGCGATAACGACAGAGATCAGTTTTTCGGATCTAACATGTATGTTTTAGGATCTTCTTACACTAAACCTTTGGGTAAAAAATCATACTTCAAAGCCGTATTCAGCTACAATCATCAAGTGGTAGATGCTGACCACCAATTGGTATTCAGAACCATCACGGATTCATTCATCAAAGACGGTGTAAAATTCAACCGTTTCAAAAATGATTCGATTATCAAGAACTTAGATTACAGTTTCAAAATTCAAAGCATTGGAACCCACCTATTCGTCAACAACAGCGTTTCGCCTCAATTGTCGTGGAAATACGGGGTGCAATTCAGACACTTTATATATACGTTCCAAGATTCAAACCTGAACATTAATCCGTTATTGTCAAACTATTGGACCTGGTCAACGCGTTGGAATGCCGCTGGAAACGCCAATTTGATCATGCCCTATGTGCAGTTCAAGTACAAGTTCAACAAGCAGTTGTTGATGGTGGCGGGTATTCAGTCGCAAATTTTTGGAATCAACTACACTCCTTTGAATGAGATTGCAGGAACCCAGTCCGAATCGCACATGAATGCTGCTTGGTTCTTGCCTCGATTCTCATTGCAGTATCGTTTAGATCAGAAGAATAGCTTCAACTTTGGTACCGGTATTCACGCCCAAACCCAGAGCGAATATCTCTACTTCTACAATCGTCCTGGGCAACCACAGCCCCACAACCTCGACATGGACATGACCAAGAGCGCTCATTTTGTTTTGGGATGGGATTACAACATCAAACGCGGGAGCCGCATCAAGATGGAGACCTACTACCAGAATTTGTGGAACATTCCCGTGGAAGTCAATCCATCATCGTTCAGTTTAGCCAATACGGGTTCTGGATTCAGCCGTTTCTTCCCCGAGAAGCTTGAAAATAAAGGCGTTGGATACAACTACGGTTATGAATTAACGGTTGAGCGTTTTTTCTCTAAGGGATTCTATTACCTGTTCTCAGGAAGTGTTTTCGACGCTAAATATCAAGGCAGCGACGGAGTTTGGAGAAGTTCAGATTTCAACACCAACTATGCAGTTAACGCCCTTTTCGCGAAAGAATTCACCTTTAAAAACAAAAACATCCTAAACATTGGTGGTAAAGCGACTTTTGCAGGCGCCCGCAGATTCTCGCCTTTTGACACTGCCGCTTCACAAGCTGCAAGAGAATATATCGAGTTAGACGCTGAAAAGAACACCCAACGCTTCGGAAAGCCCTACATGCGTTTCGACGTTCGTATCTCTTATCGAATCAACGGAAAAGGCATCTCTCATGAAATCGCCTTCGACTTGATCAACGTAACCAACCGAAAGAACATCTTAAACTACACTTACATCAACGAGCCCCCATACCGCCGTGAATCTTACCAATTAGGATTCTTGCCGTTGTTCTATTATAAGATAGAATTCTAGTCGGTAGTCCGTGGTCGGTAGTCCGTAGTCCGTAGTCCGTAGTCCGTAGTCCGTAGTCTGTAGTCGGTAGTCCGTGGTCTGTAGTCCGTAGTCCGAGGTCTAAGTTAGGGTTTCGGGTTACGGGTATCGGGTTGCGGGCTACAGGCTACGGGTTTCAGGTTTCTGGTACCGGGTACCGGGTACCGGGTATCGGGTTGCGGGCTTCAAACCACGGACTATGGACTATGGACTATGGACTATGGACTACCGACTATCGACCATGGACTATCGACCACAGACTACAGACTACAGACTTCGGACTATGGACCTGCGACCACGGACCATGGACTATGGACTAAAGACTAAATCGTCCACTAAACTCAACATGTTAAAAAGCGTGGTTTAGCGGTTGAATGTTTGGGTTTACTTTCGTAGGGTATGAGAAAACTGTGGTTTTTATCCTTCTTGAGTGTTGCGATGTTCGCTTGCGTGAGCAAGAAGCAGTATCAATCTATTCAGCATGAGCGCGATTCTATTATTTCGGTTTGTGACCATAAAACTTGGGAGTCGGTTAGATACCGCGATTCGTTGATTGGTGTGTTGGATGGAGTGAAGTACAAGGCCGAAGAAAACCGATTGAGAGCATCGGCGCTGAGAGATAGCCTACAGATTTGTGCCAATGAGTTGGAAGAAAATCGGGTTTACTTGCAGAGTTTGGGTGAGAACATGACAGAAAAGCAGAAGAAAATGGCCAAAGAGTTGGAAGCCAAAAACAAGGCCATCGCCAATAAAGAATTGGAATTGAATGATGCTTTGGCTGAGGCCGAGAGAGAGAGAACTCGATTGGTTCAATTGAGGGAAGAGTTGGAAAAAGTCAGCAATAGAGTGAAAGAGTTGGAAGCAGAGTTGAGAAGAAAAGACAGCGCTGTGCTGTTGTTGAAAGAGGCCATCATGAAGGCGCTTGCCGGATTTGAAGAGTTGGATGTGAAAGTGGAATACAAAAACGGTAAAGTGTACGTGATTCTTCCTGAAAAATTGCTTTTCAAGAGCGGAAGTACTTCGGTTGACCCAAGAGGTGTAGAAGCCCTGCAACAGATATCCAAAGCGCTCAAAGAAAAAGCAGACGTTCAAGTGGGCGTTGAAGGACATACAGACAACATCCCCATGAAGGAAACAGAGAGGATGAAAGACAATCTCGATTTATCGGTTTTGAGGGCGACAAGCATTGCGCGAATCATGATTCAATACGGCGTAGGTGCGGAGAGAATTTCTTCCATGGGAAGGGGTGAAACCATGCCCGTTGCCAGCAATGATACTCCCGAAGGACGTGCGAAAAACAGAAGAACCGAGATCATCTTGACTCCGCAGTTGGATAAAATCTTGGAAATCCTCAATACAAATTAAGTCGTGGCCATTGTTTTGGCTTACATCGAAAGCCACAAAAATGCAAATATTGACGCCCTGTGCGACGATTATTTGAAAAAATTGCAAGGAATATTTGCTACAAAAACATTAGTCATTCCGTCTTCGAAAGTCCAGTTACCAGAGCAACAGAAGGTGTTGGAAAGTGAGGCGCTGCTGAAGAAAATCAAGCCTTCCGATACGTTGATTTTGTGCGATGAACGCGGAAAATCGTATGCTTCGCCGAAATTCAGCGAGTGGATTCAACAAAAACTCAATCATTGCAGGGGGGATTTGGTGATTGCCATTGGCGGTGCGTATGGATTTAGCGAAGAATTGCGCCAGAAATGCGAATGCATCAAATTGAGTGACTTTGTGTTTCCGCATCAGATTGCTCGATTGGTGTTGACCGAACAGATTTACAGGGCGTATCAGATTTCGAAAAATACGGGATATCACCATATCTGATTCGTATCTTTGCAGTTCCATGAACATTGAAGATCTTATCATCAAAGGACTGTCAGCCGCTATTGAGCAGTTGTACGGCACATCTGCAGATGTGGATGTGAAAATCGAGAAAACCAAGCCCATTTTCGAGGGTGATTATACGTTTGTCGTTTTTCCTTTGGTCCGAAGATCTGGTAAAAGTCCTGAAGCAACTGCGCAGGAACTGGGCGAGGTGGTGGTGAATAACACCCCTGAAATTAGCCAATTCAATGTTATCAAAGGGTTTTTGAACTTCAGTATAGCCCCATCGTATTGGGCTGTGGCATTATTGAGTTTCGATGCCCAGTCAAACATCCCCCGAAAAAATGAAAAAGTCATGGTGGAGTATTCGAGTCCAAACACGAATAAGCCGCTGCATTTGGGGCACATTCGGAATATTTTATTGGGATATTCGATTGCGGAAATCATGAATGCGGGCGGATATGACGTGGTGAAGGCGAATTTGATCAACGATCGCGGCATTCATATTTGCAAAAGCATGTTGGCTTGGCAGCGCTTCGGAAACGGCGAAAACCCTCAGTCTTCGGGCTTGAAGGGCGACCATTTGGTGGGTAAATACTACGTGGTTTTTGAAAATAAATTGCAGGAGCAAACCGCCGATGAGGTGGCTGCTGCTTTGGAGGGACGTTGGAGCTGTAAAAATGAAAACATCCAAAAGCGATACCAAGACGCGTTTGAGAAATTGGGGCAGGCCAAAGAGGAAAAACAGATATCTAAATTGAAGGGCGACATCAAAGATTTGGTTAGAAACCAGTCAGAATTGATGCAAACTTGCCAGGAAATGCTCCGTCAATGGGAAGCCAAAGATTCGGCGGTCATTGAACTTTGGAGCAGTATGAACGGCTGGGTTTACGAAGGATTTAACCATACTTACAAACGTTTGGGAGTTGACTTCGACGCCATGTATTACGAGAGCAACACCTATTTATTGGGAAAAGATATTGTTCAAGAAGGACTTGAAAAGGGCGTATTTTTTCAGAAAGCAGACGGTTCGGTTTGGATTGATTTGTCGTCAGACGGCTTGGACGAAAAGCTCGTTCAGCGGGGCGACGGAACATCGGTTTACATCACCCAAGACATGGGTACCGCCGATCTCAAATTCGAAGAACACGGCATCAACAGAAGCGTGTATGTGGTTGGTAATGAGCAAGATTACCACTTCAAAGTGCTTTTCTTGATCATGTCTAAGTTGGGCAGATCGTACGCGCCTGGCATGTATCATGTGAGTTATGGCATGGTTGATCTTCCGTCGGGAAAAATGAAAAGCAGAGAGGGAACCGTGGTTGACGCTGACGATTTGTTGCAAGAAATGTACGATACGGCGAAAGCGAAAACCGAAGAATTGGGCAAAACCGAAGGAATGTCGGCCGAAGAGCTCCACGAGTTGTATCACAGATTATCGTTGGCGGCATTGAAGTTCTTTATATTGAAGGTAGACCCTAAAAAGAGGATGCTGTTCAATCCCGAAGAAAGCATTGATTTCCAAGGAGATACAGGCCCGTTCGTGATGTACACTTATGCCCGAATCAAGAGCATCTTGCGAAATGCACAATTTGAGGGCTGCCAAATTAAAACGGATTTAGTGTTGCACGCAACCGAAATGGAGTGCATCAAGGTGTTAAACGAGTTCAAAACGGTTCTAGCCGGAGCTGCAGAAGAGTATAATCCAGCAGCGATTTGTCAATACGTTTTAGACTTGGCCAAATCGTACAACAAGGTTTACAACGAGGTCAGCATACTCAAGGAGAGCAACGAAGATTTGCGCAACATGCGTTTGCAGCTGGCTTTACAAACCTCTCAGATCTTGCAACGCGCGTTGCGACTGATTGGTGTTGAGACGGTTGAGAGGATGTGATTACCAAATGGATATACCCATTCATTAAGCCATCAATTTATCATAGTTAAAAAATACTAAATTAGCAGTTTACAATAATCTCAAGTTATTGCAGTTGCTTCGCATGAACGCATTTTACACTTACTTTCGATTTCTTTTAGTTCTATTTTTTACTGTTAGGCCAATGTATGGCCAAAATGGCTTTATTGAGAATAAAGGTCAGTTTATCAATGAGTTAAACACTACTGACAATGCAAAATTTATATCAACGAGCGCCAACTTTAGTGTATTATTTCGAAAAACAGGATTTGCATATCAGAAATTCAACCAAAATTTAGAAAACTCTGACCTTGTAAATATTCATCAAATCTACTTTGAGTTTGTCAAGCCAAATAAATTCGAATGGACACCTATAGGGCATGAAAAATCTAACAACTATTATTTAAATAATTCAAGTATAGAGAACGTACCTATTTATAATGAAATATGGATACATAATCTTTGGAACAGTATAGACTGCAAATTTAGCATTGACGAATCAAATAATCCAAAATACGACTTTATAACTCCCGCAAAAAAAATTCAAAAGATAAAATTAAAAATCCAAGGGGTAAAAAATATTGCAATCAAGAACGATACCGTTTTACTTACAACGGTTCAAAACCAACAATTTATTGAAGTTATACCAATTAGTTATTTAAAATCTAATCCGCTGCATAAAATCAAAATATGCTGGGTTAATCTTGGCAATAATACCATAGGTTTTAATCTATTAGACAACAATATTGATCCGAATGAGATAATTGTTATTGATCCATTACCAGTCTTAAAATGGGCTACATATTTTGGAGGCGGGGGGAATGACCAAGGATATTGTGTTGAATCAAATAGTGTTGATGGTCATGCCTACTTTGGTGGAAAAACATCTAGTACATCTAAAATTGCCAGTCAAGGCACACATTCTACAACTATTGGAGGAAGTGAAGATGGATTTTTAACAAAATTCCATAAAGAAGGTGGTAGTTCATCGTTAATTTGGGCTACTTACTTCGGAGGGAAAAATGCTGATATCGTTCGTTCAATCGCTGTTGATAAATCTAATAACATAATTGCTGTAGGTGAAACACAATCCGATTCAATAGCTTACAAGGCAAAATTCGACTCTTCTTATCATTCTAAAAAAGATATTATTATTGCTAAATTTAATGATTACGGACAGCTAATATGGTCTAATTATTTAGGTGGTTCAGAGGATGATATTGGGTTGGGTGTAACTTGTGACTCTAAGAATAACATTATTGTAGTGGGGCAAACATACTCTGACTCACTTTCGATTTCAAAAACAAATTTCACAACCAACCAAAACAAATATACCAACAACGGTGATGGCTTTGTTGCTAAATTTGATAGTACAGGAAATATACTATTTTTCGATTATTTTGGTGGATCAGGCAAAGACCTACTTAATTCTGTTTCCACAGGTAAAAATGATACCATTTTTTTTGTTGGAACAACAAATTCAGATTCATTAAGTAGTATAAATCTAATATCTAAATCTAATGATGCAATTATAGGCAAGATGGCGCCTACTGGAAACCTAATCTCAACAGTATATTTTGGAGACACAGGCGAAGATTATGCCAATTCCGTTATTGTTAATGATAGTCAATTATATGTGGCAGGTACTACAAACTCAATCAAAGGAATTTCTAGAAATGGCCATCAAGATAGTTTAAATAAAGGCTCAACACAATTATCAACTAACACTGATGCTTTTTTATCAAAATTCAATACGAATTTGAAATTGAAATGGTGCACATATTATGGCGGAGATGAAAATGACTTAGGAGTTGGAGTTGATTTAGACGATTCTAACTATGTTTATTTGGGTGGAACGACTGAATCAGCTAATAATAGGAATGGACGTACAAATATTATTGCCACTAGCGGCGCTTTCAAAACTTATAAAAATGCGGAAGACGCTTTTGTAGTAAAATTTGATGCCCTAGGAAAACGAAAATGGGCTAGTTATTTTGGTGGTGAGGACAATGATAACTGCCACGGCATTTCCCATGGCAGATTTGGGGATATCTATATTGTTGGCCAAACTAAATCCGACACAAATTTGAGAAAAAGGGCTTATCAGTCTACATATGGGACTGCCACCGACGCCTATTTTGCCGATCTATATTATTGTGAAAAATTTGCTTTGATACGATTTGATACTGCATGTAAAAATGACACTATGCATGTTTATTTTACGGACAGTGCTAATTATTTAAAATCCCTTAGTGATAAAACCTACAACCCTTGGAACGTTAAATTCAATCGCTACAGATTCAAATGGTATAAAATATTTTCAAATGGCACAACTAAAACACTTGATTCCACAAGTCAAATTTTTAGATTAAGAATTACCCCAAGCGACACCGGAAACTATAAATTAATTGCATATGATTCTTTAGGATGTGTTGATACTGTTTTTTTCAAAATCAATTTCTTCTGGCAATTGCCAAACAATAAAATCATTGGAGATTCTCAATTATGTATTGGCGATACAATAAGCTTTAGATTAGATCAACCTCTTAAAAATAAAGAGTTAATAAGTTGGTTTAAAGACTCCGTTTCACTCAAAAACACAAAGTCTAGTTACCAAACCAGGATCAATTCTCTGAGTCAAGCTGGCAATTATATTTTTGAAATCATTGATTCTAACTCATGTATTTTGCGTGATACCGGATGGGTTGAAATTGGTCCGAATTTTTCGATTTCAACACCAGTTACTGTTTGTTTATTGGATAGTTTCTTTTTAAACGTTTCAGGTAGTCGAATTAATAAAATAACATGGAAACTACCCAACAATGATTCATTATTCTCAAAATCTATTAAGGGTGAAACCACCTTTAAAGATACTGGGATTTACACAACCTATTTAATTGATTCTTTCGGATGTAAGGATACACTTATCACCGGGGTTAGAACTTATCCAATTACAAAAATCTCCATTAATTACAGTGATTCTGTCTGTTTAGGTGATAGTGCCACCTTTAAATTCTTTTCAAAAAAGCATTCAAAAATAACTTGGACCAGAAATAATAAAACCGTAAGCACTGATTCCATATTCACTATTAAAAGAACATCTATTTCAGATTCAGGGTTTTATAAATTAACAGTTATCGATTCTAATGGTTGCACGAGAGATACACAAGTTTATTTGCAAATATTAAACCTTCCTTCTCATAAGCTAATTGGCAATACGTCAATCTGTTTGACGGATTCGATCAAAATAAGAATAAACAACCCAAATTTTATTAAAAATTACTCATGGAAATCACTTTCAAACAATTCTCAGTATAAACCCTTACAAATTGGAAATACCAAATTTCTAGACTCAGGCAAATATTACTTAAATATTTTAGATTCAAATGGTTGTAGTTGGGATACCACAATAACTATAACTATTAATCCTCTACCGAAAGCACAATTCAAATTTACAACTCCTACCCAATGTCTTAAAGGCAATAAATTTTCAGTAATCGATAGTAGCACAATCTCATCTGGATTTATCCAAACCAAAAAGTGGTTTATAAATGGCACTCTTGATTCATTTGGAAAGCTAAATTCTGGCTATACCTTCACCTCGGCGGGAACTAAAACCATTCGATTGTATATAACCTCGGCTCAGGGTTGTACTCACGACACCTCCATCTCCGTAACCGTGTATCAGAACCCAACGGCTCTGATCTCTCGTAAAGATAC
>JACCDZ010590069.1_pt1 | contig 33118 bp, 27 predicted proteins | sample 7449551 | NCBI WGS metagenome assembly JACCDZ01 (sample SAMN15323452, study PRJNA562643) | freshwater metagenome | isolation source: river surface water | place: USA:Blue River Watershed | collected 2017-08-18 | reverse complement strand
GAGCTCGAGAGGTTGTCCACGCGGGCCGAGATCTGCGTCACACTGAGGCTCACGTTGCTGATGGCGTTCCAGTGATCCGTCGAGACCGTCTGGAGCCGTCCGGAAATCTCGGTGGCGCTCAGGGACACGGTGGAGATCGCGGACCAGTGCGTCGCCGACGTCGACTCGAGGCTCCCCACACGGGTGCTCAGGGTCCCGAACGCGCTGTCGAGCGACACGACGGACATGGACGTGTTGTACAGGTGGTACGAAATCTGACTGATCGACGTTGTAATGTCCGCCAGGTTGCCGGTGCCGATCTGGTACAGCGAGAACGACAGAGACGAGATCTCGCCCGTGTGCACCGAGATGGTGTTCGAGAGATCGCGCAGGGTGATCGTCTGGCCGTCGGTGCCCTTGGCCACCCAGTTGCCGTCGTTGTTCACCGTGAAGTACGCGGCGTCCGAAACACCGTTCACCTCCACGATCATACCCGCACCGATCGCGTTCACACCGCCGACGTTCAGAGCAATGAACGGATTCGACACGTTCAGGTACGTGGCGCTAATGGCCACCGACGTGCCTCCGATGACGACGGTGTCCGAGAGACCACCGAGGTAGATGGTGTGCGGGCCGGCGTCGTATCCGATGTAAATATCACCGCCCACGTTCTCACCGATGACAATGTCAGCGCCGTTGCGGTGGATCAGGAAGCTGATCTCGGAGATCGCAAGGTCCTGCGTGGCCTGGGTCGAGTACGCGTAGTAGCTCAGTGTGCTCACGTCGTAGAACGTGTGAGACACGCTCAGGATCGTGCTGAGCAGCTTGGTCTCGTTTGTGTACACCTGCGAGCTCAGCGTGTCCGCGCGGGTCGACAGGTTCGTGATCGATAGGCTCATGTTCGAGATCGCGTCCCAGTGGGAAACCGACGTTACACCGAGGCCGCTCACGCGGGTGCTCAGGTCGGTGATGCTGAGCGCGTTGGTCGAGATGGCGCTCCAGTGCACGCTCGAGATCCCCTCGATCGCCGTCAGCCTCCCGGAGAGGTCCGTGGCGCTCAGGCGGAGGTTCGAGATCGCGGTCCAGTGCGCGGCCGACGTGGCGGACAGGTCGTTGAGCGACTGCCTCGTCTGGTACGACAGAGACGACAGCGTGTCCCACTGGGTGGCCGACGTGTTGTTCAGGCTCGAGATCGCGTTCCAATGAGCCACCGACGTGTTCTCAAGGGAGTACACACGACCGCTCACGTCACCGACGGACACCTGAAGGGTTGAGATCGCGTTCCAATGGGCGACGGAGGTGTTTTCAAGGGAATACACACGGCCGCTCACGTCACCGACGGACACCTGCAGCGTCGAGATCGCGTTCCAGTGCGCGACGGAGGTGTTTTCAAGGGAATACACACGGCCGCTCACGTCTCCGACGGACACCTGCAGGGTCGAGATCGCGTTCCAGTGGGCGACCGAGGTCGTGCTAAGACGCGAGGACACGGCGGAGATGGCGTCCCAGTGCGAGATCGACGTGGTCTCGAGCGAATCCACGCGCGTCGACAGGCTCGACAGAGCGCCCCACTGCTGCGTAGATACGGTGTTGAGAGCACCCGAGAGGCTCAGAATCGACGCGTTGGTGCGATCGCTGAGGCTGAACACGCGCGCGCTGATCTCGGAAGCCGAGAGGCTCACGTTGGAAATCGCGTCCCAGTGGGACAGCGACGCGGTCTGAAGGGCGGTCACATCGGTGCGCAGGGTGGTCGCGCTGAGGCTCAGGATGCTGATGGCGGTCCAGTGTGTGCCGCTGGTGGTCTCGAGGGAGTCCACGCGCGCGTCGAGGCTCGAGATCGCGCCCCACTGTGTCGCGGAGGTCGTCGTGAGGCTGTCGACGCTCTGTTGGAGGACGTAGACGTCGTACGAGGTGGAGAAGAGGTTGTCGCTGACGGTCTGTGTCTGGAAGGAGACGTTGGAGATCGCGTTCCAGTGCGCGACGGACGTGGCGGAGAGGTCGTTAAGCGACAGCCTCGTGTTGTACGACAGATTCGAAATCTGTGCCCAGTGGTCCGCCGACGCGTGCGACAGCGCCGAAATCACGGTCCAGTGTGCCACGGAGGTCGCATTGAGATCCGAAATCGCGTTCCAATGCTCGACCGACATACCGCTCAGACGGGACGAAACGGACGAAATCGCGGTCCAGTGGTCGGCCGACGCGGTCTGGAGCGCGCTGATGGCATTCCAGTGCGCCACCGACGTCTGATTGAGAGAATACACGGACGACGACAGATCTCCGACGCTCACCGTGGTCGTCGACAAAACGCCCCACTGCGCCACCGACGCCGTGTAGGTGCGGAAGGACAGACTGGACACGTCGCCCGCGCCCGCGACTCCGACGTTCTCGATCGTGTAGATGCGGCCCGAGAGGTCCTGGACGGAAAGGCTCATGGTCGACAGCACGCCCCACTGGGCCACGGACGCAGTGTAGGTGCGGTTCGAGAGGCCCGAGATGTTCGAGTCGTTGGTGACGTCGTAGTCCTGCAGGGTCTTGATGCGGCCCGAGAGGTCCTGGACGGAGAGACTCAATCCTGAAAGGATCCCCCACTGGGACACGGACGCGGTGTAGGTGCGGAATGAGAGACCCGAGACGTTCGCGTCATTGGTGACGTCGTAGTCCTGGAGGGTCTTAATGCGGCCCGAGAGGTCCTGGACGGAGAGGCTCAATCCTGAAAGGATCCCCCACTGGGCCACGGACGCGGTGTAGGTGCGGTTCGAGAGGCCCGAAATGTTCGAGTCGTTGGTGACATCATAGTCCTGGAGGGTCTTAATGCGGCCCGAAAGGTCCTGGACGGAGAGGCTAACGAGCGACAGGGCACCCCACTGGGACACGGACGCGATGTAGGTGCGGAATGAGAGACCCGAGACGTTTGTGTCGTTGGTAACGTCGTAGTCCTGGAGGGTCTTGATGCGGCCCGAGAGGTCCTGGACGGAGAGGCTCAATCCTGAAAGGATCCCCCACTGGGACACGGACGCGGTGTAGGTGCGGTTCGAGAGGCCGGAGATATTGGTGTCGTTGGCGACGTCGTAGTCCTGCAGGGTCTTGATGCGGCCCGAGAGGTCCTGGACGGAGAGGCTCAACCCTGAAAGGATCCCCCACTGGGACACGGACGCGGTGTAGGTGCGGCTGGAGAGGCTGCTGAGCGCGGCGGCGTCGAGGGGGTCGTACGTCTCGAGGGTGTAGATGCGGCCGGAGAGGTCGCTGACGGAGAGGGTGGTAGTCGACAAAATTCCCCACTGGGACACGGAGGCGGTGTAGGTGCGGCTGGAGAGGCTGCTGAGCGCGGCGGCGTCGAGGGGGTCGTAGGTCTCGAGTGTGTAGATGCGGCCGGAGAGGTCTCCGACGGAGAGATTGAGTGTACTGCTCAGGTTGCTCAGTGTGTTCCACTGGGACACGGACGCGGTGTAGGCGCGGCTGGAGAGGCTGCTGAGCGCGGCGGCGTCGAGGGGGTCGTAGGTCTCGAGGGCGTAGATGCGGACGGAGAGGTCCCGGACGGAGAGGCTGATGTTGGAGATGGTGCTCCAGTGGCTCAGCGATGCGGTCTCGAGGGCGTTGACGCGGCCCGACAGGCTGAGGTTCACGGTGGTGGAAAGAGAATCCACGCGAGTGGAGATTTGGGTCACGCTCAGGCTCATGGTGCTGACGGCGTTCCATTGGTTCTGCGACGCGGTCTCGAGGGCGTTGACGCGGCCCGAGAGGCTCAGGTTCACCGTGGTGGACAGCGAGTCCAGACGGCTGCTGACTTGCGAAAGGCTGAGTTCGATGGCGGGCACGCGCACGGTGTTGAGCGTCGTGAGGGTCGCGGTGATGTTGAAGATGTCAACACCCTGCGAGGCCACGCGGGAGCTGAGGGAGCTCAGATCGGACGAGAGTGCCACGCGGGTGGACAGGTTGTCCACACGGGCACTGAGGGAGCTCAGATCGGACGAGAGTGCCACGCGGGTGGAGAGGCTGTCCACACGGGTACTGAGGGAGCTCAGATCGGACGACAGTGCAACGCCTTGCGAGAGGGTGTACAGTCGTGAGCTGACGGCGCTCAGGTCCGCGGACAGCGCAACGCGACTTGACAGGTTTGCCAGATTCGAGCTGATCGCTGTGACGGAGAGTCCCAGGTCGTACACTTCTTGGGAGAGGTCGACGCCTGCGATTCCCGACACGTATGTCTGGAACGCGAAGAGCCCTATCGATGCTCCGGATAGGTTCTGGACGTAAAGGTCACCCCCAGACACTGTGAGATACACAGTGTTACTGAGGACGACCTGTCCAGCCCTAAGCGAAATGTTGTTCGAATTATAGGACATGGATGATTTATTTTTTCTGCAACATTTTTCCGGGTCACATTTCCGCACGTTTTCCGCAGGTCCCCGACCAGGTACCCCGACGAACCCCAAATGTTTCACAAATGCATTTTTTCCACACGCGTCATGTAAAATTTACACAATCCACACAATTTCAGGTCCACAAACGTCGAGTGAACATTTCCGCGAGTTCTGCCGACGGAAACTCGGTGAGGACGTAGTCGTGGTACAAAACCATGCCTCCCCCGTGGTTTCCGAACGCGTTCCGTAGGGACAGCTGGAAGCTGTCGTACCGCACCGCGGTGGACACGACGCACGTGTGTGGCGTGACTTCCACGATGTGCGTTTCCGACGACCTCGAACGGATGTTCTCGATGACGCGCGCGACGTTCGCGCCTCCTTTGACGCAGGTTGTCACCACAAAGTGCCGCAGGGGTCTCGCGCGGGTGTCCTCGGCCGCGGACGACGACTGTGAAGAGGAGTCATCAAAAACCGTCGAGAACGCGCGCTCTTGGATTCCCGTCGGCGTCCGAACGACGACGCGCGTGTCCGTCATGGCCAGGATCGAACATCCGGGGCCCAGATTTGCACGCTTTGGCCCCGTTGCGGAAACATACATCCAAACGCTTCGCTTGCAGAAAATGAGCTTGTCGCTGCACGAGCCCGTGATCTGCACCGACAGGCCCTCCGTCGGAAACGTGCGCGAACTCGCACTTGCACCGGAGGACGTCGTCTCGAGCACGAACACGCGCTCGCTGTTCCGCACGACTGGCTGGTTCTTGTACGAGCTCAGGAACATTCCTGTGGTCTCAAACGGGCAAATGTCCGTCGGGCCGCAGTGGTTCGCGATTCGAACGACGGTGTCGTTGATGATCTTGATGACAACGTACGTGCCGTCGAGAAGCCGACACAGCCCGTAAATGTTCCCGTTCGAAACGCGCACGTACTCAAAGAGCCCCTGCACGCTCGAGAGAATCGGGGCCGAAGAGAGGTCGTTGTGGCGCATCGACGACAAATCGATGGCCTCGAGCGCGCCGGACTCGCGGTTCCACAGGTGTCCTTGTGTGCTTGTCTGTGGCAGCCGTCGGAGTTCGAAATCTTGTGCGACGAAAACGGGAAGACCCATGGAGTAGTTGGACGTGCGAATCGTTTGCGTCGTATGGTGATTCAAAACGTACATCACGTTGTCGATCACGAACAGTGCGAACCGTGCAGAGCACTGAAGAACGCGCGCGGACTCGCATTGTGTCATCGGAAATTCGACGGCGATCTCACGGTCGAACATGACCTTCATGATATACGAATTCGAAATATACAAAAGGGTGTCATGATCCACAACTCCAAACTGGTGCGCGTTCATCTTTTTTATTTAGGAGATCAATCAACCTCACAAGTCAGCTCGTTCAACGCCCACTCCTCAAAGGTTCCGTCGGGGAGATACCGACGCACACGCACCGGCAGCCGACCCTGTGCAAACTCCTTCTTCGCAATCTCCAGCGCGTCAATCTCCGTTCCGACTTCGACCATCACCTTCGCGCCCTGGTTGATCTGTGCGGCCCGCGCGCTCAACACACGTGCCTTCTCGAACTTCGTGAGGTACGGGCTTGTCACACGCGCCTCGAGCGGATTCGATCCATCCAACGTGCGCTCCGAAACAAAGTGCTCCTCGTCAATCATTCTCTTTTTGTCATTGTACGTGCGACACAATCAAAACGCCGACGACAATCTACTCTTTTTGTTTTTCTGGGGGGCGACTGCTCACAGTTTCCATAAAAAAATACGACGCTTCTTATAAAACTACATAATGGCGACCATCGGGTTGTATGTGAGAGCTGAAAATATCACATTGTACACGATCCAGCATGCGCCGGGCGGGCGCTACCTTGTGAAATCGTATCAAGAGCCAGGAGAACTCTTTAAAGGTGGAAGTGTGTTGGAAGGCGGTCGTGCCGACGAATTCGACGAACGTGTCCAGGCGCTTCGGGACGAACTTCTTGACAACACGTATGAACATACCACCGAGGCCTTGGAAAATATTCTTGCATACGATCGCTTCGTGAACCAACAACGCACGATTGCGCCACCGGGAGGCATCGGTGTCATCGAACGACGTGTGGGAGAGGGCTTTCCGTTCTACGAAGTTCATATCGTGTATCGTACGGATCCGCGGACATTCTTCCGAATTGTGCCGATCGATACCCCGGCGGCAATTCAACAGTACAACGTGGTTCATTTCACAGACCACGGATCCGAGGAGGTCGTCGGTGAAAATATGTCCATTGATTCCGCCATGGATCTCGCCGCCCAGAACAATCAACAAGAAATGATCGACAATCACATGCACATTATATTCCAAGATGGACGCTACCAAGTTGCACAACGCGGGGTTGTTCTCACGCAGCCCCGCGGTCAGCGTGTGGTGACCCGCGATCTCGTTTCGGCTTCGCTGTACGCTGCAAGTCTTTTCGCTGGGCGCATCGCGTCCGCGACGTCCAGCACGGGGATGGATGTCGCACGTGTTTCGTCGGATCCGCGAGTTGGCGCGAGACCCCCGACGTTCCGCATGCGCGACCGTGAGTCCGGCGTTGGCTACCGCTTCAGCTCGATTCATGACGCGGTCGAAGCCGCTGAAGCACTTCGCGATCTTCGCGACCCCGCGAATCCGCTGTTTGAAGCGGGGCCCCTGCGATCCGTGAGCCAGCACATGCAATCCGTGGAGGCAAAGATGATTCACAAACTCGAGACAGTTTTCGCGACCGTGGTTGGCGAGAACGGATTCATCCGTCGTCCCGCATTCTCCATGTTCCAGCCTTTGCCAAATGCGGCGACGATCCAAATGACCGCCAATCCGTTCCTGCCAATGCCTCAGCCCGTCCGAGAAGCTTTGGACGCGCTGGCACGCGACGCGGACGCGTTTCGTCACCGACAGGAAGAGATCCAAGAACAAATTCTCGGACTCGAACGTGATTTCGTTCGCACCATTCGGAAGATCATACGATACCTCCGAACGACGGGCAGCGTGCACTTGATCTATAGGATTCAAGAGGGCGACGTTCCAGCGGGACAGAATGCTACCAACGCGCTGTCGAGCGTGGTGCTCATGATGCAAAAGGCGAGCAACGACTCGAGACATCTCACAGAGGTTGCGAACCAACTCGTATCCCGTTGGAACACGTACGTTCGCAATCTGCGCGAATACGAGCCCGTCTTCATGTCCAGAGTGCCCGCGGACTATCGCGACAGTTTCCCGAGCGTTAGCACAGAATTCTGGAGGCGGTTCCAACAACGACTCGCGTTTTTCGAACGTGTTCGTGATTCCACCAACCAATCGCACATGCTCATGGACGCGTACGTGAGCTCCATCGCCGAACATGTATTGGACGTGTTTTCGTCACTGGGAATCCGTCCACTGTCCCGTCAGCACAAACACCTGTACCGCCGACTCCAGGGTGCCGAAGAAACAACGGGTCGTCCCGACGATGTGTACATGGACCCGAACGAGCGCAGACGCATCGAACGGGCACGTGAACAAGACGAACTCGACCGACAGAGACTGAGAAAACGTTTGATGCAGCCAGGATATCGTATGCTCACCGGACCGGCACCACCCGGGAGCGATGACGAAGACGACGAATGGTTCTACGGTGGCGGCGGTTACGGTGGAGATGACGAAGCCGCCGCAGGTGGCGGTGGCGGTGGCGCAGGCGCAGGCGCAGGCGCAGGAGTAGGCGCAGGAGCAGGCGCAGGAGCAGGCGCAGGTGGCAAAGCGATTACACGAGCTGCACCGGTGTGTAAGGGATGTGGTCTTCCGAAAAAGGGACATCCGCGTAAGAAATGCGAGGTGACGGCAAAAGGCGAGGTAAAGTGTCACACGCCTGACGATGACATTTTTGGACAGGACTAGATCATCCGTGTTGCAACGGTGCGCATGGTTTCTCCGGAGTAACGTCCGTTTTCCGAAAAGAAGCCTCCGCGTATGGCGATTTCAGTGAAGAATGCTTGGAAAATACGAAAATCAGAGGAGTGATCGTCGTGACGAAAACAGAGATGGTTCGCGGGCGTGTGTGCCAGTTCGTGAATCATCAACCGCTGCAGGTAGCATTCGCCTCGTAGTGCGAGTTTGATGACGATATGTCGATTCCACGACCGCAGTTTTCGATCGCGTCCCTGCACGGGTTCGTGTTCGAAGAAAGTGACATTTTTCGGCTTGTTGACTGCTTGGAACTTGTCGGAATTCGGGTCGAGCTCTTGGATCGTGTGAAGTGTTCTTGCGAAGATTCGGATTCCTTCGCGGACGTACTCGGGCGTCAATGCCACGTCGGCGTTCTCTGTGTAGCTGGGCGCGACGTGGCGATTGTACGCGTCGATGAGAGCTTGGTATTCGTGCAGCGGGAGGTCCTGATGGACGCTGCACCAGTCACGGATGAAAAAGAGGAGCGAATGAAGCATCTGGAGTTTTTGGATTTTCGCGGGTCGAATGTGATGCTCGCTGCCGAACACACGGCTTTTCACGGTTCCACCGGATTCGAGTTGAATGTTCACATCGGTGTATCCCTCGCGCTCCTCCACATCCCACGAGTATTTTCCGTGTTCCTCAAAATACTTGGGGTCATCATCGTTCTGCCCGCAGTTACACTTTTCATTGACAGGACACACGGACGTCATTCTTCTTGAGATTTATATTTTCTCGAGTGACAAAAATTGCAATAACTACGTCGAGAGATCGACAATGTACCCCGTGAACACCGAGCGCGACGGGTCGACCGCGGGCTGCACAATCTTCGGCAAGCTCGCCTCGACAACTTCGATGGACGCAACTCCAGAAATGGGCGTGTCGAGCGTGACGGTCTTTACCGACTCGGTGCCGTACAGCGTGATCAGCGAACTTGCGAGCACGCTGCTCGCGTTTTCAGATGACCGGAACTCCAGCTTCAGAGTAATAAAGTACGGTTTCACGAAATCGACGGGAATGTCTCCCGTCGGCGCGTTTGCGATTTCGTGCTGACGGTTGCACAGAAAGCGAAACGTCAGCGACTTGTATCTCTCGTACGACGGCGGCAGCGTTCGCTTCGGGTACGAAATCGGCGACGTGAACGACGTGTAGTCGTTCGTGTCCTTGTTCATAATGAACGTGTACAGCCGCACGGACTCCGCCTGGCGGATGATTCCCTCCTGTTGGTTCGCAAACGCAAGACATTCCAGCGAGATCATCGGGGGCACGACGGATATCATCGGGCCTTCTGCGGAGATCGTCTCGAACCCCGTCGTCGGGTCGACGGAGCTTTCGTAAAAGTCTTCTGCGAATCCGAAGATCTTCGCGGCGGGGATGTCGTTACGCACGGACATTTGGTCTGCGTCGACTTGACGCGCGAGCGCCATGCGCAGAGGATAATCCGAGCGGTTCTCGAGGTAAAACTTGAAAAACTCCCCGCTTCGGTCGGCGCGAATGAGATTGAAGGTGGACAGTTTCGCGCCGAGGAGATCTGCGACATCGGGTGTGGTGAGATCGTAGTAGACTGTGCTGGCAAGAGGGATCGAGTCGGTCAACGCGGACACGTTCGACTCCGAGAGAATCGCGCGAACTTGCTCTTGGTACCACGACGGAAATGCTGTGACAATCCCGAGTTCTTCTGCGGGCGTTTTGTTGGTAAGTGCGAACACGAACGGGACCGCGTCGTGACCTCCGATTCTGCAGCCACCCGTTGAAACCGCACGAATCGTGAGCAGCACACGCCGCGAAATCGTTCCGATGATGGGGTCTGTGATGGTGACATCTGCCTGGATCAAGTTGATGCTCGGCTCTCCCATGACCTGTGTGACGACGACGTATGTTGGGACGGTTGTGATGGTGGGCGCGACGTACGGCACGGGTGTTGTTGACGACCCGATGTAAATGACGCTGCTCACGAGCGCGACCGAGACAACTCCCGGTGGGACGCGGAAACGGAAGGTGACCGTTCGGGGGCTTGCGGGCGTGTGCGAGTTGTTCAAGATGACGAGCTGTGGGCCTGGTGGAGAAAACAGGACGCTGCGAACGTTGACATTGTAGAAAACGCCTGTGAACGTGTTGTCCGAGAAACGAACGATCACGGTGATCGTGTCGAGTGTTGTGGGCGCTGTGTACTTTTTCTCGATGACAAACGAGCTCGTTCCGTTCGTGCTCGACGTGAGATTCGTGACCTGCACCGACGTATCCGGATCGGATGCCCACACGTAATCAATGGGTTTCGTATAGGATTTTGTGCCTGTAAAAACAACGTTTTGATCAAGTAGGTACAGGATCACGTTTTGTGTTGTCATTTTGATGATTTTGATTACGCACGTGAAAAATATGTAACCTTTTAAAAAACGACAATGTACACGTACAACGACAACGGGCGCAGGAAGCTCACACAGCCCTTGTACTTGACAACGTGGGACAGTTTCTCCCCCGGTGCAACGGCGAGCAATCTCTGGGAAGCCATACAGGACCCCATGTTTCCGTCGGCTGTTTCCCAAAGCGACTTTGCGCGCATGCTCCGCGCGGACGCGTGGCAAACGGCCGGGAGCATTCTGAAACCCGCCAACGATCCCACGAACCCCGACGCGTACGTGTATACGCCCGACGAGTTCTCGCGCGGAAACCCCGAGAGCGAACGTATGCGTCTCCTGGCATTGTACATTACCGATTTTGACTGGATGGACCTCGCGGGGTACATGATCCCGTACTTGAAAGCGAACGACATCGAGGGTGCAAAGTCGTTGTACGCGCAACAACTCCGGGACGTGTCGGTGAATTTCAGTCCTGCGATCACGCCGGAGGATGCATTCACGCGATCCCTGCGCGCCAACACGACGAAGACGGTGACCGGTCTTCCCGGCGACGAGCCCGCTCCGAACGTTGCTGCGATCATCGTGTTCGTGATCATTGTTTTCGTACTCGCATGGATCCTGCAGAAACCTCGGTATCCCGTCGTATACATGCCCGTGCAACCTGTCTTCTAAAAATTAATTTCCGCAGACATCAACAAAATCTGACATATGAATCCGCTGCTTTCGCAAACAGCTCTTCCTCGTCCCACGCGGTCCGCGTTCGCTCCCCGTCCGAGTCCTCCTCGGCCCTCGGCGGCACCGCGTCCACGTCCTGGCACAATGTACTACTCCCCCTACAACCCCGTTGTTCCTCCGTACGGAATCGATCGCCTGTTCGAAAACATCAAACTTGTCATCATACTCGGGATCTTGGTGTTGATTTTGATCATCGTGGCGATCTCGTCGATCGCAAAGGCCGTTTCGGGGTTCAAGAACAAGGACAAGTTGGACGAATAATCTACCCGTTTGTACCCCCTCCCCTCCCCCCGCGCGCGGCCGAGCCGAAAAAGGTTCGTCGACTACAGAACATTGCCGCGAAAAACAAAAGGGGCGATGCAAGTCCCAAAGTCATCCCGTCTCGTGGAAGTTCGTTTTAAAGTTCTCACCGACGAGTCCGCAAGGAAACAGTCGGTGACGACGAACTTCTGCGATGTTTCGTCCGAAAACCCCGTGGTGGGTCAGGACGGCCTGAGCATCGACTGCAACCAGAGCGGTCGTGAGAAATTCGGGACGGTGTTCGATCCGCGCATGGGTTCGGACACGAACGGTCAGCAGTGCCGCACGTGTCACAAGGTTGTGGACTTTCGCAGTTCGTTTGACTGCTGCGGGCACTTTGGTCACATTTCGCTCGTTCGTCCCCAGATTTGGCCGCTGTTTTCGTCGGAGCTCGTGCGCGTGCTCGACAGCGTGTGTCCGTGCTGCTCGCGGCGCATCGAGCGCATCGAGAAGTTCAAGGAGCCGTCGGCGCAGTGCGACGACAACTTTGACGATGACGCGCCCGCGCAGGACGACGACGCGTCTTCTTCGGAGGACGAAGACTCCCCCGCCGCGGCGCCCGAGGAGGAATCCGAAGCATCCTCGGACGAGGCATCCGAAGCTTCGTCGGAAGCGGGTGACGACGAACTCGCCGACGACCCGACGCCCTCGGAGGACGACGAATCCGAAGGTCCGCCGGGTGATGACGACGACGTGTCGGTGCCCGTGGAGGACGCGGACTACGACTCTGATTTTGACGCGCTCGACGTGGACGACATCCTCGCGCCGACGCCCGCCGCGCCGGCTTCGGCGGACCCGCGCGCAAAGGTCCAGAACTTCTTTCGGTGCTCGTGCTGGGGCGTGCGGTCCAACGTGCGCTTCAAGTACTACTGCAAGACCTCGCCGGACCCTGAGCGGGCCCGGTACATGGAGGTGAAGATCTCGGCGAAGACGAACGCGGTGACGGCGTCGGGGAAGGCGAACCGCGTGGAGGTCACCAAGAAGTTCGTGATGCCTCCGTCAGTGGTCTACGGGATCCTGGAGCGCATCACGGACGCGGACTTTCGCGACATCTTCTTGGCCCGTTATCGGGATTTTCCTCGTGGCGACAAGATTCCGTACCGCCCGACGGATCTCATGGTGTCTGCGTTCCCGGTGATTCCGACGATTGCGCGGTCGAGCAAGTACTTCGAGGGAAAGTCGACACGCTGCGACGACACGACGACGAAGCAGTACAACGGGATCATCGCCAAGAACGCGCTCCTGCGGAATCTTCTGTCGGCGCCGACGACGGGCAAGAAAACCGCGCGCCGCACGAAGCGCCGCACGGAAGCCGGCACCGTCGACGACGAGTTTTCCACGGACACGCTCATGCGCCACCTGGACGCGTTGGTGCATGTGTACACGACGGACCCCGAGACCTACGCGAACCTCCAGGAGCTCTGCAAGACCCTGCGCACGGTCGACGGCGTTCCTGTGGGTTACGGGCCCGAGTACAAGGCGGAGGAGATTCGCGCCGAGCGCGCGCTGTCCAGCGCGGTGTCGAGCATCATGGACCGGACGCAGAAGGGCGGCGCGGCGGTGAACCTGCTCCAGCGGCTGCAGGGCAAGTCCGGTCGGTTCCGCGCGAACCTCGCGGGCAAGCGCGTGAACTACACGGCGCGCACGGTCATCACGCCCGACCCGAACCACGAGCTGGACGAGGTGTCGATCCCGTACAGCTTCGCGCAGACGCTGACGGTGCCCGTGCACGTGAACAAGTGGAATGCCGAGCGCGTCAAGCAGCTCGTGCTCCGGGGCAAGGTCCAGATTATCGTCGAGACGAAGCCGTCGGGCCAGAAGACGAACTTCACGGTGCTCCCGGAGATTCGGGAGAAGGCCGCCGAGCGCGTCAAGCCCGGCGTGGTCGTGCATCGGTTTCTGCAGAATGGCGACTACATCATCATGAACCGTCAACCCACGCTGCACAAGCCGTCGATGATCGCACTGCGCGTGAATATCCTGCCACCCGTGGAGACCTCCGTCGCCAAGTACCACTTTGGGAGTGTGATCCGCACGCTCCCCAAGACGGCGCACATCAAGCCCGGTTCGAAGCTGGCTCTGATGGAGGGGTTTTCGACCAAGCACGACAACCTCACGCTGCAGCTGAATCTGTCGGTGACCCGCGGCCTCAACGCGGACTTTGACGGCGACGAGATGAACCTGCACGTGACCCAGACGGACGAGGCCCGCGCGGAGCTGGAGGTGCTCATGGGCGCGAACAAGCTCATGGGCTCGCGGTTCATCGGCATCGTGCAGGACACGCTCGCGGGCGCGTACATGCTCTCGGACCCCAGCGCGATGTTGACGGAGGAGTTTGCGACCTGGGTGTTCGCACAGGCCCAGGGGCGCTACCCGGACCTCGTGTTCCCCGCGCCGGCGATTCTCAAGCCCAAGAAGCTCTGGACGGGCAAGCAAATGCTGAGTGTCGTGTTCCAGCACATCGCCGACGACTTCTCCTACGGCGCCCTGAAGATGGACGACTTCACGACGCTCGTCGTGCACCGCGGCCACGTGGTCAGCGGGCGCGTCAAGAAGGAGGACTTTGGCGAGAAGGGCGTGGCGCTGAGCGTCATCAACACCAACTTCGGCTGCGAGATCGCCGCGGACGTCATCAACCACTTCCAGGCCGTTGTGAACCCGTGGGTGCTCCGTCGGGGGATCAGTGTAGGCATCAAGGACTGCATCCCGTCCCAGGCGACGCGCACGGCGCTCGCGCAGGTCAAGACGGATTTCCAGACGCACGTGCGCACGCTGTCCAAGTCGGGCACCAAGGAGACGGACTTTGTGGCGCTCGTGCGCAAGGCGCAGGCCAAGATCGAGGAAATCGTGGTATCGGCGGCGAAGAAGGAGGGCAACCGGATCCTGGAAATGTCCGACAAGGGCGCGGGCTCCAAGGGCTCGGCGATGAACCTCGTGCAGATCCAGGGCGCCGTGGGTCAGCAGTACATCACCGGGCGCCGTCCGTTTTCGAGCGAGACCCGGCGTGTGTTCCCGCACGACCCCCTCGGCGACAGCGACGTCCCCGACCTCGAGTCCCGCGGCCTCGTCATCCACTCGCTGTTCGAGGGCCTCAAGCCGCGCGAGTACTACTCCCACGCCGCCGGCGGCCGCGAGGGCATTATCGACACGGGCATCAAAACGTCCAGGACGGGATACTCGACGCGTCGGCTGGCGTGCGTGACCGAGGGCGCCGTGGTCAACTACAAGGGCGCGGTGTTCAACCAGAGCATCCTCAAGAGCGTCCTCACGAGCACGCTGTACGGCGGCGACGGCATCGACTCTGCCCACACGGTCCGCCAGTTCATGAAGCTGCACACGATCCCCGTCGAAGATATCGCGCACACGTACCTCGCCGGCGTCCCGCGCGACCACCCGCTGTTCCCGCGCATGCTCGAGCAGCTCATGCAGGACCGCGCGCTTCTGCAGGAAGTCTGCGTGGTGCGCCAGGACGCCTCCGAGTCGTTCATGCTGCCCGTGGACCTTGCGCGATGCATCGAGACCACCCCGCGCACCGCCGGCGAGCCGCTTACCGTCGAGGAACTCTACGACCTCCTGTTCAAGCACAACGTCAACTGGTTCACGGTGTACCGCGACATTCGCTCCGACGTCGGGCGCCAGCTCAACGGCTACGCGACCAAGCTGTTCCGCATCAACCTCCGTCTGCGCCTGCTGACCCTGCGGTGGTCCGCGGCGTCCATGTGGAAACTCATGGAAACGGTGCACAAGCACTTCCGCAAGGCGATTGTGCATCCCGGCGAGCCCGTCGGGCTCATTGCGACGCAGAGCCTCATGCAGGCCACGATGCAGGCGACGCTGAACACGTTCCACACGGCGGGCACGGGCGCGGGCGCGGCGGCGACGGGCGGCCTCAACTACTTTGACGCGCTGATCTCGTGCCAGTCCCCAAAGATCACGACGACGACAATCGTGTTGGCGGATCCCTCGAAGGAGTTCATGGTCATGGACGCCGTGGCCCCGCCGGTGACCCTGTGCGACGTGGTCGAGTCCGTGGTGGTGCATGCGACCCCTCCGCCGGCGGACGCCGACAATCCTTTCTCGCTGCGCACACTCGGGCTCGTGGAGAACACCAAGGTGATTGACTTTGTGCTGTCGCCGACGCGCATGGTCTCGCACTGCGTCGTGTCGCGCCACCTGTTCCGCCCGCTCGCCGCCAAGATCGGCGGGAACCACGTGGAGGTACTCGCGGACCGCGTGCGCGTGTACGTGCCTCTTGCGATGTACGCTCGGAGTATCGTGGAGGACCTGTTCGAGGTGATGATCAAGACGCCGAGGGTCACACCGCGGGGCACGGGCAAGAGCCGGGCGTACCGCGGCGTCACGGGCGCGCGGCGCGTGCGCATGGACCAGATTGTGGTCCGGGACGGAAACCTCGAGCGCGACTCGTTTGTGGCGATCGAGGTGTACGGGAATTTCAAGTTGGCCGACGTCTTCTGCATCGAGGGCGTGGACTGCAAGCGCACCTGGTGCAACGACGTGCACGAGATCGAGGAGACGCTGGGCACGGCAGCGGCGCGCAAGTTCATGTACCGCGAGCTGTTCAACACGGTCACGGGCTCCGGCTCGAAGAACGTCGGCTTCCCGCGGTACATTATGCAGCTGGTGGACTACATGGCCTGGACGGGCAAGTTCGAGCCGATTACGCGCCACGGCATGAAGCTCTTCGGCCCCATGAAGTCCGCGGCGTTTGAGCAGCCCGGCAAGGTGCTCGTCCAGGCCGCGCTCAACGGCAAGACGGACTACATGCTGTCGCCGACGGCAAACGTCATGTTCGGCCAGGAGATTCGCGGGATCGGGACGGCCATTTGCGACGCGGTGCTGGACGAGTCGCTCGTGCCCGACATGGTCGCCCGCATGGAGACGTCGGGGCCCGCGGAAGGCGCCGCGGAGGGCTGGTGGGATTTCGGCGTCTCGAAGGCGCTGCGCTGGATTTCGTCGGGCTCTACGCCAGACTCTTTGTACACCAACCCGTGTGCAGCGTCTGAAAATCCCTTTGAAGTATTTGCATAACTTCCACACACTGTATGTACATACTGTCTTCCTCTGATGTGACCACCAACAACCGAAGTTTCTCAAGTTTGCTAACGAATGTAAGTAATAAGCGCGTGTAGCGAACGTAGTCGTGCTCGATGAACAAGAAGCACTGGATACACGCGTTGTACACGTCGTAGGTGACAGGGTCGTTTACACTTTTCATCAAACCAAGCAAGCACATCATAAAATACATGAACACGCCCCCCTCAACCGAGATCCGGTCGGACGTGGAATAGTCATCCAAAAAATTTCGCAAAGGAGCCATGTAGTCTCCCGTGCGAACTCTTTTATTGTACTTTACATACGAACACAGAATCTTACTACCGGGTCCGTGTGTGGAGATGGGTGTGGGGGTTGTCGTGACCGGTTTGGAAGACAGAATCATCCGCGAACCGTATTTACTCTTTCGAAGCACAAAAAATCGTTCGTTAAAAAACGAGAATCGACAGATTCGAAAGCAACACAATCGTCCGGTACGAGCTCCCCGGCAACCAGGCCGTGCTCGACATAAACGGGGGCGCGTAAATCCCCGTCGGAGGCGCGGTTGTTCCGTTGTAGGTCGTGATCGCGTTGTAGATGGGCGTCGACAAGGTGTTCACCACGCGCGCCTGAAATCCGGGCGTCAGAACCGTCGCCGAGATGTTCACGCTCCGTGTCAGAGACGTCGTGATTACCGCGTTGTTGTTGCCCATGGACAAGACAATTCCCGACACGGCATTTCCGGTGCCCTTGGTCGCCGGCGCGGCAATGTACGTTTCCACCGGAAGCGCCAGCGCTTCTGCGTTTGCAATGCGATAGCTCACACTCGACACGCCGGTCGCATAGGCCGACGAGATCGCGTTCATGCTCAGACCGAAGTTGGAAAGTCGCAAGCTCACAGCGGAGCTCAGTGTGTCGAAACGCGCGTTCAGCCCGGAATACAGCACCGCGGAAGAGTACATGATCCCGTAATCGTACGATCCGATGGACAGCTCCATCGCGCCGAGACGACTGCTCATGTCCACGAGCGACACGCCCATGGTCGTCACCGCGCCCGAGAGCTGCAGTTGGTTGTACGACACGACGTCGATACGATTCGCGTAGTTCGATGCGTCAAACGTCTTCTGGAAGACTTCGATCGCGCTCACGCGCGACACCGTCGTGTTCAGAGAATCCGAGAGTGTGTACACAAACGATGAGAGAAGACCCAGGTTCTCCGTGGTTGTGTTGAACTTCGTCGCGAGCTGGTTGTACTGAAAATTCACATTCGACGTCGTGGACACAATACTGGTCACGTACGCCGCGTTGCTTGTCATGATGGGTTCGAGCGTTGCAAGACGGTAATTCGTGTTCGACACCGTCTGTGAAACCGCGGTTTGATAGGTTTCGAGCGCGGTCACGCGCGGACTGAACGTGTCAACACCTTGCGACGACTGAGCCACGCCCATTTTTCCTTTTTATTCACCACAGAGCTAAAAATTAATTGACGAAATACACCCACCCGTCCATCACTTCTGTCGTGCCGTTGTAGGTTGTCATCAGTGCGTTCGCTGTAAGTACGAACGTGACCCTCGAAAGTGCCCCTATCAACACCCGATTGTCTTGATTCGTGGTGTTCGACGGTGACGGCAGAGGCGTCGCTGTCGCTTTGACAAACAGGGGCATTTTGTACGGATTGTTCAATCCAACGGGGGGATTGCTGTCCCACGTGGCAGCAATCGAAAGGGGCGTGGTCGAGTTGTAGTTCACGACCGTCACGCGTAGACCGACGGATCGTGTGGATCCCGACCGCGGAAATGTGACCGCGCCGTACGCGTTCGAATACACGACTGCGTTATTGTGCAAATTGGAGATGATCACGGATCCCACGTACCCCGTCTGTGTCGACTTAGCCCCAACGAGGTCGAGTGTGTAGGTATACGTCGTTGCAACCGACTGCGTCGCCACGTACAGCTGTGGCCTGTTGAATGCAAACTCAAGGCCGCTTACGCGCGTGCTCAGCTGCGTGTTCGTGGTGACGATTGTCTGACTCATGGTCGCCCAGTCCTTGATCGAGGTCGTGGAAAGGTCGACGCTGTACATCCGGCTCGATAGCGTTTCCGTGGGATACATGGCGGCGTTAACACCACGCACGTACATCAAGTTCGGAAGTTTGCTCGAGACCGCAGTTCTCCGGGCGTCGTTGCTGTAAAGCGCCGCAAGATTCGTTTGTTGCATCGTGCTCGTCGCGTTGTACTGCGTTTCGACGGCAGTAAGAACTGGATTCAGCGTCGTCTCGAACAGCGTTGCAAACGCCGTGGAAGACAGCTCCACCGCCTGTACACGATCCGACACGACACTCTGTAAATCATTCAATGCATAGTACTTGGAGAGCGTTGTGCTGATTTGCGCGTCCAAACCGTCCGTGCTCATACGACCGATCCCATAATCAAGACTCGAGATGACCGAGATTACACTGGGATCAACCGTGGTTGGTTGGAACGCGTTTGCGAGCAGGGTAACGCGATAACTCTGCGACGAGACGTCCGAAAGTGTTGCTGACGATACACTTTCGAGCGCTGTGACTCGAGCGTCATAAACAGCCTCTGGATATGGAGCGGGCAATTTGAGATTATTTCCCATTTCTACTGTTTTTAAGAATTCGAAAAGACAAAAAACTTGCATGGCACCGACGAGGACCGAACGGAATTACCGACGCGAATTCATGGGCCTGGGCGCCGAGGTGCCCGGCACCTGCTGCAGATACGTAACGCCGCGTGTGCCGTTGTATGTGTTCAGAGGGATTGTTCCGGACATGGATCGCTGGAAAATCGTCTGACTCCGAGCGCCCTGCTCGGCGGGCGAGTGCCCGAACGTGGCCGTCGAGAACATGGACTTTGCCGACGCGGGCATGCGGCGTTCCGACGCATCGATGTAGTTCATTCCCATGGACGCGTTCAGCGACGCGTTCTGCACAACCCGCGTTTCATATGCACGGAACTCGCGATCGCCACGCTTCGGGCCGTGTAGGTACGAATCGTCGGGCGACATTTGCGAAATGTAACCCGCAAGCATCCGAGGGTCGGCGCTCACGGGGTTCGTCGGAATCGGAAGAGGTGCAAGGTTGTCCTTCATCCGGGGGGCGTCGCGGTCCGACAGGAAGTCGCGCTGCGTGGCCGTCGCGCGGAGATCGCGACTCTTCATAACTGCCTCGGGGGTCATGTGATTCAAGGCCATGTCCGCGCGCAACGTCGGGTTCTCGATCGTGCGGAGTTTTCCACCGAACGAAATGCTCGGGACCTGACGGTCCATGTTGCGTGTAATCATGGGGCGCTGGTACATCATCTGTGCAGCGTCCACGCCCTGGTAAGGCGTCATGAGATTCGACTGTGGAAGCGTAAGCTGTTGCCCCGTGAAACCGCGTGTGTATTCTCCAGTGAGCCGCGTATTCATTTCTTCTTTTGATTAACGCCACACAAAAAAATCCAAACAAAAATTTCCGCGTTGAACTCTACTTGTCGGCCGCGGCACGGAATCCGTATTCATTCAAGAGCTGCGTCCACGGTTTCGGACCGCGGCTTACGGTTTTCTTCAATCTCTCCGGATCCACTCCGCCGAACTCCGCAAGCTTCGGAATCGTCGGCTTCTGACCCGCACGCTCCGACTTCCACCGCACAAACAACTTGTGCACGTCGATCGCGTCGTCCATCGCGCTAACCACATGCAGTTGCTGGAGTTGTGGAGGTTGTGGATCCGGAGAGGTTGACGATTCTGACACAAAAAACATCGTCAGCCACCCGAGAAACGCGTGCGGTCCGATGATTTCAGGGACGGCATAACAAACGCACGACTCGAACTCGTAGGTGCGTGGCTGCATGCCTTCGTACTCGAGCGCGAAAAACACCAACCGCGCGGATCCAGTCTTTGTCACTGCGCGCATGAACCCTTCTTCTCCTCCGAGAAACTTGTGCGTGGTCAGACGAATCTGCGGCCACTGCGCGCACACCCAGAAGTTGGAAGCGTCGGCGGAGAAGTTGCTCGACAGCAACACGTCGCGGAGCGCAAGGCGACCGAACGAAGTCGTCGGGACGTCGGCACTGTACGGATACGTGCGTACGACTCTGCCGAGCTGCTCCCAGAGACGATCGAACCCCGTGGAGGAATCGCGCCCCTCGACGAGCTCCGCACCCCCGCCCGAGCCCTCCGCGCGGAGAATCGCACTCGAGGCCTCTACGAAATCCTCAAGACCTTCGCACACGTTCATTTTGTTTCCAAACGTCGAAACCCGATAATTCCACGAATTGCGTCCGGACTCGGCGGAGCTCTTACGCTCGTTCATTACATAAAAACAAAAAAGTCGAAAAAAGATGATGTCACAATCTTCCGTCGGGGCGTTTCCGCCCGCGTTCGATTTTACCGCCCTCGCGAACCACAAGAAACTGTCGTCCACCGCACATCCTCCGTCGACCACCCAGCAGCAACAAGCGCCCGCTGCAACAACCACACGATCGACGTTCACACTCCCGGCGCAGCGGAAACCGCTCCTTTCTACGATGTCGGACAGGGACCGAGTCCCCATGGTTGCCGAGTCGATCCCCGAGGGAGACGACGACGAAACGTCCGGATCCACGACGCAGAAGCGCAGGTCGTCGCATTATTCACAATCGTCATCCGGATCCGAGCGGAGTAGTAGTCGGTCATCGGGCTCTTCGAGCTCGTCGAGCTCGTCGTCGAGCTCGTCGTCGAGCTCGTACGGCTCCGGGAGGACGTCGAAGTCACGTTCGTCGCGGTCCTCCAAGAGCGGTGTGTTCCGCGACAAGCACGACGTCCAAATGGAGAACCTGCGTGACCGTCCGATGACCGAGGAGGAGTACCGCATGAAACAAATTGACCTGATCATGGCACTGCGCCAGATGAAGGCCGACGGAATCCCGGTGGATGAATCCGTCGAACTTTCGCAGTCCACGCCCCTCGCGAAACTCCAGTTCGCGCACGATTTCGCGTACCGCTACGTGCTCCGTAAGGCCACGTTCGAGCAGTTCCAGCAGTACCTCACGCTCGGAACCCAGTTCATCCAGATGGGCAACGAGCTCCTCAAACAAAAAACCGGCGTCGGCGCCGAGCTCGACGGATGGGGCGCGTCCGTCATGCTCAACATGCCGCGGTTCAACCGACCGCTCCAGCGCCTCGCGCAAAAGTATACCGGCACCTCCGAGTCGTCCCCCGAGGTCGAGCTCGCAATGCTCGTCGGATACTCCGCAGTGTCTTACCACTTCGCAAAGAAGTACTCACTCGATCCGCAGCTGGCTATGCAATTCGCAGATTTTCTGTCTTCGCAAGACCGCGCGGCCCTCGAAGGCACCGCACCGGTTGCACCGGCCGCCCAGCGCGGCGGACCCCAGGCGATTCCAGTGGGTGGACTGCGCCCGACGGAAGCTCCGTTTGGCATGCGTCCCCCGGCCCCCCAACAGGGCCGTACGGGCCCGCGTGTGGATGACGATTCCGACGTGGAGTCGTCGGAGGAGACGGAGGAAGTGCGGGTTTAAACCGTTGTCGAAAATAATTTGTGTTTCCAATTCATAAAAACCTCATGATTCGTACCGTAGCGCAAGCTGGCGATGCTCTCCGAGAGGCTCGTGCCCAAGCAAGACGTGACATTCAGGCACGACAGGAGGCTGTCCTGCAGCGGCTTGGTGATCACGCCCCGGTCCTCGGCATCGACAATCCGAACCATCCCGAATTCAACGACTTTATCAACCCCCCGAACGGGATCACGCTTCCCCTGACGAACCCGAACCATCCGGACTTCCGCCACGGCTTCGGACGTCGCCGTCGGAGCTCGTTCGGCGCGCGCAAGCGTCGGGGCTCCGTCGGAGCGCGTCGTCCGAAGCGCCGGGGCTCTTCCACCGGGGCGCACAAGCGTCGGGGTTCCGTCGGAGCTCGTCGGAAGCGCCGGAGCGCTTCGTTTGGCGCGCGTAAGCGTCGGGGTTCCATCGGCGCGCGTCGGAACAAGCGTCGGGGCGGCTCCAAGTAAATTTACACTGCAGCATTTTGTGCTTCCGTGAGTGTATCGTTTGCACTGTCCAGCAGTGTGCCGATTTCTTCGATCAGATATCCCTCGAATGTCGACAGCGGTTCTGTCGTGAGCGAATCGAGTGTGAACGGTAAAGAGTACGAGCGCAACGCAATTGGTGCGACGCATGGCGCGCCGCCGGAAGCGCTCGGAACGGATTGGCAATCCCGACGGTGTACACCGTACCTGCGCGGAAAACCACTGAATTTGTCAGCCGAAACGAGCGAGCGTGAAATCTCGACACATACCCGGTACCATCCAGTCACGGGAACGACGAACTGTGAGCGCTCATAGGTGTTGGATACGACCATCAGCTGTGTCGACGAGGACGCAATGAGCGCCGAGAAGACACTCGGGATGAACGATTTTGAATACGGCAAATCTCAAAGATTCACGGATTCGTCGAAAACGTCGGGGCCTGTCGTGTCGGAACCTCCGTAGGCTTTTGCGTAATACGTCGGCTTCGTGCGTTGCGTAAACGACGTGGTTCCTTGATCACTGGTCGCGAGAGACGCGTACACACCTTCCTTCATCGTGTCGTAGACAGCGCCGTCGCTTCCCCCTCCAGCTCCTGCCAATGCAGCCAGTGCGGCTTCGAGCAGAGACATGTGGTTTTGGTTTTTCTTAGGTGTCACGACAATTTTTTGAATGTCGTCGTGACATCTATTTGTCTCTTTTCATGTTTTCACGTACGTGTATGTGCATCTAAATCGTTCCGTTCTTACGCGGTCTCGTACACCAGACGGCCCTCGAAGGTCGAGCGGGGCTGCTGGGAAGCCAGGGCCGACAGGGTGAAGCCCTCGGCGGTGTAGTCCGCAAGACGCAGACGGCCATCATCGACGTACAGGAAGACCTCGTCACCGGCCTCGAGGAAGCACTCCGTGCAGAAACCGTTGGCCTCGCCCCAGGTAGGGTTGATGCCGATGTACTGAAGAGTAATGTTCTCCTCACCGCGCACACGGCGCAGAGAGGCGTGGGTGTTCGAGTCCGCAGTGTAGCACACGGCGGCGAAGCGGTACAGACCGTTCACGGGGGCCGTGAACTTGCCGGTGGAAAGCGAGAACGCCGACGAACCCGCGGGGTCCGCCACGGTCCATGCGGGCACCGCGGAGCCCGAAGTGGAGTCGCCACCGTACGCCTTGAAGTAATAAACGTTCGCAGGCACCGTCAGACGCGGAGCATGGGTCTGCGCCAGAGAGCCGACGGTCGCCTGGGCGATCGTCATAGCCTGAACGGCCTTACCCTTCAGGGCGTTGCCGGGCGTCGAGGTGTAAGACCAGTTGGAAGCAGGAGTCGACATGTCGTGTTTTATTAATGACGCAAGAAGATTTTTTCTCGGCAGCTCTTTTTTCGACATCCCACAAAAAAAATCGGAAGCGGAATAGTTAAAAAGAGAATGTCAGAAGATGCCATTGAGGTTTACATCGGTGACGACCTTGTCGAAAATCTTGAAACCGCACGGTTTCCACCCGACCAGGTGATCGGCATTTTCATCCGGAGAGTCGAGGGTCCCGCGACACACGTGCGCGATCTCGTTCATGGGCTCGTACGAAAAGGCGCGATGCGCATTTGTTTCGAGACGTCACCACTCCTCGACACGGAGACGCTGTCCGAACTTGAACAAATGTGGTGGTTTTACGAATTCGCGAAATCTCGCTTGCCAAACATGATACACGAATTCGATCTCAAAATAAGCCCAGTGTGCGGTCGTAGAAATATTCAAGAACTCATCAAAGATGCACTTATTTCAAATTTAGAGACACATCGTTTTCTCATCGACGTGCAAGTATTACGGATCGACCTGAGTTTTTTACGAGCTATCGGAAATGGAGAAAATCATGCACGAGACGGACGTCCTCTGCTTGCATCGGGTTTTGTAGATCGCTTTGTATGCACAACACAAAGAGTCGACTTGCCCCCTGTAAATGTAGTTTTTTATGGAAGACCTATTTATCTGACGGCAAGAATGGTCGGAGCTCTTGTTACAAATCGTGTCACACAGACGATTCGTTTCGAATCTCCCGTTTTTGTCCAAACGGATCGTCAAGAAGTCGCACAAGAAGTCGTACGAATTTTGGAGGGAAGACCTGGAGACATCACAGCGCGTGACGATCACCTCAACACGAATTTACGCACCGCCGAAAGTGCCATTGAAGCGGAACAACGCGTACAAAGTGAACTTAGTTCGCTTCCAGCCGAATCAAAGATTGGAGTAGTCGTCCACCCACCGTCAGCAACACACGCTGCGTTTTTTTGGACAGACGTGGACCCCCGAACAACGTCGGGGAGGACGCTTGTAGAACGTGTTGCTCAAACACGCCGGACGGATCCTGGTATGCTCTTGTTGACTTATAGAACTGTTCAGTTTGAACAAGATGCATGGTTGGATGAAAGCGGAAGACCACAACCACTCATCAGGTTTCTCCGTGCGTTTCCCAGGACAGACGATCCGAGAGCAAATTTTATCGAAATCGAAAATTCGGGTGACGACTCATTCGCCACGTACGGATCGTTTATGCCCTCAGAGCCCCGTGAAGAACGATCTGCAAAACGCACGAGACGCACGAATACAGAAGAAGACCGAAGCGAACACACCGTTTCTGCACGACTTCTTGCGAACATGGATCTTCGAGATCGTTATGTCACTCCTATTCTTCAGGATCGTGTCGAAGTTGGCCGATACCACATGGATCTAGCGTTGTTTCAAGAGGCCAGAGCGACGGCTGCGCCGGGAGCGGGCGCAGGAGCGGGCACAGGAACAGTTTTTCGTGGTCGTGGATTTGACGCCGAAGACGCATTGGGTGGGCGTTATCTCGGGGCTGTGCAGCTTGATTACAACTCATACGCAACGTTAGAAACGGTGATACGCCGGACGTTTGACAAGTCGAGAACGTTGAACTCACGCGGCTTTTGGCGTTATGCAGTCGGTAGGTATAGCGGTTCGGTGATAAAAATGCAACAGTTTTTGGCGTTCATCAATCAAACACGAAAGGAATCGCTCGGATACCACTGCGACGCAAGTAATCCGAGAACATACGAAGAAAACGTCGGCAACTTGCGACACGTTATCGCCGAACTGGATCGGATGTATCCTGCGGATGACCCTGAGAAACAAGCGGAAAAAATGAGGAAATTTGGAGGAGGTGGCACGATTCCACAACTGGCATGTACAGATGGGCGAGTCGAACAGATGCTTTCCTTTTTGTTTTCCGGAAATGTGATGTTGGAAAGACATCGCCCGCTGCACGCACGATTTGCGGATTTTACCATGACAATCATCAACAACATCATACGACAACTTTTGATACCGTTCGTGCTCGAAAACATTCGAGAAAATCGTCCGGTGGACGAATCCATGATGCTACATTATGCTGCAAGACATCTTCATTACAACGCGATCGTGGGGCGGATGTTAATGAGCCCGGAAATGCGTGAATATAGAGCGATTGAACGGCGGGACCGAGGACGAAGCGTACAAGAACTCGATGCGGAATTGTTTGAATTCGTACAGAGTCTACATACCGGTTTCGGCCTTCTGTTGCGACGCAATCTCGATACCGACGCACATGAATATCCTATTCCTGTTATAATGCCTCCAGCGTTTGATTTTGATCGGCTCCTTGGTGGACTCGACATTGAACCCGAGGAACGTGCAGAAGTCCAGAGGGTATTGTCAACCCTCGATCGTACAACCGAACATGGTACAAGGGTGACTCAGATTCGAAGACCTGGTGAATTAGGCACACCGTGTCGTCAGATTCAAGTGGTACCTTTGGCACCCTATTATCACTACTGGGCAATCAAACATGCCCCCGGTGGAAATGTACGACAAATTCGGCCCCTTGCCACATTTATCGATCTCATGAGAACATGTGGTGTTCTTCGTGTATACGAGGCGACTCGATACGATACCGCCGCCGCAGATCCAGAAATCATTCGATGCATCGAGACATTGACACCTCAACCTTTGGTTTTCGAATTTCCATTGACTCAAATGCAGGCCCCACCGCCAGAAGCGCCCCAAGTTACACAAACACAGGATCTTGTCAAGTTTCTCATTACACTCGAAAGTGGAGACGCCATTATGAGACACCTTCACGAATTAATACCCATTGTAAACTTCGGACGCCACCGTCGACTCAGGAATGCACGCGAGTTCGTACAAGCAGGCGGAAATCCTCGGAAATACTTGCGAGCTGTCATGAAAGCACTTTTCCGTTGAATGTTGTCTCCATTTGGATCCGTCAGGACTCGAACGAGTTCGACGCCCCCCTCCGGCGTGCTCGAATTTTTTTGACCTGTAAAGTTGTAAAGAGAAACATGAATCAGATCCTCAACCTACATATACCTCCGGGTACTTACCCCGGACGTATTCTCGACAACCTTCGGGTTCTCTACCACCAAAATGCATCCATTCAAGAACAAACGGTCCGCGAGAGTCGACTGGAGACCCTGCGCAACGCCATCGACTTCATGGAGAACGGATACACGAAAGAAGACAACTCCCAACGGTTTCAGGTGCACCGCGACGGAAACATCTACGTCAACGACACCAGCGTGTCGAATCTACGTATCTTCTTCGATTAACCGAAAATAAAACAAGAAATGTCCGTCGCCCTCTTCTGGGACATCGGACTCAAGAACCTGTCCGTGTGCGCCTACAACACGTCGACCCACGAGATTCTCCTGTGGGACGTTTGCGACACCGGTGTCCGCGGGAAAGCCGGACTCTCACAAATCGTCCGACAACTCGTCAACTTCCTGCGCGACTTCGTCGACACCCCCGCGTTCAAACGGGTTCTCCCGAGCGTCGTGCGGAATGTGATCGAAAACCAACCGAAAATGAATCCTACGATGCGCGTCGTCAGCAGTATCGTAGGCTCCTTCTTCTACATGCGGTTCAACTGGACACCCCTGTACTACAACCCCGCCTACAAACTCATGAACGTCGACTTTGGCGCGCTCCCCACCGCCGCACCACCCCCGACGGGACGCCGACGGCTCCGTCGGAACTCGACGGAATTCGCGTCCGCGTATCGCATGCGCAAACGTGCGAGCATCGACGAGACCCGACGGATCCTTGAAACCGAGTACGCTCCAACCGAGTGGCTCACGTTCTTCGAACGACACCGGAAGAAGGACGACCTCGCCGACACCTTCCTCATGGCACGCGTGTACTCCCGCGCCCCACCGACGACTCTTGAAGAACAAGAGTCCGGTGACTTTTTGGATGACTCTTCTTCTTCATCTTCCGATGACAACACAGCGGCACCGGAAGAACCAACTTGCCCCCTGCAGGCCGTGCAGATCCCCCCGAAACTCCGCAAGTACACCGCGGGAAACCTCGGCCACGCCAAGTTCTGCATCGAAGAGCGACTGCACAAGGAGTACGCGTCCGGCGCCGAGTTTTTTACGACGCTCGAACGAATCGTGCAAACTTCCAAATGCAAAGGAATCCTCGAATTTCGGGAAATGCTTCAAACGTGCTCGTGCGAATCCAAAGACACCTGCAGACGTGAATTGTTCACAAGAATGTTCCCCGAGCCCCACTGGAAAATTATGTTCACTATTTAATAAAACGTTTTCAATGAAAGAGCTCAAGGATTTCGTACAAAACCCGACCAAGAAAACAGGTGCCGCTCTTCTGAAGAAAAAAGGATTCGAGCATCGCTTGGATCGCGCGTGTTCATACACGCGACAGTGCACGGAATCGCCCGAACGCGTGTACAAACTCCAGAAACTCCGGCGAAAGCTCTACTCCTTCTTTGGGTATTCCAAGTTTTTCCGATTTTATGATGACGACATTCATAACATTACAATCGTTGGGTCTGACTCGCGATTTGACGCGATTCACGTCCCCGAAACTCCAATTCCGGACATGCGCCCCCACGAGTCGTACCTCGAGTATGTAGAACGTCACTACGCCGATAACGCTCTCATGCGACGTTTCTTCGAAGCCATGCGGGAAGTAGGATTCATTCGCGAGGAAAATGGCATTTCAAACTCCATGACGAGTGAACATCTGGACGAGCTTCGTATGTGGTCGTTCCATCGCATTCACGGCCCTCGCATGGTCTTCTTCGATTTTGACCTGACCATTAGTCACGTCAACGGATACAGCAGGGACATTGTGAGCATGCTCGGACCTTCTGGCGGTGAGGCGTACGCTCGGTACATTATGGGAACCCCTGAAAGATTTCTCGATTTCCAAAATACAATTGCAACCATCGTGCAAAACGGCGTCACCCCTTTTATTCTAACGTCAAACGGAAGCTGCTCGGCCCCTCAGTTCAAACAGATCATGCGCGCGCTCTCGCCGGAGTTTGTGAATGACCGCATTATTTGCGTAGCAGACATGCGTGACGAACATGGATATCGGGTGTCGAAGAAAGAAGCAATTTATCGCACACCCAATACAGTCTCACGTCCCCTGAAAAGACCCCCTTCCGCTCCTCCAGCCCGGGAGGTCCCAAAGGTCCCAAAGATTGGTGACGTTGTTTCCCGAGGAGACGGAGGTGGTGCTGCGCGCCCAACGCCAGCTACGTATTCTCCCGGTGGTGGTGCTGCGCGCCCAAGTAGACCCGTCGAGGATCCGTCCCGCCCAAGTCCTTCCGTCGGAGGTTTTGCCAATGTGTCCGCCACCTATAGAGGTCCTTCACGGACACGGTTCACGAAACCTCCTTCTCCTCCTGCCGCCCCTACGGGACCCCCGCCGGTTGACACATCTGCATCCGACATGATCAGAAGGCTGGCCGAACTTGTCCGTCAATTGCCTCGTCCTGCCACGGATCCGCGGTTACGACAACGAACTACAACTCCCAAGCCCCCAACAGACCCCCGTTTACGCCGTTAACACACACGCGACTATCTGGGTTCTACGGAACAAAAATTTCACTTTGCGGGAGTATTCAAACGATCGTCTAGATTCTCCGCGATCCAAAAGGGAACAAGCACGGGCCATACGAAACTCGAAACGAACGATGCGGTCCCCGCGCGGAGACGCGTGGTGTACGGACGCGTTCTGAGGGCAACCTTCTCATTTTCGAGACAACGGCGGTACGTCATGAAATTGCTACTGACGAAACCGCCAGCATATAGAAACGCTCCTATGTACTTCATGCTTTTTGGTGTTTCGATTGAGATCGAACGTAATCCATTATAAAAAACCCGAAGAATGGTCCCCCTGAACCCTCTCTATACCCAGACGATTCGTGCGTTTCGCATGTACAATCTGACAAACGGTAAAGGACTTGTCAATCTCCACAAGTGCATCAAGGTCACACAAATGAAAGACACGATCACGTTCGTACATCCGGTTCCGAATGGTGTCTTCGGATTCTTCCCGGTTGTCGACGGAGGTGATCCGGAAGTGACGCGCGTCAAGTTCGAAACAGAGAAGTCCGCGGACAAGGAATTCGCGGAAATCTCTGAGCAACTCCAGGCAACCCCGTCGATTCATTGAGTTACAAATATAACAGGCGGTGTTGACAGTATTTAAAAACTCGCGCGAGTTCTAGCACATGTTTCGTACAAACCATAAAGAATGCTTTGCGATTCGCGCGGGTACTGGGTCAATCTCGGGGCGTTCTCGCCCGCCGTGCAAAAGGCTGTTTCCCAAAAGGCGCGTGTCTACGCCGCCGTTGACGACAAGAATCCCATCGCGCGCAAAGCCAAGGCCGCTGGGCGCACCGTCCGCGGGCCGAGTTTCGTCATTACCACCACGAACGCCGAGGGATACACATGGATCCCGCGGACATGGATCGAGGACATGCCGGAGTTCATCCGGTACCGTGTGGTTGTCCACGAGCACCGTCGGGCGCGCATCGAGGCCACACAGATCCCACCGGGCACCTTTACCCCGACGTACACCCTCAAGCCCAACCAGCTCGAGGTGCTCGCGGAGGTTGAGTCGTACGGCGCGCCGGTGTCCGGGTGTCTCGCGCTCCACACGGGGTTCGGAAAGACAGTGTGTGCCATCGAGATCATCCGTCGGCTGAACGTGCGGACGCTGTGGCTGTCGCACACCACGCAGCTCATCCGTCAGTTCTCCGAGCGCGTCCAGACGTTTCTGGGCGTGACCGTCGGAGAGCTGGGCGAGTCGGACGGACCGATTGTGTCCTGCACAATCCAGAGTCTGTTACGGAGGGAGTACCCCGCTGACTTTTTCGATTCCTTCGGGCTCGTGATCATCGACGAGTGCCACCACATGGGTGCCGAGACGTTCTCGTCGGCGTTCCACAAGGTTGGAGGGATCCCGCACACCATCGGTCTGTCCGCGACGCTCGAGCGCAAGGACGGTCTGGCGTGCGTGTTCCAGTGGGCCATCGGACGGGTCCTGACGGTCCGCGAGCTCGTCGTGACCCGCAAGCCGCTCGTGCGCGTCGTGCAGGGCCACTGGCCCGTGGAAATCGTCATGAACCGCATGGGCGACCCCGTGTTCTCGCAGGCGATTACCGATCTCACACGTGTCGAAGCGTACAACCGCACGATCCTGGATGTAATTGCGGACGTGTTCCGCACGGAGCCCGAGCGGCGCGTGCTGTTGTTGACGGACCGCAAGGAACACATCAGCATCCTCGACGCGATGATTCAGTCGTCGGGGATGTCGTCGGTGACCGTCGGGGCCATGCACGGGAACTTGTCGGCGCGCCAAATCGAACAGAATCTGTCCGCGCAGCTCATTCTTGCGACGTACGGAATCGCGGGCGAGGGCTTCGACTGCCCGGGGCTCAACTGCGTGGTCATGGCAACTCCGCGGAACGACATCCGCCAGTCCGTGGGGCGCATTCTCGGTGAACGTGTCACCGCGTTGTGCCCGTTGATCATCGACATCCGGAACATGATGGGCATCTTCTGCAACCAGGGGCGCGAGCGCATCAAGTACTACAACGCGTCGGGATTCGACGTGCGCATCGAACGTGTAACGTCCGAACTTCCGGAGGAACCCGAGGAATCCCTTTCAACCGCTGCGACTGCCCCGACGGACACCGACGGGTTTCTGGATGATTAACGTGTTGTTTCTTTGTAATTCTAAAAATGCTCACATTTTCTGAACTTGTGGGGTACGTGAATTCCGACGATGTCGCGCGCGTCCTGCCGACCCTGATTACATGGCCACGCACGTCCACCGTGGACGGCATGGACCGCGCGTGTCTCACGGTTCGGCAAGAAAACTTGCACCTCGAGGGAGTTGTGAAGGAGGCAGAGACGGATGTCGAACTTCACGCAATGGGTCGTCGGGACGCAGTGATCCTCCTGAGACTTCTTGCGGCGCACAGGTACAACCTGATGATGCTCACGAAGGTTGACAATCTTCTCGTGTACCACAACGGCAAGCTTGCGGTCCGCGTCGTTCTGAACGAAACACAGACGGGCCGTTCGGCTTCGATTGAGTTTGCACAGGTACGCGCGGCTCTTGAGAAGTTGGCATCAGATGGAGTGTCACCGTTTGTTGCTGCTGTGGCTGCCGCGTTGGTGTTTTACGCCGTGTATTCGATGTGGTAAATAAAAACATCATGGGCAACGTCTTGTATCCGCAGCGTATTATGATCGCCCGATTGATCGCCGCGAGTCCGTACAGAATCGTGGTGGGCGTCACGGGGCAGAAAGCGTCTCCTACAAATCCGATGGCAGAGCAGGTTATCCAGATCGGAGAGTTCGGGCCCCTGAGATCGCTCATGTCCTTCAGTCATCTCTCGAACGCGCTGGAATACAAGTTCGAGGGAGGAGCAAGTCTGTGTATCATGCGGCGACACGACGGCGAGTACGTGTACCATCTGGAAACGCCGGAAATCAACTACACGGACACGATTCACATGTTGACAGTAAAGAATTTTTCCAAGATTTCGCTGAAGTCCAACGAGCTCGATGAACTCCACACGTTCTTCGCGACGGACTCGAGCGACACTTGTTAACACAAAAAACAAAAAGAACAAAAAATGACACTGTTATTCAAAAAGTTTCTGGTGGGTTCTGCAGTGTACGGCGGAGTCCGTGCGGCTTATTACGGAACACGGGTGTCGAACGATGTGATCTTGCATCGCCAACAATCGCTTCCAGTGACAACGGTAATAACTGGAATTGTCGCGAGCGCGTTTGCAGCGCCTGTCCTGTTGCCGTTGTTGATCTTTCAAGACGTTTCGTTTGCATCTGGCACACCCAACGCGTCTCCTCCGTTTCCATACCACCGAAAATATCACAAAAAAATACCGACATTGTTTTTGTAAAAGGAAATGGACAACACGCGGGGTGTGACGGAAACGCTGTTAGGTGAGTTTCTCGCGAGCTTGTATCCACAGCTCCTTCGTATTGTTCGTTCGAGTATCGATGTACAAACCTTGTTGCGCGT
>JACCDZ010886966.1_pt1 | contig 33208 bp, 60 predicted proteins | sample 7449551 | NCBI WGS metagenome assembly JACCDZ01 (sample SAMN15323452, study PRJNA562643) | freshwater metagenome | isolation source: river surface water | place: USA:Blue River Watershed | collected 2017-08-18 | reverse complement strand
GTTTCCGGGAAAAACAATCGAAAACATTTCGACCGCCCCCCGTCCGATCCTACCCCGCCCGACGCCATCTCGGCCCGCGAGGAGAATCAGCAACAGGCCAACCATCAAGCCCGGTAGTCACACGAGGCCTCTGCCCCAAGTCCTTGAGCGTCTTTGTTTCGTGGCACTCAGCGCACAGACCTTGAAGATTTCTGTCGTCGTTTGTTCCGCCGTTGGCTAACGCCTTGATGTGGTCCAATTCCGTTGCAACAGCAGTGCTGCACATGGCGCACATCGGCGATTCTCCGAGCAGCCTGGCCCGCAAAGCCTGCAGCTCTCGCCCCCTGATGCGCTTGGTTTTGTCTGTATCCATACGCAAAAAAGCCGGCTCACCCGGCCGGCTCTGTGTTGTGTCGCAAAAACCACATGTTGCGCTAAACATACACTTTCTTGCCAAGCCTGTCAAGTAGAAAAACAAGCCGCCTCCGGGCGGCTTTTCACATCCCGTCGCACATCCGCGACGAGATTATTTCATGCACGCGATGAAGGTCGCGATACAGCGATCGATTCGGGATATGCAGACGTTCGCTTACCGCGAGTAGGCTTTTCGGACCGACCACATAGACCTCGAAGCACAGCGCTCGATCCACTTCGGAGATCGACAAAACCGCAGCATTGATTGCCTCCATCGCGTCGTTGCCGGAGAAAACCCCAGCAGGCGGTTTGCTCTTGTACTCGACGCCGGGAGGCAGGTAGTCGCCGAATCCTGAGCTGTGCGACGGATACCCGACTGCCGCCTTGATCGGAGAATGCACCCATCTCCCCCAGGCACTCAACTGCGCGTGGATAGATTCAATCAATCGTCCGCTCCTCATACCGCTTGCACCGCTTTCCTGACGGCCTGCCGAGAATGCATATTTCCGTCCGCCGGCCGAACAGGACTAGCGTATCCAGTCGAGCACACCCCTTGCACGTTTGATCCTCCCGCCTGATCGCCACAGATTCCGGGTCGCCGTATTCCCATCGCTCAATGTCTGGCATTTCTTCGTTCCCAGTCTGTCCTGCACTCCGGATCGCACCACCGACCGACCTGTAGCTTCTCGCCGCAATTCAGGCACTCGCCAGTTGCATGCTGCGGCTCATGACAAACGCGATTCCGCATCGCAACGTCGATGCGTATTTGCTCCTCGATCGCTGCGTAGTCAGCATCATCCATCGCAAATCCTCAATGCCCTGTAATCTCGGTTATCAATTTCCGCTCTGTTTTTTCGCAGATCTTGCACCGAGGATAGTCAGTAATCGGAGACCCAACCATGCTTTCTGTCCGACATAACCCACACGCCGACCATCGCGACCCTGAAATGGTGGCATCCCTCCACAAATGGGACACGTTCTTCACCCCGGTTTTCAGCACACCCCAAGAATATTTCTGATTCATTTGATCTCCATACTTTCGCCCATCAAAAATTCCATCTCCTCTTCGGAGATCCCCATTTGCTCGGCGGCCATCCGCTCCGACTCTGCTCTGCTGATTTCCCGTCCGCTACAGAACTGGATGATGGCGGCGCGCTCTTCGAAATCCTCTTGTCTGTCGTCAGTCAAAGCAGTGCATCCTGGGCACGCGCCGGCTCAATATCGACCGGAAACATCTGCTCTTGTCGGTAAGCGTTTTCGATGCGTTCGCAGGCAATGTCGAAGTATTTGCGCTCTCGCTCAATGCCTGTTCCTTTCCGCGATCGGCAATCGTCCACTCGGCAATTTGCAGAATTTGTGTTGCGCTCATCTCATGGCCCTCTCGTTGATCCACTTGCGCACCGACTCCGGAGCACGCTCGAATATCTGTTTTGCCGCAGCAATGCCCATTGTCGATTTCCAGAAAACCAAGCACGACCGGCAATAATCCGGGCAGTGCTCCATTTTCTTTAGCCAATCGACTGCCTCTTCGACGGTCGGCGGACGTGTCGTAATGGCCGTTTCCTTGTCAGGATCATCATTATAAATAAGCGTTTCCTTATATTCTCACAATCGTCGCAGGACGAATTTGTTTTGTTCGACCCGTACCATCATAGGGCCGCCCGACGAAATCGCGTCACAAGGCCATTGCGCGAGTCCCAAGGCCATTTTTTCCTCGTACATCAGGCCGCATACCGATCAGCATCATTCGACACCCAGCGTAAGCCATCCCAGCGGAGCAGCAGTTTCCCGTGCTCGTCGCACACCTCGTCGCGGAGATGTCCGGCAAAAATCGTTGCAAGCGCCCTGTCTCCCTCGGCAACCCCGGTTCGAAGCAAGGCAAGCGCGCACTGGGACCGAATTTTCTTGGCCCACAGCAACGGGTCGAGGCCGTCATTATTCATGCCGCCTCGTTCCCGCGCAGGATCAGTTTCAGCTTCGCAATGTTCCGCCTTGCTCGATCACGATCGCCTGGCGAAAGGTCGGCCAGCATCAGCGGATTGCCCTCGAACAGCGCGGCGCCGATCGGCCCAGTGTCTTTCGGCGCCGGGAGCAGGCCGGCCGCGTGTTGCTGCGTCAGCAGACCGGCTCGCACCGCCCGGTCAATCGCCGCAGTTCGCCGTTGCGGATCTCTGCCCAGGCTGGGGAACCACCTCGGCGGATCTGCTCGCTCACGCAAAATCCTGTCGTAAGCGTCACGGAATGCCATCCTCGCCCCCACCTCGTCGCCGGCATCTAGGATGGGCTGCGCAATCCCAGCGGCCTCGGCGATTTGCTCAGTCCAGACGACGGTATCGGTTTCGTCCTGCGATGCCAGCACCAAGCCCCAGGCTTCGTTGGCTGACGGATGGCCGCCCGGCCTGTTGGGGTCGGCCTGCCGGCAGAGCTTGACGAACTCCGGCAGCGTCGGCGGCCACTCCCGGCCCATGCAACCAGAAACCCCTGCGGCAAGTTCCTCACGGCTGAGTGCGCCAAGCGTTTCAGCCCACACGGCTTTGACGTTGCGGATATCGCAGCCCTTCCACGCATCGGCGAATTTGGCCCCATACATCGCCTCGAAGCGGGCGAATAGGCGGCTGATAGCCTGCTCAGGCAATGCGGATGACTTCGGCTGTGATGTCTCGGGGATCGGTGTTTTGTTCATTTCGGTTGCGTCCGGTCAGTTCGTCAAGGATGCTTTTTCGCTGGTCGTGGAGAGTCTGGCGTGGCCCAGCACGAGCTTGCTGGACTTCGGTCCACTCGGCCTTGAGTCCGGCCCACCCCCGGTTGCAGCAAAGCTCCAGCGCAGCCTGCAGCGTCAGCCCGGCCTTGCCGGCCTCGGTGACGATGGCCTGCATCGCCGTTGCTGTCGCTGCCGCTTTTTTGCCCTTCCGCAGCAGCAGGTAGTCGGCAGCGGTTTGCGAATCAGCCCCTTGCCCGACCAAAAATTCCGCAGCGTCGAAACGCACAGCGGCGACAGCCGCCGGGCCCGGGTCTCGCGCCTGTACCGGGGTACTAGCCTGCTGCGCAGGTTTTTGTTCTTCTCCTTTCCTTTCCTTTCCCCTCCTTTCCCTTCCTTTCCCTTCCTGTAGTGAGTCCTCAGTGAGTGCTCCTTGAGTCCTCAGTGAGTCCTCAGTGAGTGCTCCGTGAGAAGTCGCACAATCGACCATCGATTCCGTCTGATTTTCTGGCTGGAATTGTTCATCAAGACCTTTTCCTGAGATCCCGTCCGGTCCGGCGGCGAGGGGTAGCGGCGCGGTGCGCGGCGGCCTCGGGTAGCGGGACGGTGTTGGACGGTTTATCAGTTGATGTTTCCAGCCGGTGACGTACCACCAGCGTCGACCCCCATGCTCGAACTCACAGAGCAGCCCTTGCGCGATGATCTCGTCGATCATTCGCCTTACGTCCTCACTGGTGATGTCATCACCAGGGAAAACTTCAGCCTTCAACGTCTTTAGCGCTGCCGGATGCACACCGCAGTCATCGCAAAAATTCCACATGCCGACGAACAGCAGGCGAGCGTCGCGTGACAACTCCATGACCTGCTCTGCGGTCCAGAATTCCGGCTTTATGGTGCGGATGCGTGCCATCAGGATCGGCCCTCAACAATCGCAGCCGCCTCTTCGTAGCACGTGGCCACGCCGGCCGGGTCGCCGCGCTTTATGTAGTCGTCAAGAAACTCGCGTTGCTCAACCGTAACCTCGTTTCGCCTCGAAGGTCTCTTCACTTCGATAGCAAACTTCCTGTCGTCATGAAGTTTTCCGCAGATGTCGGACATTCCTTTCTGCCCGGCTCGTGCGTAACCAATCGAGCCGTCGTGCCGCAATACCCTGCCCTTGTAGACGCCGGTGCGCTCGACGCGCTTCACCAATGGGTGAATCTTCAGTCCTTGGTAGATGATGTCCAGGATGGCAGACTCACTCGGCTCGATACGCTTCACAGAGCCATTCTTTCGTCTCCTGGGCTGCGCCTTGGTAAGCAGATCCTGATCGAACAGGATCGGCTGGACACTCATCTTTGAGGCATAGTCGGTCCATCTCCTGCGCATCGTCACGCTGCCTCCAGCATCTCGTCCATTTCGATCAGGATCTGCTCAACCAGAACAGCGTCTTTGACTTCCGCCACCGAGCGCTTGATCAGATCGTTTTCGACGGCACGCATCATCCGGAATGCATCGTCCAAGTGCTCGACGGTTAGCGGCGCGCCGGCGGCCAGGAGTTGCTCGATACGCCGCAACGGCGCGCTGTCGATGTGCGGGCAGAGTCGATCGGTAAGCGCACGGAAACCAGCGCAGCAGTAATCGATCCTGGCGTAATCTGTGTCGCCTGGCATCTGAGTCACGGGATAGCCGCGAATCGTGTCCGCCTCTCCGGTGTCTCGGATCTGGCGCAGGCAAGCCCTCATCGGAGCGAGCCATGCACGAGCCATGGAGCGGGTCATCCTGCGCATAACCATCTATCCATGTGCGCCATTCGTGCGGCTCATTTCAATCGATCCCCCCATTGTCGGACCTGGCTGGATGCGCCGCGCAGTTCGGCAGAGTGTACCTTGGCCTCCGGCAAATGCTTGAGCATGCTCTTCATCCGAATTGCGACGTACTCCATTTTCACGGCCAAATCGAGGAGCATTTCAGACGCCTCAATCTCCAACTGCTGCTCAATCGTCATTTACCAGGCCCACAGTAGATTGGGTCGGCCGCGAGCATGTGGTCCATCTCCTCGCGATACCCGGAGATGGCCGCCGACGCGATCGCCATAGGAGTCAGCATGCGCTGCACGATCTCGCGCGCCGCCTTGGCGGCGAGGTACTGGCGATATTTCGGCGATGTGCTGATGAGTGGATGCAGCTCGCATTTCCGCCGGGGTCATGACAGCAGCCCCGATTTTTCAATAGCGCGAATCGCGACCTTTGTCTTGACGCGGATCATCTGCATATCCAGCAGGGGCGTCTTGCTGCGCGGTTCGGTGAGTTCGTTAATCTCGCCAATCACCTCTCTCAAGAACCGAACCTGATCGAGCAGCCGGCGCGCCAGCAGTTCGCTTTGGTCCAGTGCCGTTGCCGGCCCGACCTGCTGGCTGCCGTCGATCAGAGAAGCAATCGCCTCTGGATTGGATACACACCCTTCGCCCGTGCATTCGTGCAGAGTCATGCCGCCTCCGTTACCAAGCATGTGTCACGACTCCACCCATCCATCTCAATAGCAGTGAGCCATCCTGGAGTTCTTCCGCGTCCAGACCACGTTTCCCCGTTCGGCCCGCGATACTTGACGGGAGTAGGCCCTCTCTTGCTCTGCGTTACCATGGCTTTCGGCTTGGCATCGGAAAAACCGCAGTCCTTGGCCGTCAGTGCATGGTCGGCAATCAGCCGGCGCACAGTGTCGATTGCCTCAACGGATTCGGCGCGCTTCGCTTCGGAAATTTGCGCGTCGAGTTCATCACGTTGCTTGAGAAGTTCGTTGTATTTCACTGCGTTTTCTCCTTGGTTGTAAATCTACTTCTGAATGCTTCCAGGCCATCGTCGGCCCATTTGATCGCTGTTTGTACGCTGGTTTCTGGCGAGTTCGCGACTGCGCAGAAGATGCTGACCCATATGGCATCATCTTGAATCGATGCCATCTTTTCAGACGACTTTGCGATTCGGTGAATCGAGTCCTCGATGATTACGTCTTGCATGGATGGCGTCTACCGAAAAAGAAAAGCCGGGCCAGCCGCAGCCGGCCCGGCGAAATCCCACGCGGACTGTCCGAACACGCGGGAGGAGACATTCATGAAATCCACCATACCAGCAGGTACGCCAAAGCAACAGCAGCAATGGCGACGGCGATCGGCAGCACGGCAGGGTCAGTGTGATTGGTGCTCATGCGGCCACCTGCTCGCGTGAGTTGCGCAACACAGCCCAATCCACGTCCGGGCGCAGGTCCTCGCACATAACGACTCCGTTGGTGGCGCGCTCGATGTCCGGGCAGCGATCGGCTGGCACCGGGCGCACGCCATTGCGCCATTGACTGACTAGCACTGGCGAGACGCCAAGCTTCCTCGCCAGCCTTGACCCATCACCAGGGTTCGATAAATACGAGTTGAGATCCATGACCAATATTGTTAGCGATTCACTAACGGAAGTCAATAGCGCATCGCGTCTTTTGTTTTCTGTGAATCCTCAAGTAGTCCTAGGCAGCACCGCGCTGCCCAAGTCCCGCCATTGTGCGGGTTTTTTTGCCAAATTATTACCGTTTCGCTATTGACGTTTCGTTAGCGATTCGGTAATATCGACTCCATCGACTCCCAGTGCATCACCCTGGTGGTAGGTACGACGGTCTTGAAACTCCATCCCCGTCGAGCACAAGGACAGGCGTGACGATCCTGTCCTGCTGCGGAGTCGATACCCGCAAGCCGCTTTTTCGTGAGGCGTCTTGCGGGTCACTGGCCAACCCGATCGCCGGGGTATTACTGGGCGAACTGACAAAGAAAGGACGGCGACCTGCAGGCGGGAATCTGCGGCCAGTGACGCAGAAATGGGAGGAACGCGCGGGGCTGACCGCAACCGAGAGAATTTGAGGGCTATAGATCGCGCCCCTGAACGCCGGAGATCAGCGCCGGCCGCCCAAATGGGATGGAGCATCCGCCGACGTGGCGCCGGACATAAGCGCTCTGGCCGGCGTCGCCGATCCTGCGACAGTCGCTGACCGTGGGACGGCGACGCGGATGCTCCACCACGGGACCATCGCCGTACGGATGGCGTAACGGACGCAGACGAAAGATCCGCGACAGCCGGAGAGACGGCAAAGAATTTGCGAGACACCCATGGACGCAACGCCGATGAGCAGGTGGAGCAAGGCGGCGCTGATGCGGGCAGTATGAGCCGAAACGGGCATGGCGAATACCCGCAGACCGTGACAAGCCGGAGAGACGGCAACCGACAAACAACCAAGGAGGGAAGGAAATGGTCGAGTGGGTGTTGATTTTCGGGCTTGTGATTGTCGGCCCGCTAGTCGTGGCGCAGTGCATCGGCGCCATGGGAGAAAACCTTCGCCAGGCGGACGACGCTTGGCTTGGGGAAGACGATGACCGCGCTTGAACAGCAAGCCGTCGCCGCACTCAAGGCAATTGTTGAAGAGGTTGCCGGCCACAATCCGCCGTTCTCTGCTGACTCCTATCTGCCTGCACACATGATCCACGACGCCAGGATAGCTATCGATGAGTCTGCAGGAGAGGATTCTCCTGAGCAAATTCAGTGGCGTGCTCATGAGCAGATTTTGCTCAACCGGCTGAAGCAAGCCGATGAAATGATCAAGTTCTTGCGCAAAAAAAACAGCGAGTTGGCGCAGCGCGTCCAGTTTTATGAGGGGAGGAGTGCCGAATGAAAGCGATGATTTTCCTGGCCATCATTTTGGCCCTGTTCGGCGTCGTCGGGCGCATGGACTATGACTCGCAAATCGCCATGGCGGATTCTCGAATCGAGATGTCGAAAATCTCAATGGGGTATCGCAAATGAGAGACACGACACTCTGCTGGCGTTGCTCCGCAGAATACCCGGCAAGCTCGCTGCAATGCCCGGCGTGCTGCGCCGCGAACGCAAATATTGACATCGACAACGCCTGCGTCGAGATGGCCGACGCATCCAAGATTTCCCACGACTGGCAGTTTCATGACGATTCATTTGACCACGAATTCGGAACGGAAGCCATCCGGTACTGGCAGTGCGAGCGCTGCGGACATACGGGTGAGAGGAATGGCTGCGAGATCACGGATAGGAGCTTGGATTATGCGTGCCAATAAATTCGGAGAGTTTTCCGGCGATCATGATGACGAAGATCCTGCTGCCTACGTCATCAACGAGGTCCGCCAGTTCCTCGACATGGCCGAGGTTGCAGCCACCAAGGGCGACTGGAGCAAGGCGAAGCAAGCGCTCGTCGAGGCGCGGCTGTCGATTGAAGACCTGGTCGGGAGTGAGCAATGAGCACGATGGACCGCACGAGATTCATCGGCGGCAGTGACGTTGCCGCCATCCTCGGGGTATCGCCGTGGAAAAGCCCATTCCGTCTCTACCAGGAGAAGACAGGCGCATACGTCGAGGAAATCACGCTGGCCAAGCAGAGAATCTTCGACCGCGGCCACCGATGGGAGCCTGTCGTCGTCGAGATGCTGATCGACGAACTTCAGGACCGCGGCCACGACGTACAGATTATCGCTCGCAACGCGCGCTACCTGGATCGCGATTTCCCGTACTTGGCTTGCGAGCTTGACCTTGAGCTGCGCATCGACGGCGAGGAACACAACGCGGAAATCAAGACCGTCCACCCGTTCGCCGCCAAGGACTGGGGCGAGCAAGATACCGACGAGATCCCGATCTACTACGCCGCCCAGGTCATGCACGGCCTGATGGTCAAGCCGCGCCGGCGGTCCATCGTGGCGGCTCTCATTGGCGTCGACGACCTGCGAGTCCACCAGATCGAGCGCGACGAAGAAACCATCGCGGCCATTCGAGCCAAGGAAGTTGAGTTCTGGCGCCGCGTGCAGGAGCGCGACGCGCCGCCGCCCGAGACATCGGACGACGTGAAGTGGCTGTATGCCAAGGATTGTGGGATCGTCATGGAAGCTGATGACGATCTGCAGGCGCAGGTAACGCACCTGGCCGGCCTGAAGGCAGAAGCAAAGCGCATCGAGTCGGCCGCAGAAGCGGCCGCGACGCGCATCAAGTGCGCCATGGGCCACGCATCGACGCTCATCTATCAGGGCAGGAAGATCGCATCGTGGAAGAGTAACAAGGAATCCACCAAGACGGATTGGCAACAGGCATTCGAGATCTTGCAGAAGAGCGTTGGGGCGAATGCCGATGAGATCGTTTGTGCGATTCGCAAATCAACAAAAACCGTAGCCGGCGCCCGCCCGCTACTCATCAAGTGAGGATCAAGACATGACCACAGCAGCACTCAAGGCCGTTGCCACCGGCGAAGCGCAACAGCAACGCTTATCCGACATGAAGCCAAAAGAGCAAATCGCCTACCTGCTCAAGCAGAAAGCGGGAGAAATCTCCAAGATGCTCCCGAAGCATTTGAACGCTGAACGCTTGATGAAGGTGGCGCAGATCGCCGCCACGACGACTCCGGCACTCGCCAAGTGCGATGTAGCGTCACTCGTCGGCGCTATCGGACAGTGCGCGCAAATGGGCCTGGAGCCAAACACCGTGCTCGGGCACGCCTACTTGGTTCCGTTCAACACCAAGCGCAAGGACGCCAACGGCGGCGAACGCTGGGTGAATTCGGTCCAGGTCATCATCGGGTACAGGGGCCTGATCGACCTTGCGCGCCGATCCGGACAGATCGTCAGCATTGCCGCGCACGAAGTCTGCAAGACGGATCGTTTTGAACTGGTCTATGGCCTGGACGAGAAACTGAACCACACTCCGGCCATGGGTGAGCGGGGGGAGGTCGTCGGATTCTACGCGGTAGCAAAGCTCAAGGACGGCGGCCACTGCTTCGAATTCATGAGTCGTCACCAGGTAGAGACAATCCGCGACGGATCGCAGGGATTCCAGCAGGCCAAGAAATATGGCAAAGAGGCGGCACACCCATGGTCCGCTCACTTCGTCGAAATGGGGCGCAAGACGGTGATTCGTAGGCTGGCAAAGTTCCTTCCGCTGTCCGTCGAATTCCAGACCGGAGTAGCGCTTGACTCCATGGCCGAGTCCGGGAAGGATCAGCACAACGACGACATCGACGGCGACTTCATTGTAACGGCAGACGATGCGCCGCCGAACGTCGACTACGAAACCGGCGAAATCACACCACCGCCCGCGCAGATCGAGCACCAGCAGCCGGCAATGACCATCCCGCAGCAGGTTCGCCAGCAAGAGACGGTATCCGCCGAATGGAGACCAGACCCTGAAGAAGAGGCCGCCATCCGCGCCGCAGAGCTTGCCGAGTCTCAGCGTTCCTCACAGCCAGCAGCACGCCAACGCCGTGAGCGTGGCGGGCTTGGTCTGGAGTAATAGATCAACAACGGGGTGAATGCTCGGGCTGACGGGCTATGTGATTGCCGACGGCGATCTACGGAAAGTCGCCACTGAGAGCGCAGGAACTCATGCCGGAGATCAGCGCCGGCCGCCCAACAAAAAACGAATGGAAAAAACATGACGCAGAAAGCCGATGACATCTACACCGACAGCGATGAGCTTGAGGGCATCCTGGAAGACGCTCGAATGAACGCATCGACCGATTGGGAAGAGTCATTCATCGCGGATATGAAGGCGCGTTTCGACAAGTACGGAATGTCCATGTTCATCAGCGGAGCGCAGCAGGAGCACCTTGAGCGTATCGCCAACGACGAGTAAAAACAGGAAAAGACCATGAAAAACGAAAAATGGAGTTACTCATGAGCGATGCTGTTGAAATGTTCAAGGCGCAAGACGATCACAGGAAGCGGCTGCGAGCCAAGTATGGAGTTGCTTGCCCGGAGTGCAGGCGCCTTTTGCCGAAAGCAAACGCCACGATCCTGCTGCCAGGACAGCGTTGCAGAATTCACAAGTACGTCGATCAACGCCCGGAATTGACGGATAAGGAATGGATCGAAGCATGAAAAACGCAATTATCTACCGTATCACCGATGGGCTGCCAGTAACAGCAGAATCACTGTCTTATCTTCTTTACAATGCACGGTTTATGCCATGCTCTCCGTCATTTCCGTCGTCGTCCGGGTGGATCCCGCCGGCAGGACACTCGACCGGCATGGCGCATCAAGTTGGCAAGTTCATCGCCATCTCCATGCAGACCGAAAGCAAGATTTTGCCGCGCAGCGTGATCGTCCGCGCTACCAATGATCGGGCTGCAGAAATCGAGCGTGCAGAAGGGCGGCGAGTCGGCCGCAGGGAGCGCAATGAGATTTCCGAAGCCGTCATGCTCGACCTACTGCCTAAAGCATTTACCAAGATCGACCGCGTGAATGCCTACATCGACACCGAAAACGCTCGCCTGATGGTCGACACGCCGAGCGCATCGCGCGCAGACGACTTGGTGTCTCTCTTGCTGCGCAGCGTCGGCGGACTGGCCGTCAAGAGATTCCGATCCGACAGGCCGCCATCGATCACGCTTGCCGAATGGATGCTTGGCAACGCACCTGACTATTTCAGCGTCGATGACTGTGCCGTTCTTGTCCGTGAAGACGGAGACAAACCAACAGTCAAATATCAGCACCACAACCTTGACCGCGAAGACATCAGAGCGCACCTGGCGGAAGGGAAGGCGCCTACGCTTTTGTCGGTGACATACAACGACCGGGTTTCTTTTGTGCTGACCGACCAACTGCACATCAAGCGCGTCGATCTGGTTGCTTCAACCAATGAACACGGAGACGGAGAAAATGAAGTTGAGCGATTTGACTCAGATGTTGCTCTGTACTGCGGAGAAATGACGCAGGTTGTCGATGCCATCGAGGTCGAATTTGGAGCATTCGCAGAATGAAAATCACCGCCATCAAAGTTCAGAATTTCGTCGGCGCTCGCGACGTTGACCTGAAGATTGCCAAGCCGATCTGCCTGGTCGCCGGCAATAACGCATCGGGGAAATCATCTCTGCAAGAGGCCGTGCGTCACGCACTCACCGGCGAAAGCGTCCGCGTGTCGCTCAAGAAGGACTACGGCCGCCTCATCACCGACGGTCAGACGGTCGGCTACGCCGTCGTCGAACACGACGACCAGCAGTCTGCCATCACGCTGCCAAACGGCGCTCACGAGCACACCGGACAGAGCCGCCCGCCCGCCATCCTGCCCTACGTCCTCGATGCGCAGCGCTTTGCCAGTCTCGACACAAACGAGCGCCGCTCTTTTCTCTTCGGTCTGACGGGGCTGCGAACCGACGGAGACGCGGTCACCAAGCGCTTGCTCTCCAAGGGCTGCAACGCCACCAAGGTTGAGGAGATCAGCCCGCACCTGCGCGCCGGCTTCGACGCCGCCCACAAGGAGGCCCAGGTCAATGCGCGCGAAGCCAAGGCGGCCTGGAGAGCGATCACCGGCGAGACCTATGGAAGCGTCAAGTCTGCGACATGGAAAGCCCAGAAGCCGGCACAGGATGCCAACCGCCTGCGACTGGCCCGCGAAGAACTCGCCCGCATCGCAGAGCAGATCGAGAAGGGCGTTGCTGACCTCGCCGTGATGCAATCCGCCGCCGCTCGCCAAGCGCAGCAAAGCGAGAAGATCTCCGGATTGCGTGAGCGAGCCGGTAGGTATGCACGTATCGAGGCCAAACTGCGAAAAGACGAGGCCGAACTGCAGGAATGGCAAGCGAAGGTTGAGCACGAGGCGCGCAAAGGCAAGCCGATGCCGACCGAGCCGACCTACACCTGCCCGGCGTGCTCCGTCCTGCTGCGTCACGACCACGCCAACGGCGCGCTGGTCGAGTTCACTCCACCGCCGGTCGTATCCCATCCTGATCCGGGAAAGCTCGCCGAGTACCAGAAAGCGCGCGACTTGCTGGCCAGATCTGTCGAAAACGACCGGCGAGACCTAGAGGCCGCCGACCTGGCCGCCCGGACGCTGGCAGAGATCGACGACGCCAGCAACGAACCGGCGCCGGCGCCGGAAGAAATCGAGGCCAAGAAAGTGAAGATCGCCGAAGCGCGCAAGGAACAGACGCGCCTTGCCGGAGTCGTCAAAGCGCTGGAAGCGGACGAGCGCGCCGCCGCGATCGCTGACGAGAAGACAGATCTTGCCCGCAGCCACCACAACGACGTGGCGCAGTGGGAATTGATTGCCGAAGCCCTGGCGCCAAACGGCATCCCGGGGGAGATGCTGGCCGAGGCGCTTGGTCCGATCAATGCTCGACTTCTGAATTCATCCGCTGAAACCGGGTGGATGTGCGTCTTTGTCTGTGCAGACATGGCGATAACTGGCGCTGGGCGGCCATACGAATTGCTCTCTGAGTCGGAAAAATGGCGCGTCGACGCGATGATAGCCGAGGCAGTCAGCCATCTGTCAGGCGTGCGATTGCTCGTCCTCGACCGCGTCGACGTACTAGACATGGCCGGGCGCGAAGACCTGTTGTATTGGCTAGACGGACTGGCTGCAGATGGCGAGATCGACAGCGCGCTGCTTTTCGCCACACTCAAAGCCTTGCCTGCAAGTCTTCCGGAAAATATCGAGGCGATCTGGATTGAGAACGGGATTGCCGGGAAGGTGATGGCTGCAGCATGACCATTCAATTGCCTGGAATTTTCGAGCAATTGCACATGATTGCTACACTTGATCCAGAAATTTGGAGAACCAAGACGCAGGAATCATTCACAGAAAGAAAGGGTGCCACCACCGCAAAACAGATCCTTGATGTGATGCGGGATCTCGGGTCGAAAAATGTCCGATCGCTCGATATTGAACAGAGGATTGGATTGTCTCGCGGAGGTTGTTTGAAGCAACTGCGCAGAATGCTCCGTGACGGGATTGTGACCAAAAACTCTTCCTGCTGCCGGAAGAACACATGGAGCATTAACGACAAATTCATGACCGAGTAAATTATCGCCATGCAACAATCTCCGTTTAGCCTATCCGGTCAAATCAATATGCTGATCAACGCAGTTGCGGATATAGATCGGAAACAGGCCATTTTCACCGAAGAAAAGAAAAACTCCTACGAGACTAGGCGGAAAGGACTCAAAAGAGAACAAACAAAACTGGAGCAGCAGTACAAGGATGAAATTATTGACTTTTTGAGAAAAAAACCAAGGTCGAAAACAACTGAAATATCGAAATATCTCGATAATGAACGATCTCTCATTTTCAAACGCCTACGGAAACTTGAAGTTGACGGAGTTGTGCTCAGGATCGCAAACGGTAATATTTTGAGATGGGATCTAATAAAATGACAAAATCAAATAAAAAAGATGCTGAAGTGTTGGCCGCAGAAAAGGCAGAGGAGGAAGCGCTGATTGCATGGAAGGCGGCCGAATCGGAAGCTTTGGTTGCAAAGCAGAACTACTATGCCGCGTGCCGCGCCAGTCAAGAGGCGAGAATCAAGGCAGATGAGACTCTACCGCAGTGCAAAATGGTCATCGTTGGATGGAGGGGCAACGAAAAAGACGATGGAAGTGCGGCAATTTTGAAGATGACGCCATCTGGACAGCTTGTCGTTCGCCGCGTTGGTAATCATGACGAAAACTACCGTTTCAGACTGGACAAATACACTGGGAGTTGGATACAGGTTGCGCGAACTAGCAGTTTTTCCGACAAGCGAAAGCTGCTCGATGTGCCTGCCGAATACACTCCACAATCTTAGAATTGGATAAGCGATGAGTTGTGATATTGATCGTAAAAAAATGGGTATCGCTAGTCGATATTCAAAGTCTGGCAGAAAGCATATCATCCGCGATTTTCTCTCGCGCCGGCATGATTGGCATGATTGAGGAGTTTGAACAGTGAAAATTACACAAGATCAGCCGATTCAGTTTCCAGCCATTATTCTGACCATTGAGAGCCACCGAGAGGCGCAGATCCTGCAGCGCATGGCCGGACTTTTTGCTGGAAAACACGCGCACGGTCCGGTAGAGATCGCGTTCGCGAGCGAGATTGAGAAATGGCTGGAAGAAAAAGCGGGGATTGAGGTGTGCCGCCAATGATCATCAAACCACATCGCGTCAACTCCAGCAAAAGGAGCCGAATGACTAGATTTCAGTGTCGGTCGAAACGGTCACAGATGCAATTCCGTCGCCGTCTAGCATTGACATACAGCAACTGGCGTTGGTCCAATGCACACATTGATAGCCGGTCGTTTCGATGGAGATTTCTGCATTACATTTTGACGGAAGACTATTTGGGGATTTGACGATGAACGACACAGAACGGTAACTACTAGGAGACGACAATGAACATTGCAGGACTGGACAAGGCGGAAGTGCTGGCGGCTCTCTACAACGGCTCTCGACAGCAGGGGATGGGGTTCCTGCAAACGCGAGGCGCGGAAGGCATGACCGTCGAGCAGGCGCGAGAAGAACTCGCCAACAACGAACAGCAGTATTTCGACTACCTGCATGGGCGAGTGATGAAGATCAGTCTTCGCGGCGACGAACTCGATACCCTGCTATACAACCGAGACAACGGACAAGGCGCGGCGGAAGCAGTCATCGAGGCTTTGCGCTCTAACGCATAGCTAAGGGGCGCGACGCAGCTTTATCGCGGCGCGTCCCGCTTGAGCGACGGGTTGGCAGGCAAAACGTAACTACGGAGTGATGATGGCTGAGAAAGTGACAATCGGGAATTGCGAACTGTGGCATGGGGACTGCTTGGAGATACTGCCGATGATCGGAAAGGTTGACGCCGTGATAACAGACCCGCCCTATGGTGTTGGGTTCGCATACGAGAGCCACGACGATAAACCTGAAGGATACGAAGATTGGTGCGTCGAATGGTTTGATTTATGCCAAAGCATTGCTGCAACGATTCTTTTGTCGCCGGGGGCAGTGAATGTTGCGATGTGGGCAAGACGCAGGCCGTTCAAGTGGCAAATAGCATGGCTTAAACCTGCTGCAATGGGTAGGTCGCCTCTAGGGTTTTGTAATTGGGAACCGATGTTGCTATGGGGCAAGGGCGTTAGTGGGAGTGTTGATGTTTTCACTGCGCCAATACTTCCAGACCGCGACGTTGACGGACACCCATGCCCAAAGCCAGTTAAATGGGGAATTGAATCTGTTTGTCGCGTTCCTGGGAATATTGTTTGCGATCCATTTATGGGAAGCGGAACCGTTGGTTTGGCTTGCGTGAATCTAGGGAGAAGGTTCATTGGCATTGAAAAAGAGCGCAAATACTTTGACATAGCCTGCGAAAGAATATATAATGCGTATCGTCAAAATACGCTATTCGGGCAAGATGAAAACGTGCAAGAAGTGCCAGCAAGCCAAACCGCTATCGAGTTTCAGCAAGAATGAGCGATACGCAGATGGCTACGTCAATTGGTGCAAGGAATGCCACAGAGAGGCAAACGCGGCTTGGTATGAGCAGAACAAAGAACGGAACAAGTTGCGCGCTGTCGAGTGGGCAAAGGCCAATCCTGAAGCAGCTAAGGCCATTCAGAAGCGCCACAAGGACAAGACAAAGGAACGCAGGGCCGCGCAGTTTGCTGAATGGCAGAAGGCCAACAGGCCGAAGCGCAACGCCGTTAATGCAAGGAGGAGGGCCGCATTACTTCGCGCCACGCCAGCATGGGCAGATCAAGACGCAATCACAAAGATTTACGCCGAAGCAATGCGCCAGCAGGAAGAAACCGGAATCCGAAAGCACGTCGACCATATCGTGCCACTGCAAAGCAAGATCGTTTGCGGCCTGCATGTTGAATCGAACCTGCAAATACTCGACGGGGCCGAAAATGAGAGCAAGCGCAATCTCAGATGGCCGGACATGCCATAGCCGAATAGAACAAGCCTACGCACAGCCCAGGCTGTTCGATGACGCAAAAGTCGGCGCTGGCGATACGGCGGTGCAGGGCGACATGCTTTTGCCTGCCAACGCTTGAATTCAGCGGGCGCCGAAGGCGGTCCGCTGGAATGACGGGTTAGCCGGCTACCCGCTACGAAGCCCGGCTCCACAAAGGAACCGACATGAGCAAAGACGAACAAGCAATCGAAGCCGAAATCCAGGCCAAGGGCCTCAACGCGCCGCGCCTCTCGCCAGAGAAGATCGACGCCGTGATTACCGGCGAGGACTACCACGTCTTCCCCGGCACGACGCTGACGGTGTGCTGCCTGAAGTTGCGCAACGGCTTCACGGTGACGGGCGAGAGCGCGGCGGCAAGCCCGGAGAACTTCGACGTTGAACTCGGCAAGAAGATCGCCCGGAGTAATGCCCGCGACAAGATTTGGGCGCTCGAAGGCTACGCGCTGCGTGAGCGCTTGGCAGAACGAGCAGCGCAGGTTGGATGACATGACGAAGGCCGGCATGACGACGCGAGAACTCATGCCGGCTAACGCTGTAGTTCAGGCCGACTCGCGCGGCCTTATGCGCGAGGTCGCGCCTGGAACGGAGGGTTAGAAGGCATGGGAACGAGAACAGGACAGAACACCGGACTGAGCGCGAGACTGCTGATGGAGCAGTACAGAAGAACCGGAGACTGTAGCGCCGCGCGGTGCACTTGGGTTGAGGCTGGGTACTGCCTAGACGCTCCCGAACTGCTGGCGGCAGGAAGCCATGAGCGCGACATATTTGACGACGACCCGGAACTTGGTTGGCTGCCAATGCCGACAATGATCGAGCGGTAGCCTTCTAACGCCAAGTAGACACCTACCAAGTTGTACACAAAAACCCTGGATTGTGTGGGGCGTAAATTATTTCCCGCGTCATGGAAGAATTCCGGCAGGATTCGCCGCCGATCCGCCCGGCAGGCAAAGCGCCCGAAGGGCAGGGATGATCTGCGGATTACGAATCGCCGCACTCAGCGGCGTGCCGCATGCGTTGACGGTCCAGAGGGCAATGTTGTCATCCTCAGCCGCCTTGATGCTGGCGATTGCCGCCGAGCCGTAGCCGTGAATCGATTGCTGGACGCCGGCGCATCCAGACAGGAAGATGGCGGCGACGGAGAATGTGATGATTTTCATTTTTGATGCCCCGATGATTGGTCAGGAACTGCGGCGCCTATCAGCCCGGACACCAGCAGACCGGCAGTGACGATAGCCTCCTGCTGGTCATGAGAGAGCATTGCTCCGCATGCGGTAGCGATCAGCACCAGACCGCGCCAGGTCGAGGGCTCCTGCAGGCGCGCGATGAGGTAGTCTCTCATCACAGCCGCACGTGCTCCCTCACCCACAGATAAGCAGCCCACAAACTCGCCAACAGCGCCGCCAATCCGGTGCAGAGATATCCGATGACCTTTGATGCTCGCCACAGCGATATCAGCTCTTGCAGCGCGGGGGCGATGTCGTCGGATCGCGCGATGTGGAGCTTGATAGCATCTGACATCTCGGATTGTGATTTCCGGATCTCGGCAACCTCTGTGTGCAGCCGCTCGATTTCGGCCGATGGCCTGCGCCGTTCGTATCCTGACCAGCATTCGCCGTGATTTTTGTCCTCAGACATCGGCCGTGACCCGCACGACGTTTGTGCCGTCCGAGTAGATGATGGCCCGCTTGCCGTTTGCAACCGTGACGCCCGTACCGCTGGCGCCGATGAATTGCAAAGATTGCGCGCCCGTTGTGCCGTTGTAGACCGTCCATTGCTGTGCGGCCAGTGGCACAACCACGTTGCGCGTAGTTGTCAGCGAGACGGATGATGTGATCTGCAGGATGTCATTGTTCGCCTCGGCCTGCGTCAGCGTAATGTTTGCATCCGATGCCATCACACGCGCCAGTTTTCCGGCCACGCCAGCCGGTTGCACCCAGGCGCGCTGATCGGTGTAGCTGGTGACCGTTGATGCACCGGTGACGGCGGTGTAAAGCGGGATGCTGCCGGGGGTGAAAGCGGTAGTGTTCTTGCTGACGACGCCCGCCCGGGTAGACTCGATGTAGTTTGTGGTCGAGGCGCTCAGCACCAGAGCGGCCGCGTTGTTTGCGATCGATGTCAGCACGCCATCGATCAGCATCAGCCCGCCGTAATAGAACCAGTTGAGGCCAGAGCACAACGTACCGCGCCGGCCAAACAGGGTTGCCGGGCTGCCCGCGTTAAACAGGTCGTTCGCGGTGACCTCCTTGGACGACTGCGACTGCGCGATAAGATCGAGTAGGGATGTGCTGCTGCTCATGATTACCTCGTGATGGATTGGGTGAGCGGGTAGCCGCGGCCAACGGTGGATGAGACCTGGTAGAGCTTGAGATACAGCGTCGCCTGGTTGCTGCCGAAGTCAGTCACCTGGTCGGCGCTGGAGTAGGCGGCTGCAGGAACGGTCGTCGCGAGCGTGCGTTTGACTGTCGTGTAAGCGCCGCTGGCGTAGATGTCGATTTCGTAGCACTCGCTGGTTTCGCCGAGGTCCACGTCCAGGCCATCCCGCCACTCGCCCCCACTGCGCGTGCGACGCAGCCAGGTCAGCGACCAGTCAGCGCTTGCCGGATCGCGGGCGCCGGTCAGGGCGATCGGATAAAGTGGCTTGAGATTGACCGCCGAGTACGTGAAACTGCGATCGCTGTCCGTCCCGATGTCGCTGCCGTAGGTGATGGCCCGGTAGAGCCTGGCCTGCGAAATGGCGCTCGAACTCAGCGCCAGCCACTGCAGGTCGGCGTCGTCGAGCAGCACGACGGTGTCGCCGATGGCGTGCAGGCTCATCGCCCATTCGGTGCCGTAGCGCCCGCGCAGAAGATTCGACAGCACGTAAGCGTTGCCGCCTGCTGGCGTGCAAGTCATGGCGCCGATGATCTCCCACCGCCCGTTGGCGCCGTAGGCCATGGTGTTGCTGCCGTTCAGCAGGTTGAGCAGGCTCACCGAGTACAGATCGCCCGTAGCCAGCGTGACCGCCAGCAGGCTGCTACTGTCCAGCAGACGGGAGTCGACAGCTGCGAGCGCGTTGGTGGCCGTGCCGATTGTTGCCCCCGGTGCGCCGGCGTCCGCCAGATCGGTCCACGTCGCTCCCCCGTCAGCCGACTGGTAGAGGCTGCCCCCGGGCCAGCCATCCGACACGCCGGCCATGGCCACCGGTAGCCCGACGCTGCTCTGCATTTCATGCACCTGTGGGATATCCAGGAACACCGCCTGCGTAATGACCCTCAACGCGATGGTCGTTGCGCCGGTGACCGCACTGCTCGCGCCGGTGGCCGTGGGGGTGTAGATCGCCGCGGCGGCATACCGGGCCTCACACTCGATGCGCTGATCGCTCAGCGTGTTGCAGGCGGTCAGCCGCAAGCTGACAAAACCTTCGGGCGTTTCGAGCGAGATCACGTCCGCCACTTCCAGGCTCCCGTAGCTCGGCGGCAGGACGAACGACACGGCGTAGCGCTCCAGCCACGCGAGGTAGAGCAGCACCTCGGCGACGCCCGCGGCTTCCGCGGCAGTGAGCACGATCGCCAGATCGAGCGAGGTAATGTTGATCGCGGCAGTGTTCAAGCGCTCAGCGTACTGCACACCCAGGTTGTATTCTCGGTCCGGGTCGAAGTGCTTGACGACGACGCGCCGCGGCATCTGGGTATCCATCTCGCGCCGTGTGGTCAGGCTTACGCCAGGCGCCTCGCCGGCTGTTCGTGCATCGAGGTCAATCGCCGGGATGGTGGCAATGCTGGCGCCGCCGCGGGGAACGAACTTGATCTGGTAGCCGTGCGCCTGCACGTCGAACGGCCAGCCTGCTTGCAGAGGCTCGATCGCCGAGCGAATGCTGCCTGAACTGGCTATCGTGTAGCCACGCACCGTCTTGCCGGCGAGGCCCGTCACATCGATGTCGCCTGCGGTCAGGATCCCGGACTGCAGGCACTCGGCCGAAACGATAGAATTCAGGCCTTGGGAACGCGGGCTGAACGTCTCCGAGAAGCTTGAGAAGATGACGTTGGTACCGTACCGCAGCCACCAAGCGCGATCACCGACGTAGCACCACGACCCGAACGTCCCGACGGCTCTGGAAACGCCGGACCCGAGGTTATAGGTCGATCCATCGAAGGTGTGTTCGTAGATCGTGTTTTGTGCGACGTTGCAAAAGTAGAAGTGAGATCCGGCCCGGTCAAGGAAAATGCGCGTTGTCGGATAGGTCCAAGGCCCTTCCAGGACGTTGTAGTCGGCGTCGATGCGATACAGCAGATCGCCTGGCGCCTTGGCGTATGTCTGGCCGTCTGCGCATCCGTAGATGGAACTGAACTTGATCGGCGCCGCCGCATAGGTGATCAGCGTTTCCCAGACGCCCGAACCGATGCTGGCCGAAGCGTAGTGAGAAACGCCGGCGCCGAGGGATCCGAGCATCATGATTCGGCCGGTTGCTGCGTCCCAGGCGACAGGAGATTCCGATCCGGCCCATGACGTAAACGGAGAATCCATACGGATGCGCGTGCCGACTTCTTCGCCCTGATCGTCGAAGAACGCCAGAGAACTGCCGGCATAGGCGGTCAGCGCCACCAGCAACGCCGGGTTGCCACGTACCGTGTGCGGAATCTTTCCTGCGCCGTAGCCCGGGAGCAGTGTGGTGGATATCGCGACGTCTGCGGTGCTTGGCGTTGCGACGAGGCGCTCGATGTAATACTGCGACGAGACCACTTCGAAGCCGATGCCTGTGATCGATTCGCCAATCCAGGCCAGTTCCATCGTCCGCAGCGAGGATGATGCCGTGGTCGTGGTGAGGGCGATCGCTTCGGTCGCCGTAGGCTGAATGACCTCGACCCGCACCTGTGCGCCGGCGAGCGAATTGCCGTAGCTCGCCAGTTCCAAGTCGTAGAACACCAGATACGCCAGGCCACGCCACGCAGGCGCATTACCCACGCCGACGTCTGCCTGGATGCGCGGGTCGGGCTGTTGCGTGTTGGTACCGAGGTAAAGCACGAAGCCTTGCGCCGCTTCGTTGCTGGCAACGATAGTGTCTGGATCGGTCGCGCCGGCGTGATAGATCAGCTTCGGTCCTATCCAGATGCGCCGCACGCCTGCGATCGGACCCTGGCACAGCCCGACCGCAAACGTTGCGCTGTAACTGTAGTTGCGGGTGGTGGTCTTGCTCTTGCTGCCGCCCTTGCCGCCGCTCTTGGTCTTGGTCACCGACTCTTTCAGGCGGTTGCCTTCCAGCCAGATGAGGTTGCCGTTGAGCACGACCGTGCCGTAGACGCGAGGAATCGAAGCGCCGTAGTTGCTGGTCTGGACGGTGAGGTCGGACAGCCGCGGGCCTTCAACGGTCGGGCCCTTGGGTGGGTCGATGGCGCCGCCGGCCATCATTCCCAACTGCGCGCCGTAGAGCGCGCCCATCGGGTTGAAGCCGCTCAGGAAGAACCCGGCGACGGCGCCGACGACACCACCGACGATTTGCCCTGGGCTGCTCATGCGATGACTCCACGAAAGCGATAGACGCGCACGATGCGCGCTGCCCACAGGTCATTTAGCCGGTGTTCGCAACACTTGCCGGCTGCCTCGTAGGCATGGATGATGGTTTCGCTTGCGCAGATCGCGATGTGCTGTGGATCCGAAGCAAACCGCATCAGCAACACGTCGCCCGGCTGGCGATCGTCGATGAAGACGCGCTCCAGACAGGGCTGGCTGTCGAGCGATCGCTCCAACTGGCCATTGGCTGGGGTGCGGCCGTACCCGGAGACATCGATCACGCCAGCGCCGATCTCGCGGGCGACATGGATCGCCACGCCGGCGCAGTCCAGGCCGAAGGCGAGCATGCGTCCTTGGTGGCGAAACGGCGTGCCGATGCACTGCCGCGCCGCGGTCAGGATGTCATCGGCGGTCATGCTGCGCCGCCCTGCCCAACCTGAGAATACGTGCTGCCGGTCGGGATGTACGGGAAGCCGCCGAAGTTCACGACGTTGCTGTAGCCCTGGCAGTCTGCCAGGTGTTTGCGGCAGCCACGCACCATACTGTAGGCGTTGCCCGACACCGGAAGGTAGTAGAACGGTTCGAACGTGGTGATGACGCCTGCCGCAAAGCTCTTGATCTCCAGCGCCTTCAAGCCGGCATTCGGCCCGGTGGTAAACAGGATCGTGCCTGCGCCGAAGTAGTCTGCAGCCTCTGCGCGCGCAGAGTCAGTGAAGACCGACGCACTGCTGACGCTGGTCAGCGTGCCGGTCACCGTGTTGGCCGCCAGCGACACGCCGCAGCCCGCGTACTCGGTACCGCCGAACACCTTGGGGCACTGCGCACCATAGGTCTGCCCCACGCTCTGGTTGAGCACATCGACCAGAGACACGCCGCCGATCTGGAAGCGGTGATCGAGCAGTGTGGCGCTGCCGAAGATGCCAGCCACCACCGGCTCCTGGTCCTCGACGGGCGCCGACCAGGAAGTCGCGAAGACGTAGCAGCGTGCGCCGTCAAAAAGACCACTGCCGACGGCCGCGCGGGTCACGCCGGAGGCGCCGGCAATGCCCTCGATGTCGATGCTGGCGGGCGCGAAGCCGGCGGTGGCGGCGTAGCCGGTGAATTCGTAGCCCGCTGTCGAGAGGTACGTATGCCCGCTCATCACCAGGTCGCGCGGATGGTCGGTAAGGTAGATCGGAGATCCCACAGCAGGGATGATGCGCAGGCAGAGGACGCGATAGCGGTAATCGGCGACTGCTGATTTCATGGGGCGAGCAACTCGATGATGTCGATCGATCCGCAATCTCGCACGTCGCGCGAAAGCGAAGCAACGTCCAGAGCAGAGCCAAAGCGCGCTGGAATGTCAAACTCAAATCCGGCCGTGATGGTGTCTCCGACCAGTGGTGCCGGCGAGATCGTGATCTGCCCGGTAGCGTAATCAACGATCATGCCTGAGCTAATCAAGACTCCATTTTTTGCGGCAATCACGGTTCCGGATACCGGCTTATAGACTATCCGTGCCGGCCGTCCGATGCCCAACGGCGTGCCGCCGGCGCCGTATTCCTTGCGCAGTTGATAGATGCCGGCAGAAAGGCGCGTCAGCGTCTGATCGAGCATGGTGATGGCTGCGCGGCCGGTCGCGCTGCTGTTATAGTCATCCACATCGCGCACGCGGAATCCGGAGAACCGGCCGTAGGCACGGTGATACAGTGCCAGCACTCGGGCGGCCAGGTCGTCCCGCAGGAGGGTGAAATTGATCGTCCAGCGGCGCAAGGGGTACTGATGCACCAATTTGCGATACTCAGCGCCGCCTGCGGTTTGCGTGATCGTCACGGCGTAGTCATCCGAGTAACTGGCGCCCATGCGGATATCGATTGGGAGACGCTCTTCGAGAAATTCGGCCATTAGGCATATCTCCGAGAGGTGGACAATGCGCCGAGAACCTCTCGCGCTACCGCCCCTCCGGCGCGTCGCACATCTGCCGAATTTCCGTTACCTCCCATGTTGATGATCACAGACACAGAATGGCCGCTGCTACCCAATTGACGATTTTCTGCAGCGGGTACGATTCGTTCCCCCTTATGGATCTGAGCGACCATGTCTCGCGGGACGAAATCAGTACCGATGGCGAATGATGGGAGGAGCCCCTTAAGCCAATCAAATCCCTTACTGAACATCCCACCTATATCGATTTTTCCGCTAGAATCACCCGTGAGCCAGTCAAGACCTTTTCCGACGATCCCGCCAAGACCGCCTTTGCCGCCCAGGTCGCCAAAAAGCATTTTCCCGATTTCTGCTGATGCGGCATTTGCAATCATTCGACGAACAGTTTCTCCGAATGACTTCAGCATTCCCTTGGTGCCCTTTTCGAACGGATCAAAAAGGAAATCTGCAAATGCAGACTGGATATTCTTTGCCGCAGATTTTGCAAATGAATTCGAGCGATTCACGGTCTCCTCCATGTTACCGTCGAGTTCTTGCATCCGCTTTCCAGCCTGCTGCGCAGCACGACCGAACAGTTCTAATCCAGCCGCGCCTTCACCAAGAACGCCGCTATCGAGCAAAGTCATGAGCCGCTCTATTTCGATGTTGAGCGCTTCTGCCGGCGTTCTCGTGGCGTCAAAGATCCTCTGGAAATCCTCCAGGCTTTTTTTCCTGGCATCATCTTGTTTGCGCATTTCCTCGCTGGCAGCTTCAGACTCCTCCCGGAATGCCGAGATGTTGTCGAGTGTCTGTGCATATCCTCGGGCAATTTCTAGATTTGCCGCAGTAGCGCCCTTGTATTTTCCGTCCGCAATCGCGGCTTCCAATTTTTCGACCTCGGTCAGATTCTGTGTAGCCTGGATCCGGTCTCGAAGCTGCTGCAAAAGCTGTGACCCGTCGTCCAGTTCCTTTCCAGCCCTGCCACGGCCGACCTTACCTGATGATGATTCTCCACCATCTCCAACGAACGATATTTTCCGCTTCGTCGGATGTTCGATGGCGTTCAGCGCGGCTTTCCCGGACAGGAATCGATCGGTCGATGAGCGACCAAAAGCAGATTGCAATTTCTCTGAAAACAGGGTTGCAGGCTTCCGGTTTTCCTCCAGACGCCTTTCGATCCCCTCCATGATTTTTCGATTTTCCTCGCGCATGGCGCCAATCGCGCCGGCTTTTTCTTTCAGCGATCCACCTCCAAATGCTATTCCTGCGATCGTGCCAATGGAGTAAATGGTCCGACCCACCACTTCGAACGCCGAACCAACTTCAATTGCGATCTTCTTCGCGAGCTGAAACGAATCGATGAGATTCGCGACGGCCAACGCTCCTCCTCTTGCCCAGCTTTGAATCGATCCATCAGAAGCCAGCGATTTTACTGCCCCGTTTACGTCATTCGACTTGGTGATTAACTCTGCCAGCGTCTTGAGAAAAACTGACGCCACTGGAACGAGTTCTGCGGAGATCGTTTTTGATACCGCAGATTTCGCAGCGTCCAATTTGCGTAGGCTTTGTTCGTATTCCTTTGCGGCCTGGCCCTGCTCGTTCGTTACTTTTGCCGCAAGATCACCGCTGGTCGCGAGTTCGTTCAAAAACGGAATTAGCTCTGCTCCAGCTTTCCCGAACAACGATACCGCCAGGGCGGTTTTTGATGACCCTTCTTCGACCGTATAAAACGCCTTGGCCACTTCCTGCAGTGCTTCGGCCGTTCCCATGCCAATCAGCTTTTGAGAGTCCAGTCCAAGCGCAGAAAAAGCTTTTTCCGTTCCCTTGCCTTCTTCTCCCGCTTTGGACAGTGCTGCGGACAGGCGCACCATTCCCGATTCGAGCTGCCCGACATCCGTACCGGAAAGGCGTGCAACGGAATTCAGTGCACTGATTTTTTCCGTGGTCGTGCCGGTGATGACGGCGAGCTTTTGCATGCTCGCTGCGCCCTCAACGTATCTGTCAAACGCACTTTTTATACCCGCCAGAGAGAGCGCGCCTGCCAGGCCGGTGAATGTCAGCGCTACCCCTTTGAATGCAGATTGCATTTTAGAGGCAGACTGCTCTGCCATGCTGGTGGCCTGTTTCAGACCGCTTTCCAGTTTTGTGAGGCGCGCTTCCAGATCAATCGATAATTTTGCGATGGCCATTACTTGTCTCTCATGTGATCACGGATCACTGACATCTGGTAAATCAGACGCTCAACATCATGCACGCCAAGGATTTCTGCGACGATTGGAATCGCGCCCCATTCCATGCCTCCGCAAATATTCCAGGCTCGTATCGCCAGTGCGACATAATCATCCGGTCCCGATGTTGGTTTGAGCTGTTGCGGCAGGTCAATCGTCTCAAACCAACGTATCAGTTTTTTGCGTCGTCCTCGATTCGCCGCCGGTGCGCGTCATACGCATCGACCGCCGCCTGAGCGATCGGTCCAAGAAGGTCAACGCGATCACTGAGCCACTCGGCGCAGGCGTCCGCGTCAAACCCAACCGGCGCGCCGTCTCCCCCGGGGTACAGGTCCAACCCGGTGACGCCCTCCCAGCCAATGATGTGCGGCAGGATCGCGCGAGCTGCAGATTTCCCCTGCAGTTCGATCATGTCCATGGTCGTGGGGCGCAGGACGATGAAAACTTTTCCGCCCGCCTCCACGCGGATTTCTCGCGATCTCCGGATTTTCTCGGATAGCGCGCTCATGATGCGTAGTACGTCGGCGTTCCGTTCATGGTGATCACGGTCGAGGTCGTCACCAGTCCCTGCGCACTGCCGCCTGGCAGGAGCGTCGCACCGCAGTAGCCGTTGAATGTCGCGATCTGCCCGCCGGTGCCGAACGTAAATTTGAATGAGCGCTTCGCCTGCGCTTCCGCGGCAACTTTCATGGCGAGCAGGCCGGAGTCGGACACATCCCAAATGTTGTCAAAACTGAAAGTGGCTGGATTCGGCAACCCTGGAATTTGCGATTTTGCGTTTCCGTGAATCGTCGTTGTGTCGATAAAATCGAAATCTCCGCCTGAGGACGAAACGCTGGTTGCGGTCGTGATCGACGTACCAAACGTGATTTTGTTCGCCGTTCCGCTGGTGAAGGTGTCGAACATGGTGGTGTCGACTCCTTCCAGGGTGAATGCAGACCCGGAAGTCGATTTGACGCGTGCCACCCGGTCATTGAGCTGCCACATCCCGAGGATCGTCAAGACGACAAAATCGCCGTTTGACAGCGAGTTTGTCGCAGAACAGACCCCTTCTGATGCCTTGGTAATGGCGGTAATGGTGATGTCGGATCCCAGCGCCGACTGCATCGCTACCGCAATATTGGACCATTTACGTGCAGTTGCCATTATTCATTTCCTCAAAAAAAACCAGAAAAAACTCGCTTTCGCGGGTTGTTGTGATGCTGAAAACTGGATCAAAACGAATGCCACCAGTCACACTCGACCGTCACCGCATACAGCCCGCATTCCGGGTCATATCCCGTCGATCGGTCTGCATACGGATTCCCGACTCCTGCGATCGCCGCCGCAACTTGATCAGAAACAGACTCTGCTGATGCTCTCGTAGCCGCCCATGCAGTAATCGCGAATCGCACATCCTCTGCCAGCGTTACTCCTCCGATGGTGGTCACTGGCGCCGTGCTCGCGCGCTGATAGACGACAGCCGGCAATGCATCGCCTTCTGGTATGGCGTCCGGGAAAATGCGCGTGCTGACCAGCGCCGTTAATCCTGCGCGACTGGAGAGAGCGGTATATAGATCAGATTCGCTGCTCATGGATGGTCAAATTTCTCGATTGCTGGAACAACTTCGCGCTCGAATATCTCAAGCGCTTGCGGAAGAGCTGCGGCGCCGGCTTCCAGGAATTTGGCCGCGGGCAGTCTATTCCGCTTCTTCGTCCCGAAATTCACGAATCGCCAGTAGAACGGATCCAATGGGCTTCTGGCGCCCCGTTGAGACACGCGTTTGACCGTCTTGTATTTGACGCCCAAAATATTGTGCTTGGTGTATTGCGTCCCTTCGGCGGGCTTGATGTTCACAAAAACGCCGACATTGCCAGCCGCTTTCGACACTCTCGACACCCGCACAGACAGCTTTTTCCGGAGCAGTCCTTTGGTCCGGTACGGCGTTGGAGTCTGCAGGACAGGAGTCGCATCACGCGCGGCTTTGCGCACCACGGCCGCGCCTTTGCGCAGCGCAGACATGAGCACCTTTTTCCGCAGTTTATCAGGCAGGCTATTCAGCGACGCCTTGAGTGCGGACATGCCCTCGACGGTGGCGGTAATGCCTTCTGCATTTCGGCTAACGTCCATTGCGGATTCCGTGCGTGGCAAGAATTTCTGTCGTGTGATGCCGCGCCCCGACATCGATAATCTGCGTGATGTCGTACGCCTCTCCATTCCAGACGATGCGGTGCTCGCGCTGCAAAGCGGCGAGGTAGCGCATGCGGATGCGGATGTCGCAGGCATATTGCTCGCTGTTCGCGGCGAAGAATTCGCGCCCCCGCAGCGGGGTGACTTCGGCCCAGACGGCGTGATCCGGCGTGCTGGTGACGAGGTCGGTCCACGTGACGACCTCTTCGCCGATGCTGTTGCGGGTGACGGATTTCGACTGCGGCGTCACCCGTTCGCGCATGGCACCGGCGGCCAGGGTCACAGATAGACCCTTTCCGGATCGAGCAGGGAGTTGATGTATGGCGGCCGGGCCTGCGCGTGGTCGGTTGTGGCTTCGCGGAAGGCGTACATCGAGCCGATCATCAAAAGCATCCACTGCTTGATGCACTGCGGGACGTCCGCCGCTTCATCGCCATAGCCGGCGGTGAAGCGGATGCGGACGGAGTTGGCGAACGCGCGCGCACTCGGCCAGGAGGTGTTGTAGGCGGGATGCACCCAGCCGGGGACGGTGGCCGCGTCCAGGACGTAGGCCGATTCGGGCATATCCGCGTCGGTGCCGTTTTGGTCCAGATACGTGATGCTCTGGATCGCACGCGGGCGGAATTTTCCGAGCGCGATCGCAGACTGATCGGACGGGAACGATTCGTATGCCGCCTGCCAGGTCTGGGTGATCAGTGGACGCTGCAGCTCGTGCTCGGCAGCCAAGCGCGCGGCGGTGATCAGCGAGGTGATCAACGTGTCGTCGGCCCTGTGCTCGACGCGGCAATGCGCCTTTGCTTCGCTGAGCGTGATCGGCTCGGTATCCGGCGGGGTGATGAGGGTCAAGTTCATGGATCTATCGCGACGATGATTCCAGGCATGGCTGCGGCCAGGCGGGCGAGGATGGCGGTTTCGGTGTGCTCGATGCTCATATCATACTCATGATGCGTCTCTCGGGCGCCTGCCGATTACGAGTATTGCCCGATCGACGAGAATTGCGTGTGCGGCATTGGTCGTCGGAGTCGCAGACGTGTCGGCATAAATGAACGCTCGCAGAACGGTGGCATTGGCTGGCACCGTCACGGAGACGAATCGCCAGCTCCAAGCTCCTCGACCATAATCCGACGACGCTGACACATGCGACGGCGTACCGGTGCCGCTGGCGTAGAGCTGAATTTTTCCACAAGTATTTGGCGCGCCGACGGGCCTCCACATTCTGACAGCCAGCGTCACGATTCTGCCGACGCACGCCTGGAAATTCTCGATCGCCAGCTCTTGCCTGATCCAGGCTTGACCAGAACCGCTCGCCGCAAGCAGGGATATTGCCCGTGGCAAGGTCTCGCAGTTGACGCCCAGGGTTGTGCTATCCGTGACGGCTATGTTGTTTCCGGTCCAGTCAGTTGGGACGGCATTGGCCGATCCAGCGGCAAAATTTCCGTTATCCAGCATGTTGGCGGTATAGGTGTTCACCAAGCTGGGCGTCACGATGTACGAAGGCTTGTTATCAATGGCATCAAGGACGACATTCTTGATCAGCGTATGGCCATCCGGCACGGATGGGTGCACCTGATCCGGAAAATGCAGACTCGCCCCATTTCCGGCGGCCACGAAAGCAAGGTCGACATCTGCGGAAACAAACCCGCATTCTGTGGCGTATTTACGAGCGGCGGTCGCTTTCGTCTGATTTGACAAACCCATTTGCGGGTTCTGCGCAAGAATCATCACATGACACGGACCAACTATTGCCAGAGCACTCTCGACGTTTTCTTCGTATTGCGTGATGATTTTTTGAGCGTCTGGATAGTCGCTGTTGGAAATGTTGTGGCCGTGATTGAGAATCAACAATTCTGCGCCGACCTTACAGATTTTGAAGAAATCTGACCCTATGATCCAGTCTGGTTGCGAGCCGGCAATCGAGCAATTGTTGAGGATTATTACTCCTCCACTGCCGCTGCCCTGTTGCAAAATTGTGGTCGCAGGCCACCGCTTGTTAACGTTATCCCACAACGAATACTGCACTTGCGCATTGGGGTAGCGCGCCTGTAGGGCTTGCAACAGCAAATAGGCCCATTCCGTCGTCGCGTCAGCCGTCGAATCCCCGATCAGCAGGATCCTGAATAGGGCATCGGTATTCATGGCGCGCGCGATCGCGCCAGCAATCGTCGATCCGGCGATCGTCGCGTTGCAATAGTCGAGCGCTGTATCGGCTGTGTCGGCAACGGTCACCAGATCCGATTCCACTGCCGCCAGACGCTTGTCGATCGACGTGGGGACCGTGCTGCCGTTGACGCCGACCTTCGCCTGCAGCGCCTCGATGGCGTCGCAGACGTTGTTATGAAGAACGTGCCCCTCTTTTCCTGGCGCGTTGCGCAGATCGGTTGCGACCACGCGCTGAATTGCATCGAGCCCTGTTGGGAATGATGTTGCCATTTTCTATATCCTCACATTCACACGCACGGATGCGCGAAGATTCCCTGAAAGGCTCGCTGCTGAATCGCCGCCCCAAGCGTCGCCGGACTGCCATGCATGTCCGCCGCTCCATTGTGTGTAGTTGCCGAGCAACAACCCGTCCCAAGTACGCCCGTCGCTCCACATCTCTGCGCTTCCCCATGACGATGCAGCAACAGACACGACTTGAAAGCCGCGCTGTCGCAGCCTGACGGCTGGACCCAGCACGCAGCAGCAAATGACACTAGACACTTGTCGTAACCTCTGGCAGCACGGTCAGAGCCGATTCAGCAGAGCAGATCGCATCGACCGCTGTCGCATGGACCAGCTCGATGTCGAACACATAGTCGCGCGCACTCACAGTGTCTAGAGCGTCATCCGGCAGGCGAATCCACACCGTACTCGTCGCTTCCTCGATCTCCAGCGTCCCGTTCGTCGTATTGAGCGCCAAAATCACGTCGCCACCGACGCGCGTTTTGATGTCCATGCGCGCAGACGTGTAGCTGGCGAGGCTCATCGGCGCGTAGAACGCCAGGTATCCGCCGCTGGTGTAGGTCTTGAAGCTGGCCGAGCTGATGCCGTCGAAATCGACGGTGTTGGCGTCGATCCACGTGACGCGATGGAATTCGATGTCGAGTATCTCGTTGCTGTCAGCGGCGTTCAGTTCCGTCATGCCCTGCGCGTCGACGATCGCCACGTACCAGCCGTCTGGGATGTTGTGGCCGGTGGCGGTGACGCGCAATGGCGCAGAGTTTGTCATCGCCGAAATTGCGGCAAAAGACAGCGTTCCGGTTTCGATGCGCAGAGGTAGGTCTGCGGATGCGCCCTTGCGGACGGATAGCTTGAGCTTTGGCAGTTTCATTTCTGATCCATTTCGACCAAAGCATTCGGGTGGCTTGAGTGATCATAACGATCTTCGATTTCCGCAGCTTCCGGTAGCTTGTGGATCGGTTGCAGATCCACCGCAATTCCACCACCATCTTTCGGCCGCAGGGTTATCGCCAGCGTGTCGTACCCGTAGAATCGATCCTGCTGCGGGTAGATTCCGTCGAGCAGGGTGCTGGTTTTCGGCACGGTCAGCTTGATGCCTCTGGCGGTTGCGATGCCGAGCCAAAATTCAAGGCAGCCGCGCCCTTTTTCTGCGTCGTGAGAATTCGGGTACGTGTAATCGCACCCGAAAATACTGATATGACTAACGCCAATGAAAATTGCGTATGCCACCGCGTATGCTGCGGTGCTGTTGAAATACGCCTGCCCGAGATGGTTGAGCACATCCTGCAGGGGGAATGCGACAAGGCCAGGATAGTCCGGGTGCTCGCGACTGGTGATAATCGGTCCTGGATGCAGTCTCATCCATTCGAGCATGCGCGCGATGTTGCTGTCAGGCTGTGCTGCGGCGCGCAATTCCTGGATGCGAACGTCATCCATGTGAAAAATGCGATCGCACAGCAAAACGCCGCCAAGTGCGTTGATGCCCCACACCTCGTCGCAATAGGCGTGTTTACCGCCGAGCCGTTTGGTGATGTCGACATACTGCTCCAGCGACGGCCCAAGGCCCAGAATTGTGACGTGCGCTGGAACCGGATACGCGTCAACCATCGCCTCGTATGCCGTCTGCTCGCGCGGCTGATCTGTGTGCATGGGATTGTCGTGTCCTATGGCCAAGATTGGCGCCGAACGGTTGCCCGGCGCCAGGTGGATTACGGGTTAGCGGTCGGCATGACCTGCGGGGAGTGCAGCAAAGCCTCGCAGGAGATCAACGTGCCGGCCGTGACGGTGCTCTTGATGTTTGCTTGGACGTACCGCTTGTTGCCACGGTACCCGACCCGCTTGACAACGTTTTTCGACGTGCCTGACGTTCGGGTAGCCGCAGCAGCGACGCCGGCAAGAAGTTCAGTGCCAAGCAGATCGGCATCTGCAACCGATGTCAGCGTTCCGGTCACGTCGCCCTCTTTGATCGTGACCGTGAAAACTGCGTTGGTAGCCGTGATCGAGCCATAGGCGCAAACAAATTCGACGCCCCGAAATCCTTGGCGGTCGATAATTTTGCCGGTTTGGCCGGTGCCGGTAGTGCCAACGGCAACCGGCGCGATTACCCGCAGCGCGCGGGATGAATTGTGAAGATCATGCATGTGTAATGTCCTTTAGATTTCAG
>JACCDZ011238409.1_pt1 | contig 33217 bp, 34 predicted proteins | sample 7449551 | NCBI WGS metagenome assembly JACCDZ01 (sample SAMN15323452, study PRJNA562643) | freshwater metagenome | isolation source: river surface water | place: USA:Blue River Watershed | collected 2017-08-18 | reverse complement strand
TAGGCCGTGCGTACCCACTCGCGCTCTTCGTCACTGGGGTTGATCAGATCGACCCAGAGGATGTCGGCGATGAGGTCTTCGGCCGCATTGATGGCAACCGGTTCGAGCAGGCCCTTGTTCAGGGTGAAAGCCATCAGCATGAACGGTGCATCTCCCAAGTGTTGGCGCATTTTAGCAACGCCGCGCCGGCACTAGCTACCAACTTTACGGCTAATCGGTGACAGGCGCATGAATGTCTTTACGGGTCGGCGTGCCGCTGCTTAGGCAGGCAGTGTGCGCGCAATCACCAGCGCATGCACGGACTCAGCGCCAGCCTTTAGCAGCACCTCGCTGAGCACGCTGAGGGTGGCACCGGTGGTCAGCACATCATCGATGAGCAGAATGCGTTGGCCAGCCAGCGCCTGTCCGTGACAGCCAAAGGCTCCGGCGAGATTGTCGCGGCGGGCGTTCCTGTCCAGCGTTTTCTGCATGGCGGTATCGCGCAGTCGTTTGAGTGTTGATGTATTGCAGGGGATGCTGGTGAGCTGAGCCAGTGCCTGTGCCAGTAGCAGGGTCTGGTCATAGCCACGCGCGCGCAAGCGGCGCGGGTGCAGCGGTACCGGCACAATCACGGTGGGCCGGGCATCCGGTGCGATGCGTGCGGCCATGAGGTCGGCAAAGAGGTCGGTTAGGGCTAACTGATGGTGATACTTGAAGGCCGCGATCAGGCGGTCGATGGGGAACTGGTAGTGAAAGACTGCTTGAGCTTGTTGCCAGAGTGGTGGGTTTAAGCGGCAATCCGCGCAAATGGTTATGTCACTTTCTTCCGGCAGGGGTAGGGCGCAGATCGCGCAGGCATGGCCTTGCCATGACATATCTGCCAGGCAGGCAGGGCAAATGCAACGGTTTCCGGCTGCCTGCAAGCACAGCAAACATTGGTTGCCCCGGATATTGTCAAATAATTTGTCAGCAATAAGTTGACGATAGCGCCCCAGCGTCGCCAGAATCGGCCGCATCCCCCGGTGTATTGACCGGTTAGTCAGAGTTTTCATGTCATGACCTCATCCTTGATTCGCCATAACTGGACTCGCACGGAAGTGCGCGCCCTGTTCGATCTGCCCTTCAATGATCTGTTGTTTCAAGCCCAGCAAGTGCATCGCCAGCATTTCGATGCCAATGCCGTTCAAGTCAGCACCTTGCTCTCCATTAAGACAGGCGCCTGTCCGGAAGACTGCAAGTATTGCTCGCAGTCTGGTCATTACGATACCGGCCTCGACAAAGAGAAATTGCTTGAGATTGAAAAGGTAGTACAAGAAGCCGCAAATGCTAGGGATAAGGGCGCATCGCGCTTCTGCATGGGCGCTGCCTGGCGCAGTCCGCGTGAAAAAGACATGCCTTATGTGTTGGAAATGGTTAAGCGCGTGAAGGCGCTCGGGCTGGAAACCTGTATGACGCTGGGCATGCTTGATGGCGACAAGGCACAACAACTCGCCGAGGCCGGGCTTGATTATTACAACCACAACCTCGACACCAGCCCCGAGCATTACAACCAGATCATCACCACGCGTACCTACCAAGATCGCTTGGACACGCTGGCGCATGTGCGCGATGCCGGCATGAAGGTTTGTGCGGGCGGCATCGTGGGTTTGGGCGAGAGCCGCGAAGATCGCGTGGGCCTGCTCACGCAGCTGGCGACCTTGCCGGCGCACCCGGACTCAGTGCCGATCAACCAGCTGGTGAAAATTGCCGGCACGCCCTTAGGTGATGTCGAAGATCTCGACCCCTTCGAGTTCGTACGCACCATTGCCGTTGCCCGCATTCTCATGCCGAAGAGCATGGTGCGGTTGTCTGCCGGTCGCGAGCAGATGCCGGAGTCGCAGCAGGCATTGTGTTTCCTTGCCGGTGCCAACTCGATTTTCTACGGTGAGAAGCTGCTGACGACTGCTAACCCGGAAGCCGAAGCGGATCGTAAATTGTTCCAGCGCCTCGGCCTCACGCCCAAGGTCGAAGAAGCCATCGCGCAGCCTGAGCGCGCAGCAGAAGCTGTCGCCTTCTTTGATCCCAAGCAGCCGGTAGCCCAGCCGCTGTGGCGTGATGCCATGGCGGATGCCGTGCGCGTTTGAGGCGAGGGTGACGCAAGGGCCTTCGCTAGGCAGCAGCCTCTCGCCTGGCTGGCAAGGCTGGCTGCAAGACTCATTAACGACGCGGCGCGAGCAGCATTTGCTGCGCGTGAAGCGGCCGATGCAGTCGCCGCAAGGCCCGCAGGTTCGGGTCGATGGCTGCTGGCTGCACAACTTCTGCAGCAATGATTACCTCGGGCTGGCGAATGAGCCGGTGCTCGCCGAAACCTTGGCTAGCGCCGCTCGCAGCATGGGCGTTGGTGCTGGCGCAGCCGGCTTGGTCTGCGGTCACCATCAGGCGCATGAGGCGCTGGCCGAGGAGCTGGCAGATTGGCTCGGCGTGGAGTCGGTGCTGCTGTTCGGCAACGGCTATCTGGCCAATGTGGGTGTGTTGCAGGCGTTGGTCACTAAGGGCGATGGCATTTTTCAGGATCGCTTAAATCATGCCTCGCTGCTCGATGGCGGCCTGGCCAGCGGAGCCCGTCATCAGCGTTATGGCCATGCCGATGCTGCCGATCTGGCGCGCCGGCTTGGCGCTGATGTGTCGCGACGACGACTTATCGTGAGTGATGGTGTGTTCAGCATGGACGGCGATCTTGCACCCCTGTCCGAGCTGGTAGCTTGCGCCCGTCAGCACGATGCCCTGCTCATGCTCGACGAAGCTCATGCCTTCGGTGTGCTCGGCGAGCAGGGGCGTGGCTCGGTCGCGCACTTCGGCCTGGCGACGGATGCCGTACCCTTGCGCATCGGCACATTGGGCAAGGCCTTCGGCGTTTATGGCGCCTTTGCCGCCGGCCCGAAGCTGCTCATGGAGGTGCTGCAGCAGACCGCGCGCACGGCCATCTACACCACGGCCTTGCCGGCGGCACTGGCGGAAACCACGCGCCATGCACTGCGCTTGTTGCGGGCGGATGACTGGCGTCGAGAACGCCTGCGCACACTGACCGCGAAGCTGCGCGAAGGTTTGCTGGCGCAGGGCTGGCAGCTGATGGCGAGCAGTACGCCGATACAGCCCATTCTTATCGGTTCGTCTGAACGTGCGATGGCATTGAGTGCGGCGCTGGCAGCACGCGGTTTCTGGGTCGGTGCCATCCGCCCGCCAACGGTGCCGGTTGGCACTGCGCGACTTCGCTTGACCTTGTCGGCCAGTCATGACGATGCCGCGCTGGCGGCACTGCTTTCGGCTATGGCCGAACTGGCTCCCGAATTTGCTACCGAGATAGAGATATGAGCGCGTTAGTGCTTTACCACGACACTTATGCTTGTACCGGCAGTGCTTGCACCGGCCCCGCCTGCGAGTCTGCGCCAGACCTAGTGCTGCTGCATGGCTGGGGCATGCATTCGGTGGTCTGGGACCCCATTGTGCCGGCCTTGCTGGAGCACTATCAGGTCACCGTGATTGATTTGCCGGGCATGGGTCGCAGCCCGTTGCCGCGAGGTGATTACGACCTCAACTATGTCATCCAGCATGTGCTGGCGGTGGCCCCGGCGCGTGCGGTCTGGATGGGCTGGTCGCTGGGCGGCGAGATTGCTACGGCCATCGCTGCACGCCATCCAGAGCGCGTGTCGGCACTCTTGCTGGTGGCCAGCAATCCCAGCTTTGCGCAGCGCGAGGACTGGCCTTGCGCGATGGTGTCGCAGCAGTTGCAGCAGTTCCGCGATTTCTATGAGGAAGACCCGGAAGGCACGCTGATCCGCTTTCTGTCGCTGCAATGTCGTGGCTCGCGACGCATGAAAGAAGATATTCGCTTCCTTCAGGAAATCATGTATTTACAGGGCCTGCCAGCGCCGCAGGCGTTGCGTGCCGGCCTGCGTCTGCTCGCTGAGCTGGATGTGCGCGCCGACTTCCAGCGCTTGACCCAGCCAGTGCAGATCGTGCTTGGCGCTAACGATGTGCTGGTGCCGGCAACCTTAGCTCCGACACTGCAGGCGCTGGCTCATGGCAGCCCGCGCATCTGCCAAATCAGTGTGCTTGCCGAGAGCGGTCATGTGCCGTTCTTGTCTGAGCCGGATGCCTTTCTGGCGGCGATATTGCCCTTTCTGGTGGCGCAGCGTGGCTGATTACTGCGCCAACCGGCAGCATGGGCGATGACGGCCTGGCAAGCGGTATTACGCCGTCGTTTCGATCGTGCTGCGCCAAGCTATGAAGCCTTGGCGCAGCTGCAGCAGCAGAGCGCCGAACGCCTTGCAAGCGGCGCGTTGCAGTACATCAATGCGGCATTCGCAGGCGTGCAGCCATTGCGCATTTTGGATCTCGGCTGCGGCACGGGCTGGTTGCTGCGCCATGTACAGCAGCAATGGCCACAGGCGCGCCAGCCATCTCTGTTTGCGCTTGATCTTAGTGAAGGCATGCTGCAAGCCCCAGACTGGCAGTCGTCGGCCCATTCAGCGGCGATCACGCGGGTTTGTGCCGATGCCTCATCGTTGCCATTTGCCGATGATTCGATTGACATGATGCTGAGCAATTTCGCCTTGCACTGGTGTGATGATCCGGCGCAGTTGCTGGCGGAAATGCATCGCGTCAGTTCTGCCGAAGGCCGCGCTTTTTGCGTGATTCCAGTCGCCGGCAGTCTTGCTGCACGCGGTGAGCAGGCGGGGCAGGGTGCATCCCTGCGGGATCTGGAGGCCTGGCAGGCGGCGGTTGCTCAGTCTTCCTGGCAGCTCGTGAGCAGCGATGTTGAGCAATGGGTCGAGCATCACCCATCTCCGGCAGCCTGGCTGCAAACCGTGCGTGCCCTCGGAGTGACGGCGCGGCGCACGATCGCCAGCGGCTTGTCCGGGCGCTCTGCTTATGCCGAGCTACAACAGCAGTTGGAGCAGGCGCGCGAGCCGGCTGGCATCCCTTTGCGCTACCAGGTTTGGCGCATTCAACTACACGCCTGAACTGATTGGAGATGACATGCCGGCCTACTTTCTAACGGGTACCGATACCGATGTGGGCAAAACCACCGCAGCGGTCGCGTTGTTAACTGCTGCTGCGGCAGAGGGCTACAGCACGCTGGGTCTGAAGCCGATTGCCGCCGGTTGCGAACACACGCCCGAAGGCTGGCGCAATGCCGATGCGCTGGCGCTGATGGCGGCCAGCACCGTGCCGAAACTGATCTATGAAGAGATCAATCCGATCGCGTTGCCCGAGGCCTGCTCGCCGCACATCGCCGCACGCTTGGCCAATCGTCGCATCACCGTGGCACAGCTTGCCGGTTATGTGCGAGGCAGCTTGAGCCGTCGTGCCGAACTGACGCTGGTCGAAGGGGCGGGCGGCTGGCGCGTCCCCATCAATGATCGCGAGCTTTTGTCTGGTCTGGCGAAAACGCTGAACCTGCCTGTGATTCTGGTGGTCGGGCTGCGTCTGGGCTGCTTGAACTCAGCTGTTCTCAGTGCCGAAGCCATTTTGCGCGATGGCCTTACGCTGGCGGGCTGGGTTGGTAATCACCTGGACGAACACTGGGAATATGCCGATGACAACATCGCGACGCTGCATACGCTGATGCCGGCACCTTGTCTGGGTATTCTGCCTTGGGAGCCTCTGGCGACCGGTGCTGATCGCGCGCGATATCTTCATCTGATGCCGCTGGCGTTACCGGTACGTGCCTGAGTAGTATTTGTCATAGTGCCCGTGAGCGAGTTCGTGCCAAGAATTCGCTTGGGATGCAGGCGCTGTGGGTGATTCAGGCTGTGAACCACCAGTCACACAACGGGCTGGGTTGACTACCTGTTATTCACTACACTTCAGTCCCTGATCGGGGTTGAGTCGAGTTTGGTTGCTCGTAGTGGCTCACTTCATAATTCTGTCAGACGGGTTCGGCCCGCTCATTTACCGAGGTCATTAAAGATGGCATTTCAATACAAAGCTCCGCAGCGTGATATGCAGTTCGTCATGCACGATGTACTGGGTCTGGAAAATCTCTACACCGGCCTGCCCAAATTTGCAGACACCAACCGCGAGCTGATCGACAGCGTTGTTGAAGCCGCTGCCCAGTTCTGCGAAGGCGAACTGGCGCCGATCAACCGTTCGGGCGACGAAGAAGGCTGTACGTTCACCAATGGCGTCGTGACCACACCGAAGGGCTTCAAGGAAGCCTATGCCAAGTTCGTCGAGCTCGGCTTTGGTTCGCTGTCGGCGGAAGTCGAGCACGGCGGCCAGGGCCTGCCGCCCACCGTCGGCATCGCACTCAGCGAAATGATGGGCACCGCCAACTGGTCGTTCGGCATGTACCCCGGTCTCTCGCACGGTGCCATCAACACCGTTGAAGCCCACGGCACGCCGGAACAGAAAGAGGTCTACCTGACCAAGCTGATCAGCGGCGAATGGACCGGCACCATGTGTCTGACCGAATCGCACGCCGGTTCTGACCTCGGCCTCATCCGTACCAAGGCCGAACCGAATGCCGATGGTTCCTATGCCATCACCGGCAACAAGATCTTCATCTCCGCCGGTGAGCATGACCTCGCCGGCAACATCGTGCACATCGTGCTCGCGCGTCTGCCAGATGCCCCCAAGGGCACCAAGGGCATCTCGCTGTTCATCGTGCCGAAGTTCCTGCCGAGCGGCGAGCGCAACGGCGTTGCCTGCGGCTCTATCGAACACAAGATGGGCATCAAGGCATCCGCTACCTGCGTAATGAATTTCGATGGCGCCACCGGCTTCCTGATTGGCCCGCCAAACCGCGGCCTGAACTGCATGTTCACCTTCATGAATACCGCTCGTATCGGCACTGCCGTGCAGGGTCTGGCCGCTGCTGAAGGTTCCTTCCAGGGCGCGCTCGAATACGCCCGCGACCGTCTCGCCATGCGTGCGCTGACCGGCCCGACCAACCCGGAGAAGGAAGCTGATCCGATCATCGTGCATCCGGCCGTGCGTCAGCTGCTGCTGACTCAGAAGGCGTTTGCCGAAGGTGGTCGTCTGCTCTGCTACTGGCTGTCCACACAGAACGACATCATCCAGGGTTCGACCGACGAAGATGCCAAGAAGAAGGCTGACGAGCTGCTGTCCTTCCTGACGCCGATCGCCAAGGCCTTCCTGACCGAAACCGGTTACGAAGCCGCCAACCACGGCGTGCAGGTTTACGGTGGCCACGGCTTCATCCGTGAGTGGGGCATGGAGCAGATCGTGCGTGATACGCGTATTGCCCTGCTGTACGAAGGCACCACGCAGATCCAGGCGCTCGACCTGCTCGGCCGCAAGGTTCTGCAGACTCAGGGCGCGATGCTGCGCAACTTCACCAAGCTCATCCACAAGCTCTGTGAAGCCGAAGCCGGCAACGCTGCCATGGCCGAATTCACTGGCCCGCTCGCCAAGCTCAACAAGGAGTGGGGCGATCTGACCATGAAGATCGGCATGAAGGCGATGTCGAACCCGAACGAAGCTGGCGCTGCCGCGACCGATTACATGATGTACTCGGGCTATGTCACGCTCGGCTACCTCTGGGCCTGGATGGCCAAGGTTGCGCAAGACAAGATCGCTGCCGGCGAAGGCGACACGGCCTTCTACGAAGCCAAGATCAAGACCGCGCAGTTCTACTTCAAGAAGATTCTGCCGCGCACGCAGTCGCATGCCGATATCATCGACGGTGGTGTCGATGTGCTGATGCAGCTGCACGCAGACGCTTTCGCTTTCTGAGCCTGAGCGCTATTGCCTGCTGACCGGAGCCCGCATTTGCGGGCTTCTGTCTTTTATTTTATGACGGTGCGATGTGATGGTTCATCGCGCCCTGCTTGAGAGAGACTGATCATGCCCGTTTTCAAAGCTCCCCTGCGCGACATGCGCTTCATCCTCGACGAAGTCTTCCAGGCCAGTGACCTGTGGGCGCGCCTGCCGGCATTGGCCGATCAGGTCGATCGTGACACGGTCGATGCCATCCTTGAAGAAGCGGCCAAGTTCAACGAGAACGTGGTGTTCCCGCTGAATCGTAGCGGTGACGAAGAAGGCGCGAAGTTTGAAAACGGCGCGGTGACCACGCCCGCCGGCTTCAAGGATGCCTTCACGCAATATGGTGAGGGTGGCTGGATCGGCCTCGGTGCTGACCCGCGTTGGGGCGGCCAGGGCATGCCGAAGATGGTCACCGTGATGACCGAGGAAATTCTCTTCGGTGCCAATCCGTCGTTTGCCCTCTACCCGCTGCTGGGCATCGGTGCTGCACTGGCGATGTCGCAGCATGCTGGCGATGAGCTCAACGAGCGCTATCTGCCGAAGATCTATTCCGGTGAATGGGCCGGCACCATGTGCCTCACCGAGCCACACGCCGGCACTGATCTCGGCATCATCAAGACCAAGGCGCTGCCGCAGGCAGACGGCTCCTACGACATTACCGGTACGAAGATTTTCATCACTGGTGGTGAACATGATCTGACCTCAAACATCATCCACCTCGTGCTGGCGAAGCTGCCGGATGCGCCAGCGGGCTCCAAGGGCATCTCCTTGTTCCTGGTGCCGAAGTTCCTCGTCAATGATGATGGTTCCGTGGGCGCCCGCAATGCGGTGGCGGCTGGCAACATTGAGCACAAGATGGGCATCAAGGCATCTGCGACCTGCGTGATGAATTTCGACGGTGCCAAGGGTTGGCTGGTGGGCGAGGTCAACAAGGGTTTGGCTGCGATGTTCGTGATGATGAACTACGAGCGTCTGTCCATGGGTCTGCAAGGCATTGGCGCCTCGGAAGTGGCCTACCAGAACGCCGCTGCCTACGCCAAGGATCGTATCCAAGGGCGTTCGGCTACTGGTGCTAAGCAGCCCGAGAAAGCGGCCGACAGCATCCTCGTTCATGCCGATGTGCGTCGCATGCTGCTCAAGGTGCGCGCTCACAACGAAGCCGGGCGCTGCTTTGCCATGTATGTGTCGAAGTACCTCGACCTTGCCAAGTACAGCACCGATGCCGATGAAAAGGCCGCAGCGAATGATATCGTTGCCCTGATGACGCCCGTGGCGAAAGCCTTCCTCACCGACAAGGCCTTCGAGGCCTGCGTCGAAGCGCAGCAGGTCTTCGGCGGTCACGGTTACGTGCGTGAATGGGGTATGGAGCAGCTGGTGCGCGACACCCGTATCGCCCAGATTTACGAAGGTGCCAACGGCATCCAGGCGCTGGACTTGGTTGGTCGTAAGCTGGTTAGCAATCAGGGTGCGTTCATCAACACTTATCTGGCGGAAGTGCGTGCGCTCGTTGCCGCAACAGCTGCTGATCCTGCCTTAGCGGCTTATGCGGCTGCCACATCGGCAGCAGCCGACCAGATTGCCTCGGCGGCCGAGTGGATTCTGTCGGTGGCACGCACGCAGCCGAATGAAATCAGCGGAGCCTCGGTAGACTTCCTGCACGCCTTTGGTTTGCTCTGCTATGCCCACATGTGGCTGCTGATGGCTCAGGCGGCGAGCAAGCAGTCGGGTGAGTTCTATGCCGACAAACTGGTCTTGGCGAAGTTCTACTATGCCCGTTTGCTGCCGGAACTCAGTGCGCGTGTTGCGGCACTCAAGGCCGGTTCGGACATGATCATGGCATTGGATGCTGCCAGCTTCTAAGGCAGATAAAAAAAGACCCTCGGTTCAGGCAGCGATACGACAGCGCCTGAACCGAGGGTCTTTTTTTGGGCTTAGCCCTGCAGCATTTTCTTGAGCAGATCGTTAACCGCCGCCGGATTAGCTTTGCCGCGTGAGGCTTTCATGACCTGGCCCACAAAGAAGCCGAATAGCTTGCCCTGCTTCGCTTCATCACTGGCCCGATATTGCTCGACCTGAGCCGCATTGGCCGTAATCACTTCGCGGATTACCGCCTCGATGGCCCCTGTGTCGGTCTCTTGCTTCAGGCCCTGCTTTTCAATGACTTCATCGGCACTGTTGCCTTCGCCTGCCATCAAGGCGGCAAACACCTGTTTGGCAATTTTGCCGGAGATGGTGTTGTCGTTGATGCGCAGAATCAGGCCGCCGAGCTGCTCCGGTGACACCGGGGAGTCGCTGATGTCCTGCTCGCTGCGGTTGAGCGCGGCGAGCAGTTCGCCGGTGACCCAGTTTGCCGCCGGCTTGGCCGCAGCAACGCCGCCGGCAGCAGCCACGGTAGCTTCAAAGAATCCTGCCAGATCACGGCTAGCCACCAACACGCCGGCATCGTACGGCGACAGGCCGAGCTCGCTTTCAAAGCGTGCGCGTTTGGCAACCGGAAGCTCCGGCAGGCTGGCGCGAATCTCGGTCAGCGTGGCGTCATCAATGATGACCGGTAGCAGATCCGGGTCGGGGAAATAGCGGTAGTCGTTGGCCTCTTCCTTGCTGCGCATCGAACGGGTTTCGTTCTTGGCCACATCATAGAGCACGGTGTCTTGGCGAATCGTGCGGCCGGATTCGAGCTCGTCCATCTGCCACAGCACTTCTGCCTGGATGGCCTTTTCGATGAACTTGAACGAGTTCACATTCTTGATTTCGCGGCGCGTGCCGAAGGGCTGGCCGGGCTTGCGGATGGATACGTTGCAGTCGCAGCGCATTGAGCCTTCGGCCATGTTGCCGTCGGAAATGTCGAGGTAGCGGATCAGCGCGTGGATAGCTTTGGCGTAGGCCACGGCCTCTTTCGCCGAGCGCATGTCCGGCTCCGACACAATTTCCAGCAGTGGTGTGCCGGCACGATTGAGATCAATGCCGGTCATGCCGGAAAAGTTCTCGTGCAGCGACTTGCCAGCATCTTCTTCGAGATGCGCGCGAGTGATGCCAACGCGCTTCACCGTGCCGTCATCGAGCGTGATGTCGATGTGGCCCTTGCCCACGATGGGATGGTCCATCTGCGAGATTTGGTAGCCCTTGGGCAGGTCGGGGTAGAAGTAATTCTTGCGCGCAAATACCGAGTGCCGACCAATTTCAGCATCGATGCCGAGACCGAAGCGTACGGCATGACGCACGGCCTCCGCATTGAGCACCGGCAGCACGCCGGGCATGCCGAGGTCGATCAAGCTGGCCTGCGTGTTCGGCTCGGCACCGAAGGTGGTGGCGCTGCCGGAAAAGATTTTCGATTGCGTGTTGAGCTGAACATGCACTTCCAGCCCGATGACGATTTCCCAGGTCATTATCCGTGTTTCCTCAGGCGAAAGCGGTGGGCAGCTGGCGGTGCCAGTCAGTCACTTGCTGATAGCGATGCGCGACATTGAGCAGTTTTGCTTCGCTCCAGTACGGCCCGATCAGCTGCAAGCCTACTGGCAGGCCGCGCACGAAGCCGGCTGGAATGCTCATACCGGGCAGGCCGGCGAGATTGGTGGCAATCGTGTAGATGTCTTGCAGATACATCGCAATTGGGTCTTCCTGCTTGGCACCGAGCGCGAACGCCGTTTCCGGCGCGGTCGGGCCGAGGATGACATCGCAGTGCTGGAAGGCGATGTCGAAATCTTGCTTGATCAGGCGGCGCACGCGCTGCGCCTGCAGGTAATAAGCATCGTAATAGCCCGCCGACAGCGCATAGGTACCGATCATGATGCGACGACGCACTTCGGCACCGAAGCCCTCGGCACGCGAGCGCTTGTACAGGTCTTCGAGGTCCTTCGGATTTTCGCAGCGATGGCCGAAGCGCACGCCATCAAAACGCGACAGATTCGACGAGCATTCTGCTGGCGCGATCACATAATAAGCCGGCACCGACAGTCCGCTGTTGGGCAGATCGACTTCCACTACTGTGGCACCGAGCTTCTCGATTTCTTTGATGGCGGTGTGAATCAGCGCGGCGGTATCGGCATTCAGGCCGTCACCGAAGAACTGCTTGGGCAAGCCCACGCGCAGGCCTTGCAGCGAATCATTGAGGCTGGCGCGGTAGTCCGGCACCGGATGATCAATCGAGGTCGAGTCCTTGGCATCGTGACCGGCCATGACTTGCAGCAGCAGGGCGGCGTCTTCGGCGGTCTGCGTCATTGGACCGGCCTGGTCGAGGCTGGAGGCGAAGGCGATCATGCCCCAGCGCGAGATGCGGCCGTAGCTGGGCTTGAGGCCGGTGAGGTTGCACAGCGCCGCCGGCTGACGAATCGAGCCGCCGGTATCAGTGCCGGATGCAGCCGGTGCCAGACGCGCTGCCACGGCAGCTGCAGAGCCGCCCGAAGAGCCACCGGGCACCCGTGTCACATCCCACGGGTTTTTCACCGAGCCGTAAAACGAGGTTTCGTTCGACGAACCCATGGCGAATTCGTCCATGTTGGTCTTGCCGAGCATGACCAGGCCAGCGGCATCGCAGCGGCTGATAACTTCGGCGTTGTACGGCGAGATGAAGCTGTCGAGCATCTTCGAGCCGCAGGTGGTTTTCACACCCTGGGTGCAGAAAATGTCTTTCTGCGCCAGTGGAATACCGGCGAGCAGGCCGGCAGTGCCGTTGCTGCGCGCAGTATCTGCCGCCACGGCTTGTGCCAGTGCGCGCTCCGGCGTCACGGTAATGAAGCTGTTGAGGCCGCCATTGCTGGCGTTGTCATAGCGGGCGATGCGATCAAGAAAGTGCTGCGTCAGTTCCACGCTGGAAAAGTCGCGACGCTCAAGGCCGAGGGCCAGGTCGGCAAGAGTCAGGCTGTGCAAGGTCATGTGGGTATCTGCTACTGAATTATTCGACGGCATTATTCAACGACGCGGGGTACGAGGTAGCAACCATCCTGGACGGCGGGTGCAATGCTCTGGAACGCTTCGCGCTGATTCACTTCGCTGACGCGGTCGGCGCGCAGCGGCTGCGTGGCATCCAGCGGATGCGCCATGGGTTCGATACCCTGGGTATTGGCTGCCTGGAGCTGATCAATCAGCCCCAGAATGTTGTTCAAACTGTCGGTTACGCGCGCATTTTCATCAGAGGGCAGTTGCAAACGGGCAAGATGGGCGATACGCGCCACCTGATCGGTGGTCAGGGCCATGAGGGCTAACTCCGGACTGGGCCGCCAAAGGGGCAGCCGCAAAGGATTTCGAGGTAGAAAGACGGCAACTTATCACAGAACAGAACTTGTCCAAAATGGTCTCTTTGTTTAACCTAGCGCCACTTAACGCTTGTCACACGTCTGTTGCAGGCTCGGCTTCTTCGCGCGGCGCCACGCGCTCATCAATTCGGATACGCTCATGTTGTTCAAACGCCTTCTCGGGATGTTCTCCACCGATCTCGCCATCGACCTCGGCACCGCAAATACACTGGTTTATGTGCCTGAGCGCGGCATTGTGCTGGACGAGCCGTCCGTGGTGGCCATTCGTACGTCTGGTGCCACCAAGACCGTGGTCGCCGTAGGCATGGACGCCAAGCGCATGCTCGGCCGTACGCCTGGCAACATCGCCGCCATTCGCCCGTTGAAAGATGGCGTGATCGCTGACTTCGAAGTCACCGAAAAAATGCTGCAATACTTCATCAAGCGCGTGCATGACACGGGCTTCATGCCGCCGCGTCCGCGCGTGCTAGTTTGCGTGCCCTGCAAATCGACGCTGGTCGAGCGCCGCGCCATCCGTGAGTCCGTGCTTGGTGCCGGTGCCCGCGAAGTGCGTCTGATCGAAGAGCCGATGGCCGCTGCCATCGGCGCCGGTCTGCCGATCGAGCAGGCCTGCGGCTCCATGGTGGTCGATATCGGTGGCGGCACCACCGAAATCGCGGTGATTTCGCTGTCGGGCTCGGTTTACTCCGACTCCGTGCGTATCGGTGGCGACCTGTTCGACGATTGCATCGTGTCTTATGTGCGTCGCCAGCATGGCTGCCTGATCGGTGAGGCCACGGCCGAGCGCATCAAGCAGGAAATTGGCACGGCCTATCCGGGCGGCGAGCTGCGCGAGATCGAAGTGCGTGGTCGCAATCTGGCTGAAGGCGTGCCGCGCACATTCACTCTGAACTCCGACGAAATTCTCGGCGCTATTCAGGATCCGCTGGCCGGTATCGTGACTGCGATCAAAAGCGCACTGGAGCAGACTCCTGCTGAACTGTCGGCTGATATTGCCGAGCGTGGCATGGTGCTGACCGGTGGTGGCGCGCTGTTGCGTGACCTCGACAAGCTGCTGGCCAAGGAAACCGGCCTGCCGGTTATCGTGGCGGAAGACCCGCTGACGTGCGTCGCGCGTGGTGGTGGTCGTGCCCTCGAGTTCATCGACAATATCGCTTACGACATGCTGTTCCAAGACTGATCGTTCGCTGGATTGCGAGAGCCGGCCAATGTGCCGGCTTTTTCATGTTTTAGCGTGCGTCACGGCTTGTCTCTGCGGCTAGGCCGTGTATAAAAACACAACGCAACGCGGTGCCTTCGGGAGGCCATCATCGACAATTCGTTGTTTACCCGCCAACAAGGGGATCGCCTCCATTTGGCGGCTACTTTGCTGTTGTCTCTGACCTTGCTGGCTGGCGACAGCCTGCAATGGCGCTGGCTTGCCTCGCTGCGAACGACGCTTCATGCCGGCGTCGAGCCTGTCTATCTGGCGATTTCCTGGCCGGGCACCGCGCTGGACGATCTGGAGGACAGCATTCGCTTCGGCTCCGCCTTGAAGCGTGAGAATGCACACCTGCGTCAGGTCAATCTTGTGCTGTCTGCACGAGTGCAGAAGCTGTCCTATTTGATGAATGACAATGCGCGTCTGCGTGGTCTGACCGAAGCGGCAGAGAGCATCTCGGGGCGTGTTAGTGTGGCGGAAGTTATCGGGGTTGATCCGGATACAACGCGTCATATCCTGATCGTGAATCGTGGGGCAAATTCGGGCCTTTACAAAGGGCAGCCCATGCTCGATGCGCGCGGTGTGGTAGGGCGTGTGCAGTGGCTCGGACTGAATACAGCTCGCATCATGTTGATTTCGGATCGCCAGCATTCGGTGCCGGTACGCATCAATCGTAATGGCATGCGCGCCATTCTCAGTGGTACGGGTGATCCGTCTGAATTGAGCCTGCAATTCGTGCCGGAAACAGCAGATATCAAGGTAGGTGACCTGTTGGTGACCTCCGGCTTGGGGCAGGACTTCCCGGCGGGCTACCCGGTTGGGCGCGTCACGCGTATTCGCAAGATTCCCGGCGAGCAATTTCTCGATATTTCGGCGCAGGCCGTCGCGGCACTAGATCGTAGCCGCTATTTGCTGGCGCTGTTTGAGCAGCCCGCCACGGTGAACCATGGTCCGTTGCCGGCCGTCTCACCTGCAGCAATGGCTGTGCCTGTCACTGTTCCGCCAAGCCAGCCGGTGCCGACACCCGCATCGGCACTAACACCTGTGCCACCCGTGGCCTCACCTGCAACCACCGAGGTGCCCCATGGCTAAGCCCCGTAGTCCATTTTTCGCGCTTATCTGGAGTTTTGCCGGGGCTTTGCTCATGAGCATTCTGCCGCTGCCAGATGTGCTGCAGCCTTGGCGCCCGGAGTGGGTCACGCTGGTGCTGTTGTTCTGGGTTATGCATGCCCCGAACTGGGTAGGGCTCTGGTTTGGTCTGGTCATGGGGTTAATGCTCGATATTTTTCTAGCTAGCCCCCTAGGGCTGCATGCGAGCTCCCTGGTTGTTGTGGTGTATGTGGCACGCATGACGCAGCGCTGGTCGGGTGTGTTTTCCGTGCGTCAGACCACCGCTTTGGTATTTCTGTTGATCATGCTGGGGCGCGGCATAACGTATGTTCAATTTTCGCTGCAGGGTGAGCAGCCTGCAGACTTGAGCTTCTTCCTGCCGGCGGTAGCCAGTGCTTTGATTTGGCCAACGGTGCTGCTGTCGTTGCGTCGCTGGACGCAGCGCTGATCATGGCTGGCGGTCTTTACTTAGCGTCTGCTTCACCGCGCCGAGCGGATTTGCTGCGACAAATCGGCATCACTGCACGCTGTTTGCCGGCGGATGTCGACGAGTCTGTTCATGTTGGCGAATCGGCATTGGATTATGTTCAGCGACTGGCGGTCGCCAAAGCGCAAACGGTGGCGGCGCGACTGGGGCATATTCATGAGCCGATCTGGGTTCTGGCAGCAGATACCACTGTTCTGGCAGGGGGCGAGATTCTCGCAAAGCCGGCCAACTTCAGTGATGCCACGCGCATCTGGCAGCATCTCAAAGAGCCGGACCACTGTGTGTTGACTGGAATCGCACTTTGGCATGCGGGTGTTATTGCGCAACGCGTGGTGACGACCAAAGTTGACTTCACCGGTATCCCAGAGGAAGAGCAGCGCGCCTACTGGGACAGTGGCGAGCCGCAAGACAAGGCCGGCGCTTATGCCATTCAAGGGCGGGCGGCGTTGTATATTCGCGGTATCGAGGGTAGCTATAGCAATGTGGTTGGGCTGCCCTTGGCCGAGACCGCGGCGCTACTGCGCCAGGCCAACTATCCGTTGTGGCTGTAAGGGAGTTTCATGCGCACGCTGACCACTGATGAAGTTCTGATCAATGTTACGCCGATGGAGTCGCGTGTGGCCTTGGTCGAAAATGGCGTGGTGCAGGAGCTGTTCATTGAGCGCACAGCCAAGCGCGGTCTGGTCGGCAATATCTATCGTGGCAAAGTGGTGCGCGTATTGCCTGGCATGCAGGCGGCTTTTATCGACATTGGTCTTGAGCGCACAGCGTTTCTGCATATCAATGATGTACGACAGGCGCCTCATGGTGGGCGTCCGAATACCATTCAAGAGTGCATGCACGACGGCATGTCGGTGACCGTTCAGGTCATGAAGGACATGATGGGCAGCAAAGGTGCGCGACTGACCATGGATCTGTCGATTCCCTCGCGCTATCTCGTATACATGCCTTACAGCGACCAGATCGGGGTGTCGCAGAAAATTGAAGAGGACTCTGAGCGCGACCGCCTCAAGCAATGGATTCGTCGCTTGCGCGAGTCTTCGCCAGATGAGCTGGGAGGTGGCTTCATTATTCGTACCGTGGCTGAAGGTGCGCATGATGCCGAGCTCGATCACGACATGGCATTTCTGCTCAAACTCTGGCGGCATGTGCGTGAGCGCGCGATCTATACCAATGGCCCGGCGCTGATTTACGAAGAACTGCCGTTGTCGCTGCGTACGCTGCGCGACATTGTTGGTGCCAGCGTGCTCAAGGTGCTGATTGACTCACGCGAGAGCTTCGCCAAGGCGGTTGAGTTTGCCCGTGAGTTTGTGCCGGGCCTAGAGTCGCGCTTGGAGCACTATCCTGGCGAGCGCCCGCTGTTTGATCTCTACAATGTTGAAGATGATTTGCAGAAGGCCTTGCAGCGCAAAGTGCTGCTCAAATCCGGCGGCTACCTGATCATCGATCAGACCGAAGCGATGACCACGGTTGATGTTAACACGGGCTCGTTTGTTGGTTCGCGTAACCTAGAGGACACGGTTTTCAAGACCAATCTGGAGGCCACGCATGCGATTGCGCGGCATCTGCGGCTGCGCAACCTTGGCGGCATCATCATCCTCGACTTCATTGATATGCAGGAAGAGGATCATCGCAGCCAAGTCTTGCGCGCGCTGGAGAAAATGCTCAGCCGCGATCATGCCAAAACCAAGATCACGCAAGTCTCCGAGCTCGGTCTGATCGAGATGACACGCAAGCGCACCCGCGAGTCGTTGGAGCATCTGCTGTGCGAGAGCTGCCCGATCTGTAGTGGTCGCGGAACCGTGAAAACGGCAGAAACTGTGTGCTTCGAGATATTCCGCGAAATTCTGCGTGAGGCGCGTGCCTACGATGCTGCGCATGGCTATTCTGTGGTGGCCAATCAGCGTGTCATCGACCGCCTGCTGGGTGAGGAATCCGCGGCTGTTGCCGACTTAGAACACTTTATTGGCAAGCCCATACGCTTCCAAGTGGAAGCCATGTATCACCAGGAGCAGTACGATGTGGTTTTGCTCTGACCTCGCCAGCGAGTCCTTGCTGTGACACATGTCGTGTCACGCTTTGACCTCATTCTGCACCGCAGTCTAGCGGTGCTGGCCGGGGTGTTGATTCCGCTCGCGCTGATTGTCGGCCTCGGGCGGGAACTGCTGCCTTATATCGGTGACCAGAAACCTCGAATTGAGCAATGGCTCAGTGCCAAAGCGGGGCTCGACATTCGATTTGGCTCGCTGGAGGGCGACTGGCATCAGCTCAGTCCTGTGCTGACAGCGCGCAATATTGCCTTGCGCGATCCGGCGCATCCTGAGCGTGTGCTGCTGACGCTACCCTCAATTTCCACCACGCCTGACTGGTGGGCCACCTTGCGTGATCGCAGCCCGCGTTTGCGCACCACAGTGTCCGGTTTGCAGCTGACCTTGCTGACGGATGCCCAAGGCGGTATCCGCGTTCAGGAGTTTGCCGGGCTGGGGCAGTCTGATCCGGCCAAAGCCTTGCAGACCTTACGCTGGTTGCTGGCACAGCCAGGTTTGTCATTGCAGGACAACCAACTGAGTTGGCAAGTGGCCGGTCAGCCCGGGCTGGCAATCAACAACCTGCGTTTGACTCAATTCAATGGTCATGGTGACTATCGCCTGCAAGTGGCATTCCGTCTTGCACAAAGCGATGTTGAACAGCACGCCTTGCTGGTCATGAGCAATGATCCACTGCAGTGGCGCCGAAGCCCTTGGCAGATCTATCTGCAATTGAGTCATCTACCGGAGTGGCAGCCGTGGCTGACTAGCCTGCAATCAGTCTGGCCGCTGCCTGCGGGTTGGGCGATGCAACTGCGCCAGGGTGACCTGAAGTTGTGGCTGAAGAGCCAAGCTGGCGCACCTAGTGCAGCGACGGCAGTGCTTGGCAATGTTGCGGCAACAGTAACTGTGCCTAAGTATGGTGAGCAGATTGCTAGTGCAATTTCGGGCGTTATCAGTGCGGAACGCAACGCTGATAGCTGGGTTTTGGGCGGCGATGATCTAGCCGGACAGGTCAACGGCATGGCCTTGCCGCTGCGGCGTTTTGCCGTGAACTATAGCCCCACGGAGATGACACTGGCAGCAGCGCGCATGTCTTTGCCGCAGCTGCAGGCGCATGCTCAACGGTTGCAACTTATCCCGGCCTCTTGGTCTGAGCGTATTGCCGTTGCACAGGTGCAGGGAGTGCTGCCACGTGCGCATGTGCAGTTGCAGCATGAGCAGGACGGCTGGAAGTTCCTGTCGGCCGAGGCCGAGTTCAAGGCACTGACTGTGCAGCCAGATGGCAGTCGTCCTGGGGTTGAGCGCATGGCTGGTTGGTTGCGCAGTGGTGCTCATGCCGGCATGGCCTATTTCGATACGCGCCAGGCACGCGTGCTCTTGCCCGATATTTTCCGCGAACCGGTTGCCATAGACAGCTTACAGGGCGGTTTGCGCTGGCAGTACCGCGACGGGCTCTGGCATGTCGATAGCGATGTGCTCAAGCTGGTCAATGCCGATGCCGAGGCGAGCGCACAATTTGCGTTGCGACTGCCTGCGGCACATCCTGCCGATGGTCAACTGGAGTTGCTTGCCGGCCTGACCAAGGGCAAGGTCGCCAGTGCGTATCGCTACGTGCCTTGGCATGCTGCCGGTGATCACACGCTGGCTTGGTTGCAGCGATCACTCGTGGCTGGTGAGATCGAGCAGGCTTCATTCATGCATACCGGCCCGCTGCGAGGCGGCCCGGATGGCGGCCGTCTCGACATGCAGTTCAAGATGATAAATGCCACGCTCGATTACTTGCCGGGCTGGCCGGCAGTATCTGGTCTCGATGCTGTGGTCGATATTTCCGGGCATGCGCTGAAAGTGCGTGGCGAGCGAGGCCAAATTTTGTCGGCACAGGCTCGGCAGCTGGTTGCCGAGATTCCGGACTTGAAGCATGCCGTCCTGAAGATTGATTCCGATCTGGCCATTGATTTGGCGGATGTGGACAAACTGCTCGCTGAATCGCCGTTGCGTGCACATACCGCTGCCATTGCCCAGCGTCTGGAGTTGTCCGGTCCTGCACAAGCGCATCTGGCGTTAAGCGTTCCGCTGGCAACCGGGAAGACCGATGTGCGCGTGGATGCCCAGTTGAATGGTGCCGCGGTGGCGCTGCCGGACGAAAATTTGCGCTTTGAGCAGGTGCGTGGTGCCTTGAGCTTTGACAGCAGCAGCGGGCTTGATGCCAAGGCCCTGCAGGCGCGGCTCTGGCAGCAGCCGGCAACGGTTCAGCTGCAAGGGGATCGCCGTGGTGGGCACTGGTGGCAGCAGAAAGTGCAGGTTCAAACGGCCGTGAGCATGTCGGCCTTGTCGCGCTGGTCAGGTGTTGATGTTCTGCGCTATGCCCGCGGTCTGGCCCCGGTCACGGTAGTCATGAATTTGCCGGTCGCTGCCCCCGGGCTTAGTTCGTTGCAAATCAGCAGTGATTTGGTCGGCACGCAAATCTTGCTGCCGGCGCCTTTGGGCAAGAGCGCTGATACGGCACTGGCATTGCGCTATCAAACGACCTTGGGCAACAGTCTTGAGCACAAGGCCAGTGCCACCTTGGGCAATGATTTGCGCATGGGTATCGTGACGCGCGCGGGCCATCTGCATCGCGCTTTGTTGCGCTATGGCGTAGCAGGCCTGGCTTGGCCGACTCAGCCTGGTTTGGCTGCGGAACTGCGCGTACCTAAATTCAATGTGGGCAGTTGGCAAAGCTTTCTGGCGCGGCCGGTGCTGGTTACGCAGGGGCGCAAGGACCCTGCGGAAGGCCTGCCTGGATTACGTCAGATCAGTCTCGAAACAGATGACCTGCAGCTAGGCAGCGAGCATTTTGCTAATACACGCATCAAGGCTATCAAGCAGGACATGGGTTGGGAGGTGCAGGTAAAGGGCCTGCAGCCAGCGCGCTGGCCGAACTGGCCGGTGACCGAAATAGCCACAACGGTGCAGTCGCAGGGTAATGCTTGGCAGCTGTCTCCGCTCACACTGAAGCAGCCTCAGCTCAGTTTTGCCGGTAGTGCCAGCTGGGGCCAGCTGGGCAATGAACAGACCTTGATCAAGGGACAGCTCGATGCAGCGGATATTGGTGATGTCATGGCGCAAATGGGCATTGCTCATGCCCTGAGCAGTGACTCCGTGACGGTCAGTGGCGAGCTAAGCTGGCCGGGTGCGCTGAATGACTTCAACTTAGATCAGAGCTCCGGCACGATTGATGCCACACTGAAGCAGGGGCATTTGAGGGAGGTCAGTGGTGTCAATCTGGCCACGCGTGTTTTTGGCCTGATCAATGCCAGTAATCTGCTGCGCCGCTTGCGCTTCGACTTTACCGATATCACGCGGAAAGGTCTTAACTACGACAAAATCACGGTGAAGGCCGATTTGAAGCAAGGCATATTCAGGCCGGCTCAATTCGATTTGGAAGGGCCGACGGTGCAAATTCGAGGGCGCGGCTGGGTCAACCTCAACAATCAGACCTTGGATCAGCAGCTGCGTGTTGGCGTGCCGGTGAGCAGCGCTGTGCCGGTCCTGGCAGGCTTCCTTGCCGGACCCATTGTGGGTGGCGCCCTCGTAGCGGCGGATTTGCTGCTGGATAAGCAATTGGCCAAGCTGACGTCGGTCCGCTACCACGTTAGTGGCTCGTGGGACGCCCTCGTGGTTGATGACGAGGCGTTGGAGTCTTTGCCTGCCTCCGTATTGAAATCCGAGAAGCTGGATGCGTCGGCCGCTGAGGCCAAGCCATGAAATTGACTCCGTGCCCGATGGTCGCGGCTTGGCAAATGGTGAGCAGCTCGGACTGGCCGACGAATCAGGCTAGTTTGGCGCGCGGCTTTGCCCAAGCCGCTGCGGCTGGCTGCAAACTGCTGGTCTTGCCCGAAAATGCAGCCGTCTTTGGTGCGGGGGCACAGCTGGCGTTGGCTGCGCATGGTGATGCCATGATGGCCTGGCTGTCATCGCAAGCTGTCGAGCATCAGCTAACGCTAGTCGCGGGCACGTTGCCATTATCCTATCGTCCTGACGGCACGCCAGTGCCCGATGGCCGTGTTCGCAGCGCGGCGCTGGTCTGGGGCCCCTCAGGGGAGTTGCTCGGGCGCTACGATAAGCGCCATCTTTTCGATGTGGATGTCGCTGATGCGCAAGGGCGTTATCAGGAGTCGGCGACCTATGAGCCCGGTGATCAGGTTTCTGTCATCGAAACCGAGCTGGGCAAAATCGGCATCCTGACCTGTTATGACTTGCGCTTTCCGGAGCAGGCGCGCGAGTTGCGCCGGCAAGGGGCTGATATCCTAATCGTGCCAGCCGCATTCACGGCAGTCACTGGTGCCGCACACTGGCAAGTCTTGCTGCGTGCCCGTGCAATCGAAAATCAATGTTTGGTCATTGGTGCCGGCCAAGGTGGGCAACATAGCCCGCAGCGGCAGACTTGGGGTCACAGTCAGGTCATTGATGCTTGGGGTGTGGTCTTGGCAGAGCAGCACGAGGAGGGCGAAGGTCTTGTTATGGCCGCATTTGATCGCCTTGAGCAGGAGCGCCTGCGTCAGCGCATGCCGGTGCAGCAGCACCGGCTCGACTAAGCCATCAGCCGTGCGCGTGTTCTAGAGCGCCAGCGCGGCCAATTCGCGCAAGTAAATCCAAAGCTTGTGACGTGCTGGCCGTGTAATTTCGTTGATTTCCGTGCTCCCTGCAGCCTCCGCACTGGCGACTTCTTTGCGCGCCAAGCGCACCAAGGTGCGTAACGTATGACGGTCGGCGTCGGGAAAGCGTGACATGACTTCGCCAAGCAATTCATCACCCTGCGCGATCAAGCGTGCCATTAACAAATCAAGCTGACGCTGCAGTGCCGGGTTGCGTAGTGGGTTCAGCGCATTCAGCAGTGCGGCTTCATCAACTTGGCGCATGAGCTTGCCGATGAACTGGCGCTGTCGGCGAATAGCCTCGTGCGCTTTAATTCGTTTGAAATCCAGCAATGCTTTGAGCAGCGGCTCATCGATTGGCAGCTTGCGCAACTGTGCTTCGTTCATTTCAGCAAGGCGTTCGCCTAATGCTTGCAGGCGATCAGACGATTTCTTCTGATCCGACTTACTCGGGCCGAAGTCCTCGTAATCATCTTGGGGGGTAAAATAGCCACTCATGTCGCTCTCCGGCAGCCGCGGTCATGGGCTGGAACGGCGGGCATGATAGCAAGGTTGTGGCTACTCGGCTTCGTCAAAACGACGTGCCACCAGACTTTGCACAGCGGCCAGTGTCGTATCCGCGTCATCGCCAGAGACTTGCAGCTGCAATTGTGTTCCTTGACCCGCACCTAGCATGAGCAATGCCATGATGCTGCGAGCATCGACCAGGCGCTCACCACGGCCAATTCGTACGCTGGATTGAAAGGGCGCCACGGTCTCGACCAGCTTGGCGGCTGCCCGAGCATGCAGCCCGAGCTTGTTGATGATTTCTAGTGTGACCAGATGCTCAGCCATGCTGACCTCGGCGGCTGAGCTCACGGTGACGCAGTTGCAAATTAGGCAGCTCATCCACCAAGGCGGCAAACAGACGTTCGGCGAGATACACCGAGCGATGCTGGCCACCAGTACAACCAATGGCCACGGTGACATAGCTGCGATCGCTGGCTTGCAACTCGCGTACCCAGCGCAGCAGGAAGTGGAAAATATCGAGATACAGCTCTTCCACTAGGCTTTGGCCGGCGAGGAAATTGATCACATCGGCGTCGCGCCCGGTTAGGTCGCGTAACTTGATTTCCCAGTGCGGGTTGGGCAGGCAGCGGGCATCAAAGACTAGATCCGCATCCAGCGGCACCCCATGCTTGAACGCAAATGATTGAATTTGAACGGCTTGATGTGCAGAGGCGACAGGCTCAAGGCGCTGCTTCAACACTTCGCGCAGGTCGTGCACGGACAGAGAGCTGCTATCTAGGCGTAGGTCGGCGCGTTGCGCCAATGGTTCGAGCAACTCACGCTCGTAAGCCAGTGCCTCTTCTAGGGATCGGTCTTTATTGCTTAACGGATGCCGGCGTCGGGTCGAGCTGAAGCGTGCCAGCAAGATGTCGTCGCGGGCATCAAGAAAAACGATTTCAGGCTCGCAGCCTTGTTCATGCAAAAGCTGCGCAATGCTTTCGTAACGCGTCAGATCGCCAATGCGGTTGCGCGCATCAATGCCCACGGCGAGCCGGACCGGCCGCTCTTCAACATCGTCACGAAACGTGGCGACCAATTCTGGCAGCAGTGCGACAGGCAAGTTATCGACACAGTAATAGCCGAGGTCTTCGAGTTGATGCAGAGCCGTTGATTTGCCGGAGCCCGAACGTCCGCTCACGATCACTAATTTCATATCAGGGCTCATCCCTCAAAGTCTTGGCCTCTATCCTCACGGGCAGGCGCGAGCTTGGCAAGAGACAAAGATAATCTCTGTGCTAAAAACACGAATGCCCGGCTTTAGGCCAGGCATTCAGTTCAGGTGCAACGCCCCGGATCAGGGTCAGTGCATTTGGTGCTTCTCTTTATGGCGCACAATCTGTCGGTCCAGCTTGTCCGACAAGGCGTCGATGGCTGCGTAGAGATCTTCCGACTCGGCGATGGCAAAGAGTTTTGCCCCCGACGTACGGATCACTGCCTCGGCCTTCTGCACCAGCTTGTCGACACTCAAAATGACTTGCATGCTGGTGATGTGATCAAAGTGTCGTTCGACCTTTGACAGTTTGCTGGCGGTGTAGTCTTTCAGCGCGTGAGTGAGTTCAACGTGGTGTCCACTAATGGTCATCTGCATGAGACGCTTCCTCGCTTTCGTGGGTGACGACAGCGGGGGCCGGAGCTTCCAGCGTTCAGCGGGTCGGACGGGCAGAGTGGCCTTGCAGCCAAGGTGTCCGGGCGGCCTGTCGAGGTTGGAAGCAGAGGTCCCCAGTTAAAACTGAGTGACGCGGTACGTACTTCGCTACATTCAACAACCGGTATGACTTGACTCTAGCACAGAGCCTCGGGATCAAAGCAAGCGCTTTCTGTCGCTTGATGAGGCGATATTTAGTGACTCTCTGTATTTCGCGATAGTGCGTCTTGCAACCTCAATGCCTTGTGCTTGAAGAAGATCGGCAATTTTGTTATCGCTCAAGGGTTTACGTTGGTTTTCGTTGGCTACGAGCTGCTTGATCATGGCGCGGATGGCCGTAGATGATGCCTCGCCACCGGCACTGGTGCTCACATGTGACGAGAAGAAATACTTCAATTCGAACAAGCCGCGCGGCGTGTGCAGGTATTTTTGCGTGGTCACACGCGAGATGGTCGATTCGTGCAGACCGACCTCATCAGCGACATCGCGCAAGATGAGTGGCTTCATCGCAACGGGGCCCTCATCGAGAAAGCCGCGCTGATGCTCCACGATGCAGCTCGCCACTTTCAGAAGCGTTTCGTGGCGGCTTTGCAGACTCTTGATGAGCCAGCGTGCTTCCTGCAAATGGTCTCGGATGAACTGGTTGTCGCGAGTGCTGTCGGCGCGACGCAGCATGGCCGCGTAGCCGTTGTTCACGCGCAGGCGTGGTGCGGCATCGGGGTTAAGCTCAACGCGCCAGCGACCGTGGAATTTGCGCACCACCACATCAGGAATCAGCGCCTTGTCATCTTCGGTGGCCCAGCCTTCGCCAGGGTGGGGTGTTAGTTCGCGAATCAGCTTCAGCGCGCGATGCACAGCAGCTTCGCTGAGTTTGGTCAGGCGCATCAAGCCGGCAAGATCACCATTGGCGAGGCGGTCGCAGTGTTGGCTAAGCAGCAGGCGGGCATCGGCGAGGCCTGGCGTGTTGGCGTCGCGCTGGCCGAGCTGGATCAGCAGGCACTCGGCGAGATCACGGGCCGCTACGCCGGGCGGATCAAATTGCTGTACACGATGCAGCACGGCAATGATTTCATCTTCCTCAGCCTCTTGCTGGCGCCAATGCATTGCGGTGGCAGCCAGCTCTTCGAGGCTGACGGTGAGATAGCCGCGGGCATCAAGGCCGTCGATGATGGCATCTGCGATCAGGCGGTCGAGATCAGAGAAGGGGGTTAGATTGAGCTGCCAGCGCAGATGGTCTTGCAGTGTTTCGGTCGGTGCATTGCGGCTCTCGATGGGATCGCCGTCTTCGTCCAGGCTGTCGCCGCCGCCACTGCCGCTGTTGCCTACATAAATATCATCCCAAGCAGTGTCTACGGGCAGTTCGTTGGGCAGGTCATTTTGCTGATCGAGATCCAGTGCCTGACTGGCGGCATCTGCCGTTTCCGGTGTGCCGGCGGTGACTTGCGTGAGTGGGTCAGAGGAAGCATCGGAGCCGTCATCGAGCTCAAGCAGTGGGTTGCTGTCGAGTGCAGACTGAACCTCCTGCTGCAGTTCGAGCGTCGACAATTGCAACAACTTGATGGCTTGCTGCAGCTGCGGTGTCATGGTGAGGTGCTGCCCCAGCCCCATTTGGAGCCCGATTTTCATCACAGTGAAAATTGCTCCCCAAGATAGACTTCACGCACCAGCGGGTTGGCTAGGATCTCTTCCGGAGTACCCTCGGCGATTTCCACCCCGGCACTGACGATGTAGGCCTTCTCGCAGATATCCAGCGTTTCACGCACGTTGTGATCAGTGATCAGCACGCCGATGCCGCGCTGCTTCAAATGCATGATGATGCTCTTGATATCGGCAACCGAAATCGGATCGACACCGGCGAAAGGCTCATCGAGCAGAATGAATTGCGGATCGCTGGCCAGTGCCCGGGCAATTTCGACGCGGCGGCGTTCGCCACCAGACAAGCTCATGCCGAGATTGGTGCGGATGTGCCCGATGTGAAACTCGGCCAGCAGCGATTCGAGCTTGGCTTGTCGCGCAGCAGAATCCAGATCTTGGCGAGTTTCCAGAATCGCGAGAATATTGTCTTCAACACTGAGTTTGCGAAAAATCGAGGCTTCCTGCGGCAGGTAGCCGATGCCTTTACGCGCCCGACCGTGCATGGGCAGATGCGAAATATCCTGGTCGTCGAGGCGGATGCGGCCGTTGTCCATCGGGACCAGGCCGACAATCATGTAGAAGCTGGTGGTTTTGCCAGCGCCATTAGGCCCCAGCAAACCGACGATTTGTGCGCTCTCCACGGTCAGGCTTACGTTCTTAACAACGGTGCGGCCTTTGTAGCTTTTCGCCAGACCTTCAACGATGAGCACGCTCATGGCTTGCTGCTCCCGTTGCTGGCGGGTGTTTTTCCGCCATTTCGTGCGGATGGCGGGAAGGTCAGCTGCACGCGTTGTGTTGAGTCGCCAGTGGCTTCAATTTGCTTACGCAGAGTTGAGTAAACGATGCGTGGGCCGCTGAAATTTGCGCTGTCTTGGCGTAGCACGGCATTACCCAGTAGCGTGATAACGCCGGTGTTGTTATCGAAAATAATTTCGTTGGCATCGGCCTTGACCAAGCCTTTGGCGGGATCTGTTTTCTGCTCGTAATGCGCTTGCTTACCGAGGGTGCGTGCAGTTTGCAGATTACCTTGAGCATCTACCTTTAGCGTGAGTGTGTCGCCATTCACGCGCAGCGTGCCCTGCACAATCTGGACATTGCCGCGGTACAGCGCCTCTCCGCTTTTTTCATCAAAGCGTGCGTTGTCAGCGGTGATCTGGATCGGCTGCTGAGCATCCTCCGGCAGTGCCTGCGCCAGGCCCGGCAGAGCCAGCAATAACAGCAGCGAGCGCGTTGCCAGTCGCTTAGTAGGACGGTGCATAGTTAACCTCAACAGCAGAATTCAGTTCGACGGATTTGGTGCGTAGGTCAACATTCAGACCTACGCCGGTCATGGTGCCGCGCGGGCTGATGACGCGCACGGCAGCCGGGCTGTCGAGGCGATCGCCGCGCGGGTTGGCGTGCAGGCGCGATGTCTCAAGGCGCAACGGCTCCGAGCCTTGCTGGCGTACCGCAATAACATTGCCAGACAGCCAGATGTCTGTGGCCGGATTTGGGCTGTCAGCTTGTGCCGCAGTGAGTTGCCAGAGCGGCTTGCCTTGGCTGTAGAGCTGGACATCGGGCTGAGTCAGGTGAAAGCGCTCAGGCTCTGGATGATGCGTCAATTTGCTACCTTGCATCTGCCTCAGCAAATGGCCGTTAACATCGGTTTGCCAGAGCATGACGTGCTCCACGACATAATCCGGGCCACTACCTGTATTGGTTTCGACCGAGTCAGGCGCCAGTCCGCCCCAGCCGTAATAAGCCCCTGCGCCAACGGCAATCAATACGGTTGACAGTTGCAGCAGTGGGCGAATATCCATGTCAGATCGCCAGATAGGGAGCGAGGGCGGCGTCATAGCGATCCTGCGCATGCAGCAGCAGGTCGCAGACTTCACGCACGGCTCCGCGACCACCAGTGAGCGTGGTGACATGATCGGCGCGTGTGCGTAATTCGCTGTGGGCATTGGCCACCGCCACACCCAGGCCTGAGGCCAAGATGGCTGGCAGGTCAGGCCAGTCATCGCCAACATAGGCGACTTCTTCCAACGCGTAACCGAGTTCGCTGGTCAGCTCTTTCAGTGCCACCAGTTTGTCTTCACGACCTTGCAGTAGATGCTTGATCTTGAGGTTGGCTGCACGGCGCTGTACCAGCTGGGTGGTGCGACCGGTGATGATGGCGACTTCGATGCCGGCGCTCTGCAGCATTTTGATACCGTGCCCATCCTGGGTGTCGAAGGTCTTCAGTTCCTGGCCATCTTCCGCGAAGAACAGGCGACCGTCCGACAGTACGCCATCCACATCGAGTGCCAGCAGGCGAATGCGAGCAGCCTTTTCCTTGATACGAACCGAGAGCATCAGACCACTCCTGCTTTCAGGAAACCATGCATGTTGACCGCCCCCAGCGGGCGGCGTTGAGCGTCAACCACGACCACGCCGTTGATGCGACGAGCCTCCATTTCGGCCAGTGCCTGCGCAGCCAGGATGCCGGCGGGCACGGTCAGGCAGTTTGGCGTCATAACTTGTTCGATGGGGGTGATGCGAATGTCGAGATTCTGATCGATGGTGCGACGCAAGTCGCCGTCGGTGAACAGGCCGACGAGGCTGCCGTTGGCATCGACCACGGTGGTCATGCCCAGACCCTTGCGCGTGATTTCCAGCAGGGCGTCGCGAATCGGCGTGCCGATCGCCACGATGGGCACCTGCTCGCCCTTGTTCATGATGTCATCAACCAGCAGCAGCAGGCGACGGCCGAGCGCGCCGCCGGGATGCGACAGCGCGAAGTCTTCGGCGGTAAAGCCGCGCGCTTCCAGCAGCGCCACGGCGAGGGCATCGCCCAGCACCAGCGTATTGGTGGTCGATGAAGTAGGGGCTAGCCCCAGCGGGCAGGCTTCCGGCGACTTGCCGATGGTCAGCGCGACATCGGCATGACGGCCCATGCTGCAGTCGGCCAGCGCCGTGATGCTGATGAGCTTTGCACGCAGGCGCTTGATGACCGGGATGATGGCAAGAATTTCGTGGGCTTCGCCGGAGTTGGAAATGGCGACCACCACGTCCTGCGCGGTAACCATGCCGAGATCGCCATGGCTGGCTTCGCCGGGGTGCATGAAAAAGGCCGGTGTGCCGGTGGAGGCGAGGGTGGCGGCGATCTTGTTACCAATATGGCCAGACTTGCCCATGCCGGTGATGACGACGCGGCCCTTGCAGGCCATGAGCAGTTCGCAGGCACGACGGAAGTCGTCACCAATCAGCGGCCGCAAGGCCTCAATAGCATTCAGCTCGACTTGCAGTACGCGCTGGCCTGTTGCGACAAAATCGACATTACTCATGGCATTTATCCTAGAAGCCCATACAAATTCAGTGCCAACTCTGTCAGGTAATTATGTCCAAGCCAAGGGCTTGTCACCAGCCCTATGCTTTGATTCCGCCGAAAAAGATCCGGTGCTATGATGCGCGACTTTATTGGCTCGAAAATATTGCCATGGCAGATTCCTCCAGCGATCTGGTACATATCCGCGACCTCAGCTTCAAGCGTGGTAATCGGGTCATTTTTGATCGCGTCAATGTTCGTATCCGTCGCGGCCAAGTCACGGCCATCATGGGGCCGTCGGGCTGTGGCAAAACCACATTGCTACGCTTCATTGGCGGTCAGTTGCGCCCCGACAGCGGCGAGGTCTGGGTCGATGGTCAGAATGTGCCGACCCTGTCGCGTGATGCTTTGTTCAAACTGCGCGCTCGAATGGGCATGCTGTTTCAGTCCGGCGCGCTGTTCAGTGACCTCAGCGTGCACGAAAACGTGGCCTTTCCGTTGCGTGCGCACACCAAGCTCAGTGAGAGCCTGATTCACGACATCGTGCTAATGAAGCTTGAGTCTGTTGGATTGCGTGGCGCTGAAACGTTGATGCCGGCCGAGCTGTCCGGTGGCATGGCGCGCCGTGCGGCACTGGCCCGCGCCATTGCGCTTGATCCGCATCTGATCATGTATGACGAGCCTTTTGCGGGCCAAGATCCGATCGTCATGGGGGTGTTGGTGCGCCTGATCCGCACCTTGCGTGAGGCGCTTGATTTGACCTCGGTAATTGTTTCCCACGACGTGAACGAGACCCTTTCGATCGCCGACTACATTTATGTGCTGGCCAACGGTACCGTGGTCGGTGAGGGCTCACCCGAGCAATTGCGCAACTCCGAGTCGCCGTTCATTCAGCAGTTCCTGCATGGCAGCGCGGAAGGTCCGGTGCGCTTTCACTATCCATCGCAGCCTTGGGCTGATGTGCTGGGAGCTTGAGATGCTGATGCGTGTTCAGGCACTCGGTGCCCGTGGTCTTGATGTGGTGCGTACGCTTGGTGCCGCCTCGGTTTTTCTCTGGCAGGCACTGGTGTGCTGGCCGCGCTGGCGCTTGGCTTTGCCGCTGCTGATTCAGCAGATCTATGCGGTGGGGGTGCTGTCGCTGGTCATCATCATGGTGTCCGGGCTGTTTATCGGGATGGTGCTCGGTCTGCAGGGCTACAACATTCTCATTACCTACGGCAGCGAGCAGGCCTTGGGCACACTGGTGTCATTAACGTTGACGCGCGAGCTTGGGCCGGTGGTCACTGCGCTGTTGTTTGCCGGTCGTGCCGGTTCGGCGCTGACCGCTGAAATCGGTCTGATGAAAGCCACCGAGCAGTTGTCGAGCATGGAAATGATCGGCGTCGATCCGTTGCGCCGCATTGTCGCGCCACGGTTCTGGGCCGGTGTGCTGACCATGCCGATGCTGGCAACGATCTTCACAGCCGTGGGCATCCTCGGTGGCCGTTTGGTCGGTGTGGATTGGCTGGGCATATTTGAAGGCTCGTACTGGGCCAACATGCAGCAGTCAGTCGAATTTGCCGATGATGTACTGAATGGCCTGATCAAGGCCTTGGCTTTCGGTATTGCCGTGACCTGGATTGCGGTTTTCCAGGGTTACGATTGCGAGCCCACCAGCGAGGGCATTTCGCGTGCCACCACGCGTACGGTGGTTTATGGTTCTTTGGCGGTTTTGGCGCTGGATTTCATCCTCACCGCCGTCATGTTTGGAGGCGTCTGATGCGTATCAAATCCCTTGAGTTGCTGGTTGGCGGCTTTCTGTTGCTGGCGTTTGGCGCCCTGATGTTTCTTGCTATTCAGGTCAGCGGCCTGTCTGGTGAAACCAGCAAGGAGTCGTACCGCGTACATGCCTTGTTCCAGAATGTCGGTGGTCTTACCGAACGCGCCAAGGTGACTATCGCAGGCGTTAGCGTTGGCCGTGTCGAGTCCATCACGCTCGATGCCAAAACTCAGCAGGCGCGTGTCGAGATGGCCATCGACAGCAATGTCAACGACATCAGCACTGACTCGGTGGCAGCGATCCTGACTTCCGGCCTGCTCGGCGAGAAGTACATCGGCCTGACGCCGGGCGCAGACGAAACTTATTTGAAGGAAGGCAGTCGTATTGAACAGACTCAGTCATCGCTGGTGTTGGAAGACTTGATTGGCAAATTCCTGTTCAACAAGGCTACGGAAGCGCCCAAAGCGGCACCGGCTGCGTCAGCCGAATCTGCCGATGCAGCGTTTTAAGCCTGACACCATTTCAAGGATCGCGTTATGAATCGTTTGTTTGCAACACTGCTGATTTCAGGAGCCATGGTGCAATCTGCCCTAGCGGCGCCTGCAACAGCAAATGCCGCGACGGCTACGACCAATGTTGCTGCCGTGGTCAATGCCCCTGAGGCCAATCCGCAGGTTGTCGTGCAGAAGTCCATCGACAGCCTGACAGCGCGCATCGTTAAGGAGCGCAAGGTCTTGTTGAAGAGCCCGGCGGCCTTGTCGGCGCTGGTCGATCAGAACATCACGCCATTTGTGGATATTCCCGGTATTGCGCGTGGCGTCATGGGTCAGTATTTCCGCCAGGCAAGCCCGGAGCAGCGTGATCGTTTTGTGACCACGTTCAAGCAGAGCATGATCCGGACTTACTCCAATGGTCTGGCGGGCTACAACAACCAGAAAATTGTGGTCAAACCCTACACGCCGGGCTCCGACATGAGTCGTGCGCAGGTGGATGTAGAGATCACGCTGGAGTCAGGCACGATGGTGCCGGTGACTTTTCAGATGGTGCGTGATGGAGCAGGTGTTTGGAAGGCGCGCAACCTGATTGTCAACGGACTGAATCTGGGTCTGACATTCCGTAAGCGTTTTGCGGAAGTGGTCGAGCAGTCGGCCGGCAACATCGATAAAGCCATCACTGCGTGGTCTCCGGACGAGGCTAGTGTTGATGTGGTCAAGGCTAAGCCATGACGGTGGCTGTCTCGCGTTTGAATGATGCCAATGGCCTGGTGCTCACCGGTGCTGTTGATAGCAGCAATGCCGGTCAGTGTGAGGTCGATGGCCTGACACTGCTGGGGCAGCTGTCACCGGGTGCTGTCGTCTGTGATCTGGCAGGGCTGACCACTAGCAACAGTGTCACCGCTGCGGTGCTGATGTCGTGGCGACGTGCGGCCGCGCAGCATCAGCAAATATTGACCCTGCGCGCGATTCCTGCGCGCCTTCAAGCTATCCTTCAGGCCAGCAATCTGCTGCCTGTATTCACCTCTGCTACACACGAGTCCTAATGAACGCTGCCGAGATCCAGTCCTTGCTGACTGCCGCCATTCCTGAAGCACAACATATCGCGGTTACTGGCGATGGCGGGAAATTTACCGTAACCATTGTGCACCCGGCTTTTGAAAGCCTCCGACCAGTGGCAAAGCAGCAGCTTGTCTACGCGCCGCTGCAGACGCATATTGCCAGTGGCGCAATTCATGCCGTCAGCATGCAGACGCTGACGCCGGAAGAGTGGCGCAAGATGAAGTTGTTCGGCTGATTATTTCGCTCATTTTTAAGGCAGAGCTTCATGGATAAATTACTGATTACGGGCGGCCGTGCGCTGAACGGCGACGTGCGTATTTC
>JACCDZ010164143.1_pt1 | contig 33246 bp, 31 predicted proteins | sample 7449551 | NCBI WGS metagenome assembly JACCDZ01 (sample SAMN15323452, study PRJNA562643) | freshwater metagenome | isolation source: river surface water | place: USA:Blue River Watershed | collected 2017-08-18 | reverse complement strand
GCAAACCTTGGCATGGTTTCATTTCCTCACCCAAACATGGGCCGAGGTCGAAGACTTTTACTGGCGCAAAAACCATGCTGCCTGACCTGTACCAAGCCGAATGCGAGCGCATTGCCAACCAGCAATCTGTCGTGCATGACTACTTGAATGTTGACCCTGACTTCGTCAACGGCTTGGTTTTGCAAAACAAACATCACTTCATCGCCGACTTTTTGCGGCAAAAAATCGGCTCATGAGTTCTCAACCAAAAATCTACGTTGCAGGCCATCGTGGCATGGTCGGTTCTGCCATCGTGCGCCACTTGCTGGCGCAGGGCGTGGCGCAAAGCCACATCATCACCCGCACCCATGCCGAGTTAGAGCTGACGAATCAAGCTGCGGTGCAGCAGTTTTTTGCACAAGAAAAACCCACGCAGGTGTACTTGGCTGCAGCCAAGGTAGGCGGCATTCATGCCAACAGCGTCTACCCCGCCGACTTCATCTACGAAAACCTCATGGTGCAGGCCAATGTCATTGATGCGGCATTTAAAAACGGTGTGCAAAAGTTGTTGTTCTTAGGCTCCAGTTGCATCTACCCCCGCTTGGCTGCGCAGCCCATGCGTGAAGACGCATTGCTCACTGGCACGCTAGAGCCAACCAATGAGCCCTACGCCGTAGCCAAAATTGCAGGCATCAAACTCTGCGAAAGCTATAACCGTCAATACGGCGCAAGCCACGGCGTGGACTACCGCAGCGTCATGCCCACCAACCTCTATGGCCCTGGCGACAACTACCACCCCGAAAACAGCCACGTCATCCCCGCGCTTATTCGCCGCTTCCACGAAGCCAAGTTGGCTGGTGCGCCCAGTGTCGCCATTTGGGGCACCGGCACACCGCGCCGCGAGTTTTTGTATGTGGACGACATGGCCGCCGCCAGCGTGCACGTTATGAACCTGCCCAAAGCCACCTACGACCAACACACCACCCCCATGCAAAGCCACATCAATGTGGGCAGCGGCTCGGATGTGACCATTGCCGAAGTGGCGCAAACCATTGCCCAAACCGTGGGATACACCGGCCAAATTGAATTCGACACATCCAAACCCGACGGTGCCCCACGCAAGTGGATGGACAGTTCGCGCCTCAACGCACTGGGCTGGCAAGTCCAGGTTGATTTACAACATGGCCTTGCCGTCGCCTATCAAGACTTTGTGAGCAAACTATGACCCAAACAAAACACCAAAAAGTAGCCCTCATCACAGGCATCACCGGCCAAGACGGCTCGTACCTCGCCGAGTTTTTGCTAGAGAAGGGCTACATTGTTCACGGCATAAAGCGCCGTGCCTCGTTGTTCAACACCCAGCGTGTGGACCACATCTATCAAGACCCGCACATTGAGCACGCCAACTTCAGGCTGCACTATGGCGACCTGAGTGACACCAGCAACCTCATTCGCATCGTGCAAGAAACGCAGCCCGATGAAATTTATAACCTCGGCGCCCAAAGCCACGTGGCCGTGAGCTTTGAAAGCCCCGAATACACCGCCGATGTAGACGGCATCGGCACTCTGCGCTTGCTCGAAGCCATTCGCATCTTGGGCCTAGAAAAGAAAACCCGCTTTTACCAAGCCTCTACGTCTGAGCTGTATGGCTTGGTGCAAGAAATCCCACAAAAAGAAACCACGCCCTTTTACCCACGCAGCCCCTACGCCGTGGCCAAGATGTACGCGTACTGGATCGTCGTCAACTACCGCGAAGCCTATGGCATGTACGCCTGCAACGGTATCTTGTTTAACCACGAAAGTCCACGCCGTGGCGAAACCTTTGTCACCCGCAAAATTACCCGTGGCCTCGCCAACATTGCCCAGGGTCTAGAGCAGTGCCTGTACATGGGCAACTTAGACGCCTTGCGCGATTGGGGCCATGCCAAAGACTACGTGCGCATGCAATGGATGATGTTGCAGCAAGACAAGGCAGACGACTTTGTCATCGCCACCGGCGTGCAATACAGCGTGCGCCAGTTCATCGCATGGAGTGCCGAAGAGTTGGGCGTGACGCTGAAGTTTGAAGGCAAAGGTGTGGGTGAGACCGCTACCGTGGCTGCCATCAAAGGTGATAAAGCCCCAGGCCTCAAGGTGGGCGACGTAGTGGTCAAAATTGACCCTCGCTACTTCCGTCCTACTGAGGTGGAGACGTTGCTGGGCGACCCATCCAAAGCCAAAGCCAGACTGGGCTGGACACCCGAAATCACCGTGCAGCAAATGTGTGCAGAGATGGTGGCTGCAGACTTAGAAGAAGCTAAGAAACATGCACTGCTTAAAAAACATGGCTATCAACTCAATGTGAGTATTGAATAAGCTAGTGTTGATAAAAAAATAAATAGCTCAATAGTCACAAAGTATTCTTATTGGCATAAACGTACGGGGCTTAAGCAAGGTCTTGCAAGATAATGCAAGGCTTTGCTTTTGAGCGAAAGGGCGGTAGCGTGCCCAACCCAAACATCAGTGTCTAACCCCCCCACATCAGCCCTGCCTCAGCATGTGGCCATCATCATGGATGGCAACGGCCGCTGGGCCCAAAAGCGCCACATGCCACGCACGGTGGGCCATGCCAAAGGGGCTGCAGGCGTCAAAGCTTTGGTAGAACACTGTGCCAAGCTGGGCATCAAATACCTAACGCTGTTCGCTTTTAGCACCGAAAACTGGAAGCGCCCCGACGAAGAGGTAAGCACCCTCATGGGGCTGTTTGTGCAGTACCTTGAAAAAGAAATGGGTGCCTTGGCTGATGCAGGTGTGCGCCTAAAGGTAATAGGCGATGTGGCTGGCTTTGCGCCAGAGCTGCAAACCCGCATACACGCAGCCGAGCAAGCTACACAGTACAACCAAGCCATTACCCTAGTGGTGGCCGCCAACTATGGCGGCCGGTGGGATGTGGTGCAGGCCGTTAAAAACTGGCAAGCTGCCAACCCTCAAGCCAAAGCCTGCGAGCTAACACAAGAGCAACTAGCCCAGCACCTAAGCACATCGGGTATGCCTGATGTAGATTTGCTTATCCGCACAGGGGGGGAACAGCGCTTCAGCAACTTTTTGCTGTGGCAAGCTGCCTATGCCGAGCTGTACTTTACGCAGGCCTTGTGGCCAGAGTTTGATGAAGCTCAACTCAACCAAGCCCTGCACTCGTATACCGCTCGCAACCGCCGTTTTGGCCAAGTGCAAACCCAAAAATTCAAAGAAACCGTATGACAGACCAACCCATCCCTGCCTACAAAGAAGACGAAATCAGTCTGCTAGACGTCTTGGTCACCTTGGCTGAGTCATGGAAGCTCTTGGTGTTTGGCCCCCTCATTTTGGGTGTGTCAGCTTTCGGGCTTAGCTTATTGTGGCCCAATACCTATGAGTCGGTTGCGATTGCGAGGCTAACTGAAGAAGAGGCCGCGCTTTTTCATGCGGCCCCCGTGCTCGACCCGCTGATTGAAAAGTTTGCCTACATAGAACGTGCAGATGGGATTCGCGAAGACGCTCGTAATGCCCTCAAAAAAGATTTGGTCTTCATCGCAGATAAAAAGACCAAACTTGTGACCCTAGTTGCCAAAGGCCGCTCGCCTGAGCAAGCCCAAGCTATGGGGCGTGCAGCCTTTGATGCTTTGTTCACCGAGCTAGTACCCAAAGGCAAAGAAAAAGAAGCGATTTTGCAAGAGATAGCCATCAACAACCAGCTCATCTCAGACGGCGTTGTATATGTAGAGCGCACGGGTAGCAAGCAAAATTCTGCAAATTCTGCAAATTCTGCAAATTCTGCAAATTCTGCAAATTCTGCAAATTCTGCAAATTCTGCAAAGAGCCAAGTTGCAAACCTCAAGCTCAACAACCTAGAGCTACAGCTTAAACTGCAAGCCAAAGGTGGCGAGGTCTTTGCGCAAGAGCCTAGCTTGCCACAGCGCAAGTCTGCGCCTAGCCGAGGGTTGGTGTTCATCATCGCGGTGTTGGTAAGTGGTTTTGCGCTGTTACCGTGGGTATTTGTTCGCAAAGCTTGGCATCAAGCTATGAAAGAATCCGATTCAGCAGAGAAGATCAAGCATATAAAGGCTGCTTTAGGCGTGCGAGTAGATGTCTACAGTGCGGTCAGAGCTCGATAATGGGGTTTATGCGTGCAGCGCTCCTCTTCTATCAGGAAGGCTCCGTACCAGGTGAGACTTTCTCACCCGCTAGATCACGAGAGCACTGGCCCGTTTGGCCTGCAAGACACTCTGTTATCTGGGAAATTTGGGCGCCAAGCGCGACTGGGGTCATGCCAAGGACTAAGTTGAGATGGGGTGGCTGATGTTGCAGCAAGATATAACAAAAAATTTAGTTATCGCCACTGGTTTGCAGTACAGCGCTCGTGACTTTGTCAATGCTGCTGCCAAAAAACTGGATATGCAAATCCGAGGGGAGGGGCGTGGAAGATGCGGGTTACGATGCCAGTGGCAGGTGTATCGTGGCTGCGCATCCCAAATACTTTCGTCCGACCGAAGTGGAAATCCTTCTTGGGGACCCTGGCGAAGTCAAAGAAAAACTTGGCAGGGTGCCGAAGCCGCCTTCAATGAATTAGTTGCAAAAATGGTTCGTGCTGATCTTCAATCAGCCGGGCGAGATGAACTCGTCAAACGCTACGGCTACAAAGCTATAACCGCCACGAATAAATACATCAACGCAAGCTTGAATGCTTGCCTGATTATTGAAACATCGAAATCAATCAATTAGCGTTCTAGCGCAAACGAACAGGTCGATATCTTGACTAGCCAACCGATCGTATTTCTCATTCAGCGCCTGTGGCGTCACATCAGTCCCCGACGGCGCTCACAATTCGGACTGTTGCTAATTCTGATGCTGCTAGCCTCCTTTGCTGAAATTCTGAGTATCGGGGCGGTGTTGCCTTTTCTTGGCGCTTTAACAGAACCACAGCGTGTATTTGAGAGCCCTGTTGTGCAGCCTGTCATCCGAACACTCGGTTTAAATTCATCAGAACAACTGTTGTTGCCTCTCACCATGGGCTTTTGTTTGGCGGCACTTTTTGCCGGTGGAATGCGCTTGTTGTTGCTTTGGGCCACCACTCGCCTTTCGTTTACCACTGGGGCAGAGCTCAGCATAAGCATTTATCGCCGGACGTTGTATCAGCCTTACGCTGTACATTGCACACGTAACAGCAGTGAGGTTATCACTGGCATATCCAACAAGGCCAGTAATTTGACTCACAGTATCATTGTGCCTGGGCTGACGCTAATTAGTTCGATTGCGATCCTGATCGCCATAATTGGTTCTCTGCTGATCATGGAGCCTGTGATAGCGCTCTTGATATTCGGAGGTTTCGGCTCGATTTACTTGTTAATCGTGAAGTTAACCCGAAAAAAGTTGCTGACCAATAGCCAGTGCGTGGCTCAAGAATCTATTAAAACTACTAAATTCTTGCAAGAAGGGCTGGGCGGTATCCGTGATGTTTTGATAGATGGTAGTCAATCTGCTTACTGTCAAGCTTATGCCACCTCAGATTTGGCGTTGCGCCGGGCACAAGGAAACAGTGCCTTCATTGGTGCAAGTCCAAGATACACCATGGAATCGCTAGGAATGCTGCTGATCGCGGTGATGGCCTACTCAATTGCACAGCAGCCCGATGGCATCGGCAAAGCTATTCCAATGTTAGGCGCAATCGCTATTGGCGCTCAAAGAATGTTGCCAGCTTTGCAGCAAGCCTATGCATCATGGAGCAGCATCCGGGGCGGCCAAGCTTCACTGCAAGACACGCTTGAATTGTTGGATCAGCCATTGCCCGATGATGCTGACGATCCAAGCTCAGAAGCTCTTCCTTTCAGAAATAACATTTGTCTACAGTGGCTTGGTTTTAGGTATAGCCCTCAAAGCCCCTACGTCTTAAAGGAAGTCGACCTCGTTATTCACAAAGGCAGTCGTATCGGTTTTGTTGGGGCCACTGGCAGCGGAAAGAGTACGCTAATCGATATTATTATGGGGTTGTTGCCGCCGACTGATGGTTCGATCCAAGTTGATGGCCAAGTTATTAACACAGCAAATAATCGCGCGTGGCAGGCTCATATTGCCCATGTTCCACAAGTTATTTTTTTGACTGACAGTAGCATTGAAGAAAATATTGCCTTTGGTGTACCCAAAGAGCATATTGATCGGGAGAGAGTGAGGCAAGCCGCTCAACAGGCCAAACTTTCTGAGGTTGTTGAATCGTGGCCGGAGCAGTATCAAACTGTTGTAGGTGAGCGAGGGGTCCGCCTCTCGGGGGGGCAGCGCCAACGCATTGGCATTGCTCGCGCGCTCTATAAACAGGCCGATGTAATCATATTTGATGAGGCCACCAGCGCTCTGGATAGCGAGACTGAAGAGGCAGTCATGGAGGCTATTGAAGGCTTGAGTCAAGATCTGACCCTGCTAATCATTGCGCATCGCGTGACTACGCTCAAGAATTGCGCTCAAATAATTGAACTGCACAATGGTGGCATCAAACGCGCGGGTAGTTATCAAGAATTTTATAATCAAGTTTCCATCAAAACATGAAATCTACGTCAAGCCATTCCAGTGTGTTAATTACTGGTGCCGATGGGTTTATTGGCTCTCACCTCACCGAAGCGCTCGTTCGTAAGGGCTACAAAGTCAGGGCCTTCACTTACTACAACTCCTTCAATTCTTGGGGGTGGCTTGACCAGTGTGGACCGGACGTCAGAGGCCAGTTCGAGGTATTTGCGGGCGACATAAGAGATCCGCATGGTGTGAAGCAAGCTATGAAGGGGTGTGATGCGGTGCTGCATCTAGCAGCGCTTATTGCCATCCCCTTTTCTTATCATTCGCCCGATGCTTATGTTGATACCAATGTCAAGGGCACTCTGAATGTATTGCAGGCGGCGCGTGAATTAGGTGTCAATCGTGTGATTCACACGTCCACGAGCGAGGTCTATGGTACGGCCCGGTTTGTACCCATTACCGAAGAGCATCCTTTACAGGGTCAGTCTCCATATTCGGCCACCAAGATTGCTGCCGACCAATTAGCCTATTCTTTCTATGCATCATTTGGTTTGCCTGTGGTGATTGCGCGGCCCTTTAACACCTATGGGCCTCGCCAGTCGGCTCGTGCAGTAATTCCTACCATCATCACGCAGATTGCCAACGGCAAATGCCAAATCAAGCTTGGTGCGGTGTCTCCAACGCGTGACTTCAACTATGTTCAAGACACAGTGGCTGCGTTCATCGCAGCACTGCGGTCTGACAAGGGTTTGGGCGAAGTGGTGAATTTCGGGAGCAACTTCGAAATTTCTATCGGTGACACAGCGCTAGCAATTGCTGAGGCGATGAATGCTGAGGTAGAGATCGTCACCGACGAGCAAAGGCGGCGCCCTGAAAACTCTGAAGTAGAGCGCCTTTGGGCAGCCAACGACAAGGCGCGCATGCTCTTTGGCTGGCAGCCTGCGTATGGTGGCATCGACGGTTTCAAGCGTGGTTTGAATGAAACTGTGCAATGGTTTACCCAGGCCGACAATTTGCGCCAGTACAAGGCGAACATTTACAACGTATAAAAGCGATGCAGCCACCAGCCTCCGTTACTTCTGAGCAGTTGACCGCGCGCGAGGTAGTTAATGCCATTGCGCGTGCAATCGGGGAGGCGCCTGCTGCGCTGCATGAGCCCCAATTTGTGGGCAAGGAATGGGAGTATCTCAAGGAGTGTCTCGACTCCACATTCGTCTCATCTGTGGGGAAGTTCGTCGACCGCTTTGAGAAGGACCTCGCCGATTACACGGGGGCACGATACTCGGTGGCGGTGGTCAATGGCACTGCGGCGTTGCACATTGCATTGAAACTTGCAGGCGTGCAGGCTGGCGATGAGGTGCTTATACCTGCATTGACCTTCGTGGCCACGGCTAATGCTGTTAGTTATTGCAATGCGATACCGCATTTCGTTGATTGTGAGGAGTCCACGCTGGGTATGTCGGCTGTTGCGCTGCGAGAGTATCTGCAATCTATAACGGAGTTGCGCCATGGCGTGTGCATAAACCGTCGGTCAGGTAGGCCCATCCGAGCCATTGTGCCGATGCACACGTTTGGTCATCCCGTGGATCTGGAGAGGCTGCTGGCTGTCGCTCACGACTTCAAGCTGGTGATGGTGGAAGACGCGGCCGAGTCGCTCGGCAGCTTCTACCATGGGCGTCATACAGGTACTTTCGGTCGCATGGGGGCACTCAGCTTCAATGGGAACAAGACAATCACCACGGGCGGCGGCGGTGCCATCATCACCGATGACGAGAGCCTGGCGCGTCATGGCAAGCACCTGACTACCACTGCCAAGATAGCGCACCGTTGGGCCTATGAGCATGATCAGATTGGCTACAACTACCGTATGCCCAATCTCAATGCCGCGCTGGGCTGTGCGCAGCTGGAGCAACTGCCCGGCATGTTGACCACTAAGCGCCAGTTATTTGATGCCTATCGCAAAGCATTTGCTGATCTGCCAGGCTTGCACATCGTTCGAGAGCCCGATTACAGCCAGAGCAACTTCTGGCTGCAGACCCTCAAACTGGAGCGCGAAAACATGGCCCTGCGCAACGCTATTCTTGAAGCTACCAATGCAGCCGGTTACATGACGCGCCCAATCTGGAGGCCCATGCATAAGTTGCAACCCTATGTTGATTGTCCGCGCATGGAACTAAACGTGACCTCCTCCCTAGAGCAGCGATTGATCAATTTGCCTAGCAGCTCGGGACTCGGCGTATGACGGGTGCGATGAAAGACATCGTACTTATCGGCGCAGGTGGCCACGCTGCATCATGCATTGATGTAATAGAAACGCACGGGCAGTTCCGCATCGTCGGCCTGGTAGGCTTGGAGCACGAATTGCATCAACGCTTTAACGGTTACAAGGTTATTGCCACAGACCAAGACATGCCATGGCTCGCAAAAGAATATGAATATGCCATGATCACTGTTGGGCAGATACGATCTGCCAAGATACGCATGCGTCTCCACCAGAAGGCACGTGATGTCGGTTTCACCATGCCTGTGTTGGTGTCGCCTCACGCATATGTGTCCAAGCATGCGCAAATTGGCGGAGGTACCATCATCATGCATGGTGCTGTAGTGAATGCCAACGTCCGTATTGGTTGCAACTGCATCATTAATACTCGCGCCGTCGTTGAGCATGATGTGTTAGTAGGCGACCATTGTCATGTTTCAACCGGGGCGATTCTCAATGGCGAGGTGTCTGTCGGTGGTGCCAGCTTTGTGGGCAGCGGCACCATTGTCAAACAGGGTGTTTCAATCGGCGTAGGCTGCTTGGTGGGCATGGGCTCAGTGTTGAGGCAAACCTTATCTAATGGATCGGTGTACTGGACGGGGATACAGGCATGAGCAAGGTGCTGATAATTGCCGAGGCGGGTGTGAACCACAATGGCGACATGCTGCTCGCCCGTCGTCTGATCGATGCCGCCGCAGAGTCTGGTGCTGACATCGTCAAGTTTCAGACCTTCGTTGCTGATCGACTGGCGACCCGGGGTGCAATCAAGGCTGACTACCAGGTCGAAACCACTGGGACATCCGAGTCGCAGTACGAAATGCTTAGCCGCTTGGAACTCACCCCGTCAATGCACGATGATCTCATTGCACACGCCTCGATACGCGGCATTGAATTCATGTCTACGGCCTTCGACGAAGACAACTTAGGTCTACTCGCGGCAAAAGGATTAAATCGTTTCAAAGTTCCTTCTGGTGAAATTACCAATCTGCCGTATCTGCGACGCATGGCGCAATTAGCGGATGAGGTGATCATTTCCACGGGAATGTCCACGTTAGAAGAGATCGGTGCGGCGATCTCGGTGTTCGAGGCATCTGGCATGCAGCGCCAGCGAATTACGGTCTTGCATTGCACTACCGAATATCCGGCACCCATGCGAGAAGTGAACCTGCACGCCATGCAGACCATTGCAGACAGTTTTGGCGTGGCCGTGGGTTATTCCGATCATACGGTGGGCATCGAGGTAGCTGTGGCAGCTGTAGCGATGGGGGCTTGTGTGATCGAAAAGCATTTGACTCTGGATTGCGATCTGCCCGGCCCTGACCACAAGGCCAGCTTGGAGCCCGAGTCTTTCCGCAATATGGTGGTTGCCATCCGTCACATCGAACAGGCATTAGGCAGTCCTGTCAAGGGCCCCAGTCCAAGCGAGCTGCGCAACAAGCCGATTGCGCGCCGGTCCCTGGTGGCTGCTCGGGCAATCAAGGCCGGCGAAGTGTTTACGGAGGAAAATGTGGTGGCTAAGCGCCCGGGAACAGGCATTTCGCCCATGTGCTGGGATGAGGTGATGGGCACTGTTGCAACGCGTGACTTTGAGCCTGACGAGTTCATCAGCATATGAGGACGATCTGCGTCGTCACTGGTACGCGCGCCGACTACGGTCTGCTGCAATGGGTCATGGACGGCATACGCCGCGACCCGATGCTGCGGTTGCAGATCGCCGTCACCGGCACGCACCTGTCGGCCGAGTTCGGAATGACCTATCGCGAGATCGAGGCAGCCGGTTTCGCTATCGACCGCAAGCTGGATATCCTGACGACGGACGATACGCCGGTTGGCGTGACCAAAGCGATCGGCCGTGGCGTGATCGCATTTGCCGATGCCTACGCCGAACTCAGGCCGGATGTCGTTGTGCTGCTTGGTGACCGCTTCGAAATACTTGCTGCTGCCACTGCCGCACTGATCGCCGGTCTGCCGCTGGCGCATCTGCACGGCGGCGAAATCACGGAAGGTGCATTCGACGATGCGATCCGCCACTCCATTACCAAGATGTCGCATCTGCATTTTGTGGCCGCCGAACCTTACCGCCAGCGCGTGATTCAGCTCGGCGAGGCTCCCGAGCGAGTCTTTCTGACGGGCGGCATGGGCGTGGACACCATACACAGGACCCACCTGCTCGACCGCGACGCGCTTGAAGCTACGCTCGACTTCAAGCTCGGCAAGAAAAATCTCTTGGTCACCTTCCATCCGGTTACGCTGGAGAAGAACACTGCGCCGGAGCAGATGGCCGAGCTGCTCAAAGCGCTCGACAGTCTTAAGGAAACGCATCTGATTCTGACTCTGCCGAACGCCGATACCGGCAGCCGCGAGCTGATCCGCATGATCGAAGATTTTGCGGTGAGTCGACCGCATGCTCGTGCCTACACATCGCTGGGGCAGCTGCGCTATCTGTCCTGCATGGCGCATGTAGACGGCATCGTCGGCAACTCGTCCAGTGGCTTGACCGAAGCGCCGAGCTTCAGGAAGGGCACCGTCAACATTGGCGATCGCCAGCGTGGACGCTTGAAAGCTGCGAGCGTCATCGACTGCGAGCCGGACTGTGACAGTATTGTTGCCGCCATCTGCACACTCTATTCGCCGTCATTCCAAGCCAGCCTGGCAAATGTCCAAAGCCCCTACGGCAACGGCGGTGCAAGTGAAAAAATCATCGATGTCCTGAAACATTTCAACATTGACAACATCATCAAGAAATCCTTTTTTGACCTTCCCAACGGGATGGGCGCATGAGCCGGCAATGAAGACTAATGACAACTTCTGGCGCAAGGTCATCCTACCTCTGGATTCCACTCTGCGCGATGTAATCGGTAACATGAACATGTCGTCGCTGCGTATTGTGCTGGTGGTCAACGCACGTGGTGAGCTCGAAGGCACAATCTCCGATGGCGATATTCGCCGCGGTTTGCTCAAGGGCTTGAATATCGATAGTCCAATCGAAAGTGTCATCCATCGCGGTGCTCTGGTCGTACCTCCCAACATGAGTCGCGACATGGTGCTGCAACTGATGGTCGCCAACAAGATACAGCAGATTCCCGTGGTGGACGAGCAGCAGAGAATCATCGGGCTGCATTTATGGGATGAGATCGCCACGCCACCTTTGCGCTCGAATCGCATGGTCATCATGGCCGGCGGTAAGGGAACGCGTCTGCGTCCTTTCACGGAGAACTGTCCCAAGCCTCTGGTCCCCATCGCTGGCAAGCCCATGCTGGAACATATCATTGCAAGAGCGAAGCAAGAGGGCTTCACCGACTTCGTGCTGGCCATTCACTATCTTGGCCACATGATCGAGGAGCATTTCGGCGACGGCTCGCGTTTTGGGGTCAGTGTCGAATATTTGCGTGAAGACAGTCCGCTCGGAACTGCCGGCGCGTTGAGCCTCTTGCGGCCGTACCCTGATGAACCTTTCGTTGTGACCAACGGTGACGTCGTTACCGATATCCGTTACGGCGACCTGCTGGACTTCCATATCCGCCATGAAGCCAGCGCTACCATGGCAGTACGCACGCACGAGTGGCAGCACCCATACGGTGTGGTCCAGACTCGTGGTATTGATATTACGGGTTTTGAAGAAAAGCCGGTCGCCAGAAGCCATATCAACGCCGGTGTGTATGTGCTCTCGCCATCCTCGCTCGGCGAACTGGAGCGAGGCCTGTCGTGCGATATGCCAACCTTGTTCGAGCGCCTGCAGGCCCGCACATTGCGAACAGTTGCCTATCCAATGCATGAACTATGGCTTGACGTAGGCCGCCCCGACGATCTGGAAAAGGCGCACCATGCGGTTGCGATCTCCAATGGCGAGCAAGGAGTTGATCGGTGATCAACGGCAAGAAGATTTTGGCCTTGATTCCTGCCCGCGGTGGAAGCAAGGGCCTGCCGCGCAAGAATATTTTGCCGATCTGCGGCAAGCCGCTGATCGCCTGGAGCGTGGACAAGGGGCTGAAGTCAAAGCACGTGGATACTGTGCTGGTCACGACCGACAGTCAGGAAATTGCTGACATCGCCAAGGCGGCAGGCGCGCATGTACCCTTCTTGCGCCCTGCCGAGCTGGCCACCGACAAGTCGTCGACCTACGATGCGATTCGTCACGCGTTGAACTTCCTGCAGGAAAAGGAGGATAAGACATTCGATTACGTGGTGTTGCTTGAACCCACCTCCCCGCTGCGCGAGGACGATGACATCGACAGGATGCTGGAGCAGTTGCTCGGCAATGTGGCCTACTTCGATTCGATCATCAGCGTCGGCGAGGTCGACGAGCACCCTTCCATCGTGCGCCGTCTCAATGGCCCGAATATTGAACCGTTCTGTCCCGAGTTGCAACAGACCACGCGCCGCCAAGACAATGAGCCGGCCTATTTCCCCTACGGTGTGGCCTATATCGCCAAGACCAATGTGCTGCTGGCGGAAAACACCTTTTACACGAAGCGCTGCACGCACTTCAAGATCAAACAGTACCAGAAGCACGAGATCGACGACATCTACGGATTCCTGTGCGTTGAAAGCATCATGAAACATGAATGGGGGATGAAATGAAGTTTCTAGTTGTTGGCTTGGGGTCGATGGGAAAGCGCCGCGTCCGCAATCTGCAGTCCTTGGGCATACAGCATGTGGCAGGCTTCGACCCTCGTATTGACAGACAGCAGGAAGCGTCGAGCCGACATGGCATCAGGGTGTTTGGTGATTTCGAGACGGCAGTTCAGTCGTTCCAGCCCGATGTGTTCGTGATTTCAACACCACCTGACAGGCACATGCAGTACGCCTACCTAGCCATGGAGCGCGGCATCCATGCTTTCATCGAGGCCTCGGTGGTTGAGGTGGAAAAGATCCGAACCCTAGCGCAACGGGTTAAGGGCAGCCTGACGGTCATTGCACCATCGTGCACCATGCGCTACTTTCCGGGGCCACGCAAGATCAAGGATCTTCTCGCGCAACAGGCAATTGGCCAAGTGCTTAACGTCAACTACCAGACTGGTCAGTACTTGCCCGACTGGCACCCTTGGGAAGACATCCGAGACTTCTATGTGTCTAAACGTGAAACCGGTGCTGCCCGTGAAATCGTGCCTTTCGAGCTTGCTTGGTTGAATGATCTGTTTGGTGTGCCACAGGCCTTAGCCTGCGTCAAGGCCAAGTTGACTGACCTACCCGCCGACATTGATGACGTCTACCACTGTTTGATGAGATATGACGGTCGTTTGCTGTGCAACATGACAGTCGAGGTGATCTCCAGACCAGTTGCGACACGTGAGATGCGCATTCTCGGTACTGAGGGGGAAATCGTATTTAGCGCGGACGGCAACAGTGTGCGCTATACCCATATTTCCATGAAGGAGTGGACGGAGTACGAGTTTTCCCAAGGCACCGTCGAGAAGCAATACATCAATCCGGAAGAACCTTATATTGCCGAAATGAAGGATTTTGTTGCGGCGGTCACGGCGAAGGATGCCTCTATATTTCCCAATTCCCTAGAGGACGACTGCCTCGTTCTCGATACATTGAATGCCCTTGAGGCTTTGAGTAACTGCCTATGAACTATCAAGAACGATTGAGCCGGGTCATCCCTGGAGGAGCACACACATACTCTCGTGGTGCAGACCAATACCCTTCTAATGCACCTCAAATTCTCGCGCGAGGTTATGGAGCTTATGTGTGGGACGATCAGGGTAAACGCTACTTGGACTACGGCATGGCCTTGCGTGCAGTGACTCTCGGTTATGCCGATCCGAGAGTGAATGCGGCGGCTATGCGCGAAATCGAGTTGGGCAATAACCTCACCCGTGCATCACTGACCGAGCTCCACGCAGCGGAGTTGTTGGTGGACCTGATTCCAAGTGTGGACATGGTTAAATTTGCGAAGAACGGTTCGAATGCCACCACGGCTGCTGCAAAAATTGCCCGTGCATACACGGGACGGCGCTACGTCTGCGTTCCGAGGCAGCAGCCATTTTTTTCGTTTGACGACTGGTTTATCGGTACCACGCCCATTCAGCGGGGTATTCCGAAAGAGTTTGTGCAGAGTACGCTGGTTTTCGACTATGGCGATATACATTCGTTGAAGGCTCTGTTTGATGCACACCCCGGCGAGATCGCAGCTGTGATGCTTGAGCCTGCCACAACCCTGACACCCTGTGCCCCTAGTTGCTCGCAGGCATTAAGTTACGACAACCCATGTAGTGCCTGCGCTTCCAACGGACAGAACTTTCTGCACGGTGTTCAGTCACTGTGCCGCAGCGAGGGTGCCCTGTTTATTCTCGACGAAATGATCACGGGCTTTCGCTGGCATCTGCAGGGGGGGCAGACCTACTTCGGCGTGCAACCAGACATCTGCACTTTCGGTAAAGGTATGGCTAATGGCTTTTCCGTGGCCGCAGTGGCGGGCCGTCGTGAAGTCATGGAGGTAGGCAGCATAGACCGACTCGGGGCCGAACGGACCTTCCTGCTTTCGACCACACATGGCGGCGAAATGTGCGGACTGGGGGCCTTCATAGAAACCGTGGCTATATATCGCGAGAAGGATGTATGTCGACATCTGTGGGATTACGGTGCGCGATTGCGCGACGGCTTGACTGCTGTGGCCATTGAGTGCGGGGTACAAGACCACTTCGTCATGGATGGCCCGGCAATCTGCCTGAACTACCTCACCAAGGACAGGCAAGGCGCACTGTCTACCCAGTTTCGGACCCTGTTCTCACAGGAAATGATCCGCTTTGGCGTGCTGATGCCTTGGGTGGCAGTCAGTTACGCTCATGCTGATCCAGAACTCGACATCACCCTTACGGCTGCACGCAGTGCGCTTAAGGTATATGCCCGTGCCCTGGAAGACGGTGTCGAACACTACCTCTGCGGTCCCGTAATCAAGCCGGTTTTTCGAAAGCTAAACTGAACAGGCCAACGTCATGTGCGCAAACACACTTAAGCAATTGGGCGATCTAAAGGGGCGAACCGCATTGGTCACCGGTGCGGCCGGCGGTTTGGGAGGTGTGATTGCGGACACGCTTGCTGAAATGGGTGCGAACTTGTATCTCGTGGACAAACCGGGAAGTGAGCTGGAGGCAGTTTGCCGCCAAATCGAATCGAGTTGGTCTGTGCAGGTCGTCGATCTGCAAGCCGATTTGGAGCAAGCTGAGCAGCGTCGAACGCTTGTCGAGCAGGTGCTTGCCCGGGGACTGGGCCTCGATGTCCTAGTGAACAACGCGGCGTTTGTTGGCACTTCTGGGCTCGCCGGTTGGGCAGTGCCATTCGAGCAGCAAAGCTTGGAAACTTGGCGTCGCGCACTCGAAGTGAATCTAACGTCGGTGTTCGATCTGTGCCAAGGATTTGCAACTGCATTGCGGGCCTCCGGGGGCGGCAGCATAGTGAATATAGCATCGATCTACGGAGAGCATGGCCCTGATTGGCGGCTCTATGAAGGCACCACAATGGGCAACCCCGCTGCCTACGGAGTATCCAAAGGTGGACTAATTCAGTTCACGCGCTGGTTAGCCACCACGCTGGCACCCGATGTGCGCGTGAACAGCATTTCCCCTGGTGGAATTAGCAGGGGACAAAGTGAAGACTTTGTTGCTAGATATGTGGCCCGCACCCCGATGAGACGCATGGCGAATGAAGATGACTTCCGCGGAGCCGTGGCGTATTTCGCCAGTGACCTATCGCGTTACGTTACCGGTCAAAACCTCTCCGTGGATGGCGGATGGGGTGCGTGGTGATAATGTCTACAGCAACTATGACAATGCATCTACTTAAAATTTAATGAGCAAAAACTCAAATTTGAAATAAAAGGTAGTTTTATGACTAATGACAAATCTGTTTACTTTAATACGCCAGAGTATCTGGAATATTTGCAATCTAACTTCAATTTAATGGGCTCGGAGGAAGAAAGAGACGAAACATGCAAACGTCCAGATGTAGCTCGTGTACTTGAATTTGTTGAAACTCTGGGCCTGACTCCAGGGCAAAACTTCCTAGAAGTTGGATGTGGGTTGGGGCGGCTAATTGCTTATTTTGAGAAACACTACCGAATAAATCCCAGTGGTGTAGATGTGTCAGCGGATGCTATTCAGTTTGCTAAACGCAAGCTTCCCGAATTGGCACATAATATTAAATGTGCGTCCGCGGAACTATTGCCATTTGATGATTGTTTTTTCGATCACATCCTTTGCTGGGCGGTTTTTGATCTAACTGATCAAGGTGCAGCGTTAGCGGAAATGATGAGAGTGCTAAAACCAGGTGGGAAGTTGCTCATAACAGGTAAAAACAATAACTACATGGCCGATGATGAAGATGCAATGATTGCCGAAATTAAGTCACGCGAAAAAGGGATTCCAAATCACTACACTGATTACAGCCTGCTAATTGAATCAGTGCAGCTTAATGGTGGAGAGGCAATCTCAGAATCTTTCTTTCAGCGGCGAGGTGATTTTATGAAGGGCAAATCATTGGCAATGCAGCCAGATGCGTTTCTTGAATATTGCCTTGTAATAAGAAAAACCAAACACAAACCCCCGATATGTAAAGTTATTGCAACTGAATTTTCGAAAACATGGAGTGCTAATCATGGCTAAACGCCTTTTCGTTACACCGATACTGAATACTATGGGTCCTGTCAAAGATCCAATGCATAGTGATCTATTGAATACCTGGGAACAAGTGGATAAAGCAACAGAGAAATATTTTAACAAGAAATTTAGAAGGTGTCTTCTGGATAGTAGGGGACGAGAGGTTGTTGTGTCATGGTTTCCTGTAAGTTGGTCCGGATTTGCTAGTAATCCAGTTCATCGCGATTTTGGCTGGTTTACAATATTCGATCATCTTGTCCAAACATGGGGCGAGAAAATTAGTGAATGTGGTGATGGTGTATATTGGATGTACAACCATCCAGACAAGTCAGGAATCGGGAATGTGTGGGGTCTTGATTGGTTACACAACTGTCACTATTTTGAAATATTGAATAGAATGGTACTTGAGCGAGGATACTTTCCTGGTGTTGTCGAGGTGCCAACCGCAGAGACGCACTCTGTAAACTTTGTGGAAAATTATTTCCCATTCGAATTGAGTAATAGATATTCCCCTAAAATTAACTGGGAAAATATTGAGGCAGATGGCAGAAAAACTAAAGAGGTTTTGCAGTGGGCTAGTGCGCCCAAAAACTGGCGTCCCTATCAGCCTGCGCACTCAAATCACCAAGAAAATGGAGCGATGAGACACCATATATTCAGATTGCTTGATATAAAAAGTAGAATAATGACATTTCCGGAGGAGGAGATATTGGACGCATTTGAAAGTTGTCGCCAGGGATATGATGTTGTTATTGCTGGCTACGAGCATGATTTTAGAGATCGGAGTGAGGCTGTTCAAGAGTTATTCTTGGAGCCGATAAGCAGGATTGCAAAAAAATATCCAGATGTCGAAGTAATTAATACCAATTTTCAGTCAGCTGCAATTGATTGCTTGAATCTAGAAAAAACCACAAAATTAATTGCATTTAAAGTATCAATCCAAAGTGATCATGTATGTATATCATCAGATGCAGAGATTTTCGGTCCAACGCCCTATATTGCAATCAAAGATAAGGATTCTGGTAATATTTTTCATATAAATCCAACTCCAAACGGATATTTGTCTTGGGCCATTCAGAGAGGCGTCCTTCCATTAGATTTTGAGCTCGGAGTTGCTGCATTTTCAAACTCTGGAGTTCAATCTGTAAATAGGTTTGATGTTAAGGGTGAAAGCGTGACGTTGCTGAGTGGTGGGCTTGATCGAAGAATAACCTTGTAGATCAACTTCTTTTATAACATTGCGCAATAATTAAAAGCTTCGAAGCGAATGACATGATTCTTCTAAGCGTTAAATGAGTACATGAAATATAATGAATATCACTTATAGCTTGCTACTGCGTCTGGCTCGGATAGTCATGTTGCCTGTGTATGAATTTCTATTTATTCTCGGAATATGGGCGCCAGAAAGTCCAAGCCACTACAAAGCGGCAAAAGCATTCGTAGAAGTCAATCGTCGCTATTGGGGGCCTGTCAAAACAAGGGGAAAGAGCATATTGGTCGAGGGGCATCTATCTGAATACGGCCCCAATTACTTATTTCGAACTGGTTTAGCTGCCAAAGCGATACAGTCCGCGATCGGCAGTGGCAATATAACTGTGATAACAAACGGCTATTCTCATCAATGGCAAACTGCGATTCTATGCTATCGATCCTTTCTTATTAAGAAATGGATATTTTTAGGAAACGAGTTACACGTTTATAACTTATATTATTTCGTGATTGCCGCATTTAGAGGTGCGATATCTTTCTTTGCTTTAAATTCTCCGGCAGATATACTTCAATTAAGTCACGGTCGCATTAAGGTGGGAGATCTTATATATGATTCTGTTTTAAAGAGCGCGCAAGCTCCAACAATCAATAAATTAAGTTTTGCTGTATATTTTGGGATATTACGTAGTTGGTATTATTACTACAGATACTCCTACATCTTTTCTCGCTTCAAGTATGATTACTACGTGGCAAGTCATACGGCATATTCTGAGTATGGATTGTTGTGTAGGGTTGCTCTAGCAAGTGGTGCCGAGGTTCTGGAGACGTCAGACATTCAGATGTCGCACTATACAGGGATTAGTAGCGAAAATTTACCAACCTATCACTTCGGGATAAGTCGCGTGATTAAAAGGGAACTTGAGATAGGTGGGAAATTTTCTAAACATCGAGAAGATCGGGCGCGAGAAGAGTTGATTCGCCGAGTGAGTTCAGAGGTAAAACAGATTGATGCATCCAAGGCATACTCAGGCAGAGTGTATACAAGGGATGAACTGTTGTTGGAACTTAATATACCTCCCGCTACTAAAATGGGATTTATTCTAGCGCATGTTTTTGCTGACTCACCGCACCTCGCGCCGTCATTACTTTACCCAGATTATTATCAGTGGCTTGTTTCCACGATCGAGTTCTGCCGGCGATCTAGTGATGTGAACTGGATAGTTAAACCTCACCCTTCGAGTTCTTTATATAATGAAAACGGAATTGTAGAGTCATTGCTTGAAAAATCGCAGTCAAACAATATTTTTCTTTGCCCATCAGACTTAAATACGCGCTCTCTTATTACTTGCGCCGATTTTGTGGTTACCGCGCATGGTACCGCTGGGTTGGAGTTTTCTTGCTTTGGGATACCTGTGGTGCTGGCCGGCTCACCATTTTATTCCGGATTTGGTTTTACAATTGATCCTAAAACCGTGGATGAATATACTGATATAATATTGAATGCTTCAAAAATTCACCCGCTTAACCCTGTTCAGATATCTATGGCGCTAAATATTTTTGGGTTATGGGAGGGTTTGTTTGATTGGCATAACCCAATTATTTCCTCCAGTGTTCTGTCTAATGTATGGGGTAGTGGCGTCAAAAGGAATTTAGAACTTGCATATAACGAACTGACTGGTAATTTGGAGAAAGTTAACCCGGATAAACTTAAACTTTGGTCCTTTGCGCATCAGGTCGTATTAGATAAGAATTAAACTTTTTCGGTAATTATTATGAAATCAAAATCCTTGCTCATTTCATTTTTTTCATGGCTGTCCTGCAATAGATATTTGAGGAAAATTTCTCCCTTTTTCTCTGATTGGTACTTTGGCTTCATTCATGGTGACAATGAAAAGAGAGCGATTGTTTCGAGCCGTGCGCTTGGTTGGTATCGCTCAGTATTTTTTTGGAGATTTGCGCCTCGTAAATATACGGGGGGGGCAGTGCTTAATCTACTGGGTTTGCAGATGTATCGTTACTTCTTTTATAACTTTCGATATCGCATGAGGTGGCGACGTGGTGATACTGCGAGGCAGCTTGAATCGTGCGGTATTATAATTAAGAGGGGATTTATTTCTGAACAAACCGTTACTCGTCTCCTGAGCTTTTATGCCGAAAATCGTGACTACTGTGCTAATCATTTTCGAGATTTTTCAGAGCTCGTTATTTTGAATAGCAAGGGTGTAGTCCGAGATGATCAGGCATATGATCAATTAGTTGACCATTTATTAAGCGAGTGCGAGATAAGTAAGCTAGGGGTGGATTTGACCGGATTAACTTTGGTGGCGCGGCCCTTTATATCAATTATTCATTACAAGTCTTTTGTTGACCAAATAGAGCAGTTAGATGGCCAGGATACGCCCCATTCTGATGTCTTATATCCATCCTTTAAATTGTTTGTATATTTGAACGATGTCAATGAGGAAAATGGCGCATTCCGTTATCTACTGGGCAGCAATCGATTTACATTTGATGGCGCTATAAATAGTTATGTCGACTCAATTAAGCATTACTTCAAGGGGGGGCGACGCTCTTTATACCCCACAGAGGCGACTGCATATGATCCCGAATTTAAATGGATGTCAGCTGTTGGGAATGCAGGTGATGGGATTATTTTCAATGTCCAGGGTGTACATTGTCGAGGTGATTTTGTCAAGGATCGATATCGGGAACGCTTGGTTTTGTTGGTGGATTTTCGTCAAGTCGAAGTCCCTCTGCAACGCTATGCGGCAAATGTTTGATAAAATATAGCTGTTGTTCGAGATTTTATGTTCTTTCGCTTTGATAATAGATTATATATTGCGTTTGTGATTGCCCAATCGAAAGTCATTCGATTAATTTAATGATTTGATATTGGCTGCTCCTCTTTTGTTTTGATAAAATATAATATTTGCTGCTTATGGAAATTAATTCTATGAAAATTTTAATTGGAGTTGATTTTTCGTTATTTAGATACTTGTCGCGTCGACTATCGATGTTTCTTTTATATCTGTATGTGGTGTTGTGCGTACTACCTGTTCTTTTAATTAAAAAAAAGATTTCATTGCCATTCCGACTTGTATTGGGGCATGGCGCGGTGCTGATCCTGTGTCATCGATTGGTGGTTAAGGTGTCTAGCTCGTTGCAACCCTCGGTCTTGGTGGAATACCTTAATGTGCAACGCCTGTGCAAGATTGGAGCATCTATCTCATCGTGTCTGCCATCGCCTATATTGATTCGTAACGCGATACTGACCTGCCTTCTATTTGAGCGCTACCAGACGATTGCTCTCGTGGATGCGCTTGACAGTGCGGTAGAGTTAAGAAGGAAATTTGATAGTGTCGGGGTGAAGCTAGGAGGCGCTTCCCTAGACCACTATCCACAGCTGCAGGTAGGATTGGAGCAGGTCGCGCGGCTGTTTGGACATGAAGTAGGAAACCGCATGGAGTGTCGGGTCCGGCAGTATCTTGCAGAAGGCGACTACCACATGGGGCTTTGCCATGGGGACTTTCATTCGCGCAACATCATGCGTGATCAGAATGGTGATGTGCGTGTCATAGATTTGGATTGTGTCCGTTTCGAGGGAATTATTGAGTTGGATGTTATATATTTTGCCCTCGAGTTGGAATGGTCTGCGTCTGGCGTGCTATGGCCGGAAACGCTTGCCACCACGATTGAAAGTGATGGAAAAAACATTGCCGTATACCTAGAGCGATTTTCAGTGCAATGGAGTGAAGCTTTGGGTCTTGTGTACCTTCTAGATCGTGTTGGTCAGGAATACATTAACTACGGATTTCAATATCCCAAGCTGAAACTGCAGCGTGCGGTAGTCGCGATCCAAAGCGCAAATGACGGAACGCTTGAATTGGAAACTGTATGACTAATGGACAACACGCCTCATTTGTGGAGCAAATCAACCACAAAGACTGCCTTCTAGCGGTGATTCTCCGTACCAAATTTCGCAGTGAGGGCATCGAATTCTTCACGCCTGGTGACTTTTCGCAACAACTTGGATACATGAATCGGCCTCAAGGCTATGTGATTGCGCCCCATGTTCACAACCCTGTCCCACGACAGGTGAGTTACACAAAAGAGGTACTGCTTATTCGCAGTGGGCTGGTGCGCGTGGATTTTTATGACGAGGAACAAGCCTATCTGGAGAGTCGCATGCTTCATCCGGGGGACGTGATTCTGTTGGCCTATGGCGGGCATGGCTTCGAGATGATTGAGGCCAGCGAGATTATTGAGGTCAAGCAGGGCCCTTATGCTGGCGAGTCGGACAAAAGCCGCTTCTCACCGGTGTCAAAGGAAAAGCTTGTGATTGGGGAGCTAAAGTGATACCTGTTAATGTGCCGCTGCTGGACGGGAATGAAAAAAAATACTTGACCGAGTGCATCGAGACTGGGTGGATTTCTTCCGAGGGGCCGTTTGTCAGCCGCTTCGAGAATGAGTTTGCGGCCAAGGTTGGCAGAAAGTACGCCATAGCAGTGGCCAACGGATCGCTGGCGCTCGATGCGGCGATGATGGCACTTGATCTTGAGCCCGGCTCAGAAGTGATCATGCCCTCTTTCACCATCATTTCTTGTGCGGCCGCTATTGTGCGTGCCGGATATGTGCCAGTGGTGGTCGATGCCGATCCGTTGACCTGGAACATGGATGCGAATCAGATTGAGTCTCGCATTTCCCCACGCACAAAAGCCATCATGGTGGTGCACATCTATGGCCTGCCCTGTGACATGAATGCGGTAATGGCGATCGCGCACAAGCACGGTTTGCGTGTGATCGAAGATGCTGCGGAGGCACATGGACAAGTCTGCTCCGGACAGGCATGCGGCAGCTATGGAGATCTGAGCGTTTTCAGCTTCTATCCTAACAAACACGTCACTACTGGCGAAGGTGGGATGATTTTGACCGATTGCGACGAGCTGGCCGAGAAATGCCTGGGACTGCGGAACCTGTGCTTCATTCCCGAGCGCCGTTTCGTGCACGAGGAGCTGGGCTGGAATATGCGCATGACCAACATGCAGGCGGCGCTTGGAGTGGCCCAGTTAGAGCGGTTGGATGAGTTCGTAGAACGCAAGCGCAACATGGGCCGTCTGTACACGGAACTACTGGCGGATGTGCCAGGTCTTCAGTTGCCCCTACCTGCAACCAAATATGCACATAACGTTTACTGGGTGTACGGTCTTGTCCTAGAGGAAGATATCGAGTTTGATGCCAAGGAGGCTATGGAGCGACTGGCACAACGGGGGGTTGGCACCCGGCCATTTTTCTGGTCGATGCACGAGCAACCCGTGCTTAGAAAATTAGGGCTGTTCGAGGGGGTGCATTGCCCGGTTTCCGAACGGCTGGCACGACGCGGTTTTTACGTTCCAAGCGGCCTGGCATTGACCGAAGATCAAATTCGTGAGGTGGCGAGCGTTGTCAAGGAGGTCATTCGCTGATGGAAAATTTTGGTCTCTACTCCCACTACTACGACTTGTTGTACAAAGACAAGAACTATCCCGCAGAGGTTGAATACATATGCTCCTTATTGAAAAAATATACATCAAAGGGGCAGTGCAAGTCGGTCTTAGAACTCGGTTGTGGGACCGGAATTCATGCTGAACTCATCTCGCGCCGGGGCTTGACTGTACATGGCGTGGAGTTGTCCCAAAGCATGTTGGATGTTGCCATTGAGCGAAGTAAGGCTGCCACGGGGGAGCTGTCTTTTTCGCGAGGGGATGCGCGCGACTATAGGGTGGAGAAGCAGTTCGATGCTGTCATTTCCCTGTTCCATGTGCTGAGTTACCAGACCCGTCAGGATGATCTTCGAAGTATGCTGAAAACCGCCTCAGATCATCTTGATGATGGGGGGGTGCTCGTGTTTGACTTCTGGTACGGCCCAGCAGTGTTGTGGCAGCGTCCTACCTTAAGGGTTAAACGCCTCGAAAACGAGCGTGTATCGGTGGTCCGGATCGCCGAGCCCGTGCTGCACGATGCTAATAATGTGGTGGATGTTAACTACACAATATTTGCTGAAGACCGCATCAGCGGGCAAATTGAGAAGCTGGTGGAGACACACCGGATGCGCTATTTCTTCCTAGCTGAACTCGATGACGAACTGAGTCGAGCTGGCTTTGCTCGTCTGATGGCCGAAGAGTGGTTGACCGGGGCCATGCCGAGCAAAAAAACTTGGGGCGTTACCCTTGTGGCCAAGAAACTAGGCTGAATGGCCTGTCATAAAGATAATTCAGCGTTTGGGGCGCAAAGGTTGAATCAAAGGAGAGTTGGGCTATATCTGGGAGTCCAGCCAAAAGCTGGCGGGATGTTTCAGTATGCGCAGTGCATTCTTACGTCACTGGCGCATCTCCGGCAAAACGGAGAACTGGATGTATTGGTGGCGTATGGTGATCAGCGGTGGACTTCTATTCTCTCTCCACTGGAATTGCCTTCGGTGCAACTGCAGCATTTTAAACTGGGAAGCTTCATGGCCAGAGTTTTGATGTCGCTCTTTGTTCCGCCTTGGCTAGCCCGTCTCTTGTCCGGGGCGTTCAATCCGATAGTCAGAGAGTTGAATGCCATGGAGTGCGATTTGTGGCTCTTTCCTGCGCAGGACGAGTTAACTTGGCAGGTGCATGGGCCCGTGGTTGCCTCCATTCACGACCTTATGCACCGTTATGAGCGCGGGTTCCCTGAGGCTGGAAGCTGGTGGCGTTATCTTGTCCGGGAGCATCGGTTCAGAAGTCTGTCTCGCCATAGTGAAGTTGTGATGGTTGATTCCGACCTGGGCAAGCAGCACGTAATTGAAAGTTATTCCGCGAATCCGGAACGCGTTCATACCCTGCCCTACATAGCACCTTCGTATATTACTGAAACACGTGAACGAGATGACTTTGATGACTGCTATTCGTTGCCTGAGAAGTTTTACTTTTATCCGGCGCAATTCTGGCCGCACAAAAATCATTTACGTCTAGTTCAAGCCCTAATGCGGGCAAGAGCTGAATGCTCAGATATGGCGCTTGTTCTGGCAGGGGGTAAATGGCTAGGGTATGAAACTGTTTTGAAGCAAGTCGTGGATGCAGGTCTTGAAGATGCCGTGAGCTTTGTTGGTTATGTGCCAGATGAGGATATGGCAGCTTTTTATAAACGAGCACATGGCTTGGTGATACCAACCTTCTTTGGCCCTACCAACATTCCACCGCTTGAAGCTATGGCATTGGGTTGTCCTGTTGTGATTTCCGACGCCTACGCTATGCCAGAGCAATGTGGGGATGCAGCCCTATATTTCAATCCTAGGTCTGAGCAGGAGATGAGCATTCAGATGGTCCGTTTGTGGAAGGATGGCAAGCTTTGGGGGCAACTTTCTGAGGCCGGCCTAAATCGTACGCAGAGTTGGGGACAACCTCAGTTCCAGCATCGCTTAGGTGCAATTCTTGCATTTAATGATGCGAGAGTGTGAGTAGAGAGGGGCACCAGCCCGTCAGCTTGCTGAGTTCTGATGATCAATAATCAAAAATAGCCCGATGATTTTTCTATATGCGATAAACATTACATTGTGTTTGATTTTATCGACGCTGCCTGTGGTTTATTTAAGTAGATATTTAAAATTGGGTTTTATCAATCCAATGTCAATTCAGTATTTCATAAATTTGCCTTTCCTATTATTTGCGACTATCGTTGGTCCGTTATTTATATTGGATAAGGGGCTTGAGGATGGATGGTTTAATTTTGCGATATTCATGGAGAATATACAGTTGACGTGCACGATGTTAACGACTTTATTTTGTGTCAAACTTGTATCCAAGAGTTTTTATCTTAAATATAGATTAATCAATATTTTTGGTTCGTGTGAAATTAGAAATGCCAGAATGTTGCTGGCGTCATTAATCTTTCTAATTTTATATTTTGTTGCTTTTTTGTTGCTGACTAAAAATGTTGGTCTTGTAAATTGGGTTGCAAATCCTAGGGAGGCTTATCAATATTCCAGGGCTGGAGCAGGGCACTGGTATGCGTTATCAATATTATTCTTGTCGGTGTCATATGTGCTAATGATTGTTTATTCGAGTAGAGAATGGAAGGCTTTTCTATTGTTTTTTTTCTATTTGCCACTCGTATATATTTTGGGTTCAAAGGGCTTTGTGCTTTCATTTTCTATTTTTTTCATAATATATCTTTGGTTTGCGCGCTCAAAATTGTTATTTTATTCATTTTATTTGATTCCTGTTTTGGCCTTTGCGTTACTTTTATTGAATTTTAACGCGACCAATTTACTGGCTGTGATAAATTATTTCGATTTCTATGTTAACAGTGCTAGATACTATGAAATGTATTCTAATGGAGAAATAAATTTGTTTTATGGATATATATGGCTTTCTGATTTTTATCAGTATTTGCCTCGGGCCCTGTATCCTGAAAAACCTTTTGTCTACGGGATTACGAATGTTAATGAGTTTTTGTTTCCTGGAGCGGCGGAAGAAACCCATACGCCTTCTTTTGGAGGTCCAGTACGCTCTTTTGCAGAGTTTGGAATTTTAGGTGTGATTCTTTCCTCGTTGTTTAACCCATTGACTTTTATTAATATAGTGCTGATGTTTAATATTTATTCAAGGGGAGATTTATGTTCAATAAGGATGAGGTCAAATACTTTATATATGTTTATATGGGCGTTTGCTCCGTCGTTTTTGGTATTTTTCGGAGCAATCTATAGCGTCATTATTTTTGGTGTGATAATGATTATTCTGTCGGTCATTAATAGATTGAAATTTTGAACATTAATTCCATATAGAAAGTCGCGGATTGAAAATTTCTGTCATCACGGTTTCATACAACAGCGCAACTACCATCGGGGATACTGTTCGCTCTGTAGCCAGTCAGTTACATCCTGACATTGAGCATTTGGTGATAGATGGGTTATCCACTGATGACACGGTTAAGGTTGTGGAATCGACTCGACATCAGCATCTCGTTCTGAGCTCAGAGCCTGATGAGGGAATCTATGACGCTATGAACAAGGGCTTGACCAGAGCAACGGGTGAAATCATAGGTTTTCTGAATGCCGACGATTTATACGCAGATGCCGAGGTGCTGGCACGAGTTGCTAAAGCTTTTGAGACGGATCCGAGCATCGAGGCTTGCTTTGGTGATCTGGTTTATGTGACAGAGGACAATCGCAAGGTAGTGCGGTACTGGAAATCAAGACCATTTGATAAAGGGGACTTTTCACACGGCTGGTCCCCAGCACACCCTACTTTTTACATTCGGCGATCGGCATTGAATCGCTTGGGTCAGTTTGACCTGGCTTATCGTTTGGCTGCCGATGCCGAGTTTATGATGAGATATCTTGAGCGCGGGGATGTTTTGTCAGCGTATATTCCGCACATACTGGTGCGCATGCGTCTCGGCGGGGCCACTAACCAAAGTTGGCAAAATATTTTGCGCCAGAATCATGAGATTTTGCAAGCGTTAAAGAAAAACTGCATACCGTACTCGTTACCATATTTCGTGCTTCGTAAATTGGCAAGTCGAATTTGGCAGCACTTAGCAGGAATCAATAAGTTGGAGTCAACGTGACGGTTTTGGTGACTGGAGCATCTGGATTCATTGGTCGTCACGTCATTGACGAGTTGCTTCGCCAGTCGATCAAAGTGAGAATCGCCTGCCGCCAGGGGGCAAACATTGAGTTTCCTGTTGATAACGTAGAGGTTGTCTACTTGTCTGGCTCAGGTATTACCGCCACCGATTGGGCAGAGGCTGTTGCCCACTGCAGTGCTGTAATTCACTTGGCTGCTCGTGCCCATGTTTTACGTGATCGACATGAGGATCCTGTTCGAGCTTTTCGGTTGGCAAACATAGACTACGCCCGCGCCTGTGGGGAGGCTGCAGTAATCGCTGGTGTTCAGCGTTTCATCTTTATGAGCTCCGTTGGCGTGCACGGAGGCACAAGTGGCGTACAGCCAATTCATGCAGAGAGTCCCATCAAGCCTCATACCCCATATGCTTGCTCAAAGGCAGAAGCCGAACAGGCCTTATCCGAAGTCGTTCGCGGGTCTGGAATGACGCTGACCGTTGTAAGACCCCCGCTGGTGTATGGCCCCGGAGCTCCAGGAAATTTTGGCGTTTTAGTCCGTGCTGTTGCGCGTGGCTTGCCACTCCCCTTGGGTTCGCTGACAAGCAATCGCCGAAGCTTCGTTGCAATTGATAATCTTGTGGACCTGATTGGAACTTGTCTAAACCACCCTGGTGCCGCTGATCAAACCTTTCTGGTTAGCGATGGAGAAGATGTTTCTACGACTGATCTGCTGCTACGCTTGGGTTTGATTATGGGAAAGCCAGCACTACTTGTGCCAGTACCAGTAGGTTGGTTAGCATTTGGTGCCAAGTTGCTGGGAAAGCGAGAAATGTTCCAAAGCCTGTGTGGTTCGTTACAGGTGGATATCAGCAAGACTTGCACTTTACTTGATTGGAAGCCTCCAGTGTCATTGGAGGAGGGGCTGCGTAAAGCGGTTGTGTAAAGGCCATTATGTTACGGTTTTTGGACTTGTTATTTTCATCGATTGGACTTCTGCTTGGTTTTCCGATTCTGCTGACCATTTATGTGGCAGGTCTATTTGATACAGGTTCACCTCTCTTTCGGCAGGAGCGAGTGGGGCGCAATCAAAGACCGTTTACCTTGGTGAAGTTCCGCACTATGCGACCGGACACTGCTTCCTTAGCTTCTCATCTGGCTGATGCATCGGCAGTTACGCCTATGGGCGCATTCTTACGCAGCAGTAAGTTGGATGAGCTGCCACAGCTTTGGAATGTCTTAAAAGGTGAAATGAGCTTGGTTGGTCCAAGGCCTTGTTTGTTTAATCAGGTTGATTTAATCAATGAGCGTGCTGCACGATCTGTATTTGATGCTAGGCCAGGTATTACAGGGTTAGCCCAAGTAAGCAATATTGATATGTCAACGCCGGAACTTTTGGCTGAGACTGATGCAAATATGCTGGCAACTCTAGGCTTGGCGTCGTACTTTAAATACATTGTTCAAACTGTTACTGGTGCAGGGCAGGGCGATCGAATTAAGAAGAATTAAAAATGGCGGCGAATACTCTGAGACAAATCTTGCTGCGGATGCCAAGGCGGTTGAAGCAAATCACTGTAGTCGGTTTGGATTTGTTTATGTGTGGCTTGGCGGGCGGAATTGCACTGTCTTTACGGCTAGATGGCTGGCAGACGTGGGGTCATGCGCATGGCTGGATGCTTATTGTTGGTGCGGTTATTGCTGTTCCACTATTTACTGTGCTAGGCCTATATAGAGCAATATTTAGATATGCGGGCTTGCAGGTGCTTTACACCATCAATAAAGCGTTGATGTTGTATGGGCTGCTATTTGCCTTGATTTTCTCGGTAGCAGGTGTCGCTGGTGTCCCACGCTCTATGGGGTTGTTGCAACCGATGTTGTTTGCCTTGGGGGTTGTTACATCAAGATTGGTTGCTCGGCAATGGCTAGGGGGCCTAGGCTCGAAACACAGAAATCGTTACGCACCACGTGCGTTAATTTACGGCGCGGGCTCTGCTGGTCGCCAATTAGCCACGGGTATGAGCCATGCTGTAGAGGTGTTGGTGGTGGGCTATGTGGACGATGATGAGCGTTTACACGGACAAGTCTTGAATGGGTTGCCTATTTACAACCCTAGAGAACTGCCCAATGTTGTCGTGAAACTTGGGGTGTCGCAAATATATCTCGCATTACCGTCTGCATCACGCCGTCGTCGCAATGAAGTCATTCAAAGCCTGGTACCACTCAAATTACAAGTGCGTACGTTGCCAGGGTTGATGGACTTAACACATGGCCGTGTTCAAGTGGCAGACCTTAAAGAGTTAGATGTTGAAGATTTGCTCACTCGTGATCCTGTGCCCCCTAATGTTGCAATGATGGCCAAGAACAACACGGGCAACGTCGTATTGGTAACCGGTGCGGGGGGCTCTATTGGCTCAGAGCTTTGCCGTCAAATACTTTATGCAGCCCCTGCTAAATTGTTGTTAGTTGAGTTGTCCGAGTTCGCCCTGTACGCCATTGAGCAAGATTTGCGAAAAAAATTGGCAGAAAGTACCGATGCAGCTACGTTGCAAGGTGTACAGATTGTCCCCCTGCTTGCCGATGTGCGAAACGAGCAACGCATGGCAGAAATCATGCGTACATGGCAGCCCAACACGGTTTACCACGCAGCGGCCTACAAACATGTGCCCTTGGTAGAACACAACCCAGCTGAAGGGGTGCGCAATAACATGCGCGGCACATGGGTGGTGGCGGAGCAAGCGATTGCGCACGGAGTCAGCGACTTTGTGCTCATCAGTACGGATAAAGCTGTCCGTCCTACCAACATTATGGGTGCTAGCAAGCGTTTGTCTGAAATGGTGCTGCAGGCCCTAGCCCAGCAAATGCAACAACAAGGGCATGTCACGCGTTTATCGATGGTTCGGTTTGGAAATGTGTTGGGCTCGTCGGGTTCGGTGGTGCCACTGTTTCGTAAACAAATTGCCGCGGGCGGGCCCATTACACTGACGGATGAGCGTATTACCCGTTATTTCATGACCATCCCAGAGGCTGCGCAACTGGTCATTCAAGCTGGAGCTATGGCGACTGGGGGCGATGTGTTTGTGCTGGATATGGGGGAGAGCGTCAAAATCATTGACCTGGCTCGCAAGATGATTGAGCTCTCTGGATTGACTGTGCAAGATAGCAGCAACCCCGAGGGCGACATCGCCATTGAAGTGACTGGCCTTCGCCCCGGCGAAAAGCTCTACGAAGAGCTACTGATCGGCGACAACCCACAGCCTACTCAGCATGCCCGCATCATGAAAGCTCATGAAGAGTTTTTGCCATGGGCAACTTTGCAGCAATATTTGGCCGAGCTGATGAAAGCAGTCAATGCCAATGATGTGCCAACCATGAGAGCCATCATGCAGGAGCTGGTGCCCGGCTACCAACCGGAGGGAGATGTGGTCGACTGGGTGTATTTAGAGGAGGCAAAACACATATGACAATTTTAGTTACAGGCTGTGTTGGTTTTATCGGCAGTAATTTCGTCCACACATGGTTATCGTCGTCAAATGAGCTCGTAGTTAATTTGGACAAACTCACCTATGCGGGCAATTTGACCAATTTAGACGCACTTAAGGGTGACCCGCGCCACATCTTCGTGCAGGGTGATATTGGCGACCGAGCTTTGGTTACTAAGCTGCTGGCCAAGCACAAGCCACGCGCTGTGCTGAACTTCGCTGCTGAAAGCCATGTAGACCGCTCTATCCACGGCCCCGGTGACTTTATTGAAACCAATGTGGTGGGCACATTCAACCTGCTAGAAAGTGTGCGCGCTTATTGGCAAGACCTACCTGCAGCCGAGAAAGAAGCATTCCGCTTTCTGCATGTATCGACCGACGAGGTGTATGGCACTTTGTCGCCAACCGACCCGCCATTTGCGGAAACTAAAAACTACGAGCCCAACAGTCCCTACTCAGCCAGCAAGGCCGCCAGCGACCATTTGGTGCGTGCATGGCATCACACCTATGGTTTGCCGGTGCTAACGACCAATTGCAGCAACAACTATGGGCCTTATCACTTCCCAGAAAAGCTCATTCCTTTGGTTATTCACAACGCCTTGGCAGGCAAGCCCCTGCCCATTTATGGCGATGGCCAGCAAGTGCGTGATTGGCTGTATGTCGAAGACCACTGCCGTGCGATTGCCCGTGTGCTTGAGGCTGGAAAAGTAGGCGAAACCTACAACATTGGCGGCTGGAACGAAAAAGCCAACCTCGATGTGGTGCGCACCCTGTGCGCCGTGCTAGACGAGTTGCAACCCCGCGCTGATGGCAAAGGCTATGCCGAGCACATCACCTACGTCAAAGACCGCCCTGGCCACGACCGCCGCTACGCCATAGACGCGCGCAAGATAGAGCGCGATCTAGGCTGGAAGCCGCAAGAAACGTTTGAAACCGGCATCCGCAAAACCGTGCATTGGTACTTGGCCAACCAAGCATGGGTAGAAGGTGTGACCAGCGGCAGCTACCGCCAGTGGGTGGGCAAGCAGTATGGTGAAAGCTAAGCCCGTGCAAAAGATTTTGCTCTTGGGCAAAAACGGCCAAGTGGGCTGGGAGCTACAACGCAGCTTGGCCCCTCTGGGCGAGGTGCTGGCGCTCGATCGACACAGCATCAGCTATTGCGGCGATTTATCTAAGCTAGACCAATTGGCGCAAACGGTGCTCGCCTATAAGCCAGATTTCATTGTCAATGCCGCCGCGCATACGGCGGTAGACAAAGCTGAGTCAGAGCCCGAGTTGGCAAAGGTTTTAAATACCGACGCGCCCGCAGCCTTGGCCAGAGCGGCCGCACAAGTAGGCGCATGGTTAGTGCATTACTCCACCGACTATGTGTTTGATGGCAGTGGCACGCACGCTAGGCAAGAGGGCGAGGGAACAGGCCCGCTAAGTGTGTATGGCCAAACCAAGCTGGATGGCGAAAAAGCGATTGTGGCCATTGGCTGCAAGTATTTAATCTTCCGCACTAGCTGGGTGTATGGGGCGCGTGGTAGCAACTTTGCCAAAACCATGCTGCGCTTGGCGCAAGAGCGCGAAAAGCTCACAGTCATCAACGACCAATATGGGGCCCCCACTGGCGCAGACCTGATTGCCGACGTC
>JACCDZ011620066.1_pt1 | contig 33261 bp, 29 predicted proteins | sample 7449551 | NCBI WGS metagenome assembly JACCDZ01 (sample SAMN15323452, study PRJNA562643) | freshwater metagenome | isolation source: river surface water | place: USA:Blue River Watershed | collected 2017-08-18 | reverse complement strand
GTTGCCAGCCGCAGTCGGTGCCAAACGCTTTTCACCCGACAAACTCGTCGTGTGCTTTGCGGGCGATGGCTGTTTCATGATGCATGGCCAGGAATTTGCGACAGCCGTGCAGTACAACCTTCCAATCGTCGTTGTCATCATCGACAACGGGATGTATGGCACGATCCGGATGCATCAGGAAAAACATTACCCTGGCCGTATCTCTGCGACACAGCTGAAAAACCCTGATTTCGCGGCCTACGCGCGCGCGTTTGGCGGCCATGGTGAGCGCATCGAAAAAACCGAGGAATTCGGACCCGCGTTCGAACGCGCAGTCGCAAGCGGCAAGCCCGCCATCTTGCATCTGCTGATCGACCCCGAGGCAATCACCCCGACCACAACCATTTCCAAGCTCAGAGCGGCTGCCCAGAAAGCCTAAGGCTTTCTGGCTCGCCAGAGCAGGTATTTTGTACAATTTTGAATAGTTTTTAATTTGGAGCATGACATGGCTGAAGCCTCTTTCAACTGGGAAGACCCACTATTGCTGGATAGCCAGCTGACCGACGAGGAGCGCATGATTCGCGATGCCGCGCGCTCCTACTGTCAGGACAAGCTGGCCCCGCGCGTACTCGAGGGTTTTCGTCACGAGAAAACTGACGTCAAGATTTTTCCTGAAATGGGTGAACTCGGCCTCTTGGGTCCCACCATTCCTGTCGAATACGGTGGCTCTGGATTGAACTACGTCAGCTATGGTCTGATTGCCCGTGAAGTCGAGCGCGTCGACTCTGGTTACCGTTCAATGATGAGCGTGCAGTCCTCGCTCGTCATGGTGCCGATCAATGAATTCGGTAGCGAAGCCCAAAAGCAGAAATATCTCCCCAAGCTTGCGCGTGGCGAATGGATTGGCTGTTTTGGCCTGACCGAGCCGAACCATGGTTCCGACCCCGCAGGGATGGAAACACGCGCCGTTAAAACTGCCAATGGCTATTCACTGACCGGCAACAAGATGTGGATTTCCAACTCCCCCATCGCTGACGTATTCGTCGTCTGGGGCAAGTGCGTCGGTGGCGATCATGACGGTCGCATTCGCGGCTTCATCCTTGAAAAAGGCATGAAAGGTTTGTCAGCTCCTGCGATTCACGGCAAAGTCGGTTTGCGCGCCTCGATCACGGGCGAAATCGTCATGGACAATGTCGAAATCAGCGATGAGCAAATGCTGCCTGGTGTGACTGGTTTGAAAGGCCCCTTTACCTGCCTGAACTCCGCACGTTTTGGTATCGCCTGGGGTGCGCTCGGTGCAGCTGAGTTCTGCTGGCACATGGCGCGTCAGTACACACTGGATCGCAAACAATTTGGTCGCCCACTCGCAGCCAACCAGTTGATCCAGAAGAAACTCGCCGACATGCAAACAGAAATCACACTCGGCCTGCAAGGCTGTTTGCGTCTGGGTCGCATGAAAGACGAAGGGACTGCGGCTGTCGAGATCACCTCGATCATGAAGCGCAACTCCTGCGGCAAAGCGCTCGACATCGCCCGCATGGCGCGTGACATGTTGGGTGGCAACGGCATTTCGGATGAGTTCGGTGTTGCACGTCATTTGGTCAACCTCGAAGTGGTGAACACTTACGAAGGGACTCACGACATTCATGCCCTGATTCTGGGTCGTGCACAGACGGGGATTCAGGCGTTTTTCTGATTTTTAAACGTCTTGTCAGTCTGAATTCATACGCACTCTTCGGGGTGCGTATTTTTTTAAAAAGCTGCTGCCGCTCGACCCAATCGATCTTTGATGCCCAGCCATTCAAGGCTGTCGGGAACGTTCTCCCACACCATTTCAGCATAGCCGCCCTGATCAAGCGCACGTAAAGTTGCATACAGCGCATGGCTATACGCTGCGGGTTGTGCGGACATTGCAACCCAATCCACTCCCGGCTGGCGCGGCAATTTGTCTTGCGCCAACGAATGAGACACAAAAACAATAGGCTTGGATGGATGACGAAGGGATTGAGTCGCCGCGGCTAGCATCTCTGCTGCCGTCGCCAATCTGATGGGAGTATGCGGTGCGTAATGGGACTTCAATGCACCAGACACTCTGGGAGCGTTTGCATCGGCATCTTGAACAGCTCTGTTCAATACTGCGGCGATTTGTTGCGCCGTGATCTGTCCAGGTCGTAACAGCACAGGACCAACGCCCTGATCCAGGCGAGACAAATCCACAATCGTCGATTCGATCCCGACTTCACTCGCACCACCCTCCAAAACAGGCATCCCCTGAGCGACCAGCTCGGGGAACTCATCGCGTACATGTGAGGCTTGTGTGGGCGAGACTTGACCAAATTTATTCGCAGAGGGACCAGCGATACCGCCCTGCCCCGAGGGCTTGGCAGCCGCGAAAGCACGAATCAAACGCTGAGCCACTGGATGCGAAGGACAGCGTACACCCACGCTATCCTGGCCACCACTGACCACATCAGAGATATGCGCCGCGCGTTTGAGTATCAGGGTCAAAGGTCCTGGCCAAAAGGCATCAATCAGCGCATGTGCTTCGTCCGGCACGTGTGCGGCCCAATAGGACAAATCCGCCTCTGGTGCGATATGCACAATCACGGGATGATTGGAGGGGCGACCTTTGGCCTGATAGATCCGTTCAACGGCTTCGCGACTTTCTGCATCCGCACCCAGTCCATAAACCGTCTCGGTCGGAAACGCCACCAGACCACCCTTGAGCAATACTTGAGCGGCCTGATTGATTTCTTGATCTGAAGAGGTGGTCGCTGAAGAGGTGGACACAGGAGTGGTCGTCACTGAACCATCGACTCAAAGTGTTGCCGAAACAGGCAATCGCAAAACCTGAACGACTTGATTGGCATGACTGACGGCATCTGCAAGCGTTGTTCCCGTGCAATTCACGTGCCCCATCTTCCGGGCACGTCGGGCCTCGCGCTTGCCATACAGATGCAAAGACGTACCGGGCACAGCTAATACGCCCGCCCAGTTGGGCTCGGCTTGCGTATCGTCGACGCCTGGATACCAGACGTCACCCAAAATATTGAGCATCACAACGGGAGCGAGTAAACGCGTGCTGCCAAGTGGCAAACCAGCCATCACCCGCGCCTGCTGTTCAAACTGACTGGTCACGCACGCGTTCATGCTGAAGTGTCCGCTGTTATGCGGACGAGGTGCGATCTCATTGACGAGCAGCTGACCATCACCCAGCACGAAAAACTCCACACACAACACACCTTCGTACTTGAGGCCGCGCGCGATCGCCAAAGCGGCTTCGGTCGCACGCGCGGTCATTGGGGCCGCCTGCATATCGACTGTCGTCACGGCGAGGATACCTTGTTCATGCACATTGCATGCCACGGGAAACACGGCGCACTGACCATCGAGTCCACGCGCCAATACAACCGAAAGTTCCTGTTTGAGATCAAGCATGGCCTCGAGCACACAAGGCACGCCACCAAATTCAGCGAACGCCTTCAAAGCTTCGTCCAGCGAACGCACACGCGCCTGACCCTTGCCGTCGTACCCCAGTCTTGCGACTTTCAAAATCCCGGGGAAAAGATGCGGTCCTGCCGCACGCAAGTCAGACTCCGCGCGAATCGCTGCATAGGGCGCCACTGCGACACCCTGACTCACGATGAATGCCTTTTCCGCAATACGATCCTGAACAATTTCGACCGCATGCGAGCCTGGTGTCACGCGACAATGCGCCGCCAGAGTCAGCAAGCTTTTCGCTGGAACATTTTCAAACTCTGTCGTCACAGCGCGGCAACGCTGCGCCAACTTGATCAGCGCGGTTTCATCATCGTGATCCGCCTGAATATGCATATCGGCCACCGAGGCTGTCGGTCCCTCTGGCGCAGGATCCAACACGGCGACACGATAGCCCAGAGATTGCGCGGCATGACAAAACATGCGACCCAGCTGGCCGCCGCCCATCAAACCCAACCACTCACCCGGTGCGATCACAGTGGCACCCGCATCGCGCGCGCAGCCTCAGTCTGTCGTGTGCGGAAAGCGATGAGCTTTTCGCGCAACACGGCATCGGTTGTTGCCAAGTTTGCGATCACATGCAAAGCGGCATTGGCTGCGCCGGCCTCTCCGATCGCGAAAGTGGCTACGGGCACCCCCTTGGGCATTTGAACAATGGAAAGCAGCGAGTCTTCGCCACGCAAATATTTCGAAGGAACAGGCACTCCAAACACCGGCACCTCAGTGAGCGCAGCCATCATGCCTGGTAGGTGGGCAGCACCACCCGCACCTGCAATAATGCCACGCAAGCCACGTGCGGCAGCCTGGGCGCCATACTCCGCCATATCCTGCGGCATCCGGTGCGCGGAAATGACGCGTGCCTCACAAGGCACACCAAAGTCTCCCAGCATATTGACAGCATGCTGCATCACATCCCAGTCACTGGATGAACCCATGATCACGCCGACAACCGGCGCACCAGCAGAAGATAAAGAGGTCATGACAGAGCCTCGCAAATTAAAAATGGGCGGTCTGGCTGTTAAGCGGTTAACCGGTCGAGAGCTTCGCGATACTTGGCCGCGGTTTTAGCGATCACGTCCGCAGGCAGACGTGGTGCAGGCGGCGTTTTGTCCCAGACTTGCGTTTCGAGCCAGTCACGAACAAATTGTTTATCAAAAGACGGAGGACTGATGCCCTCGCGATAACCATCCGCAGGCCAGAAGCGCGAAGAGTCGGGTGTCAGCACCTCGTCCATCAAGTGCAGCGTACCATTCGCATCCAAACCAAATTCGAATTTCGTATCAGCGATTATGATGCCTTTGGTCGCGGCATAGGTTGCGGCCTCGGAGTACAAACGCAAGGTGACGTCACGAATCCTCTCGGCCATCTCCTGGCCAACTTCTTTGATCACGTGATCAAAGTCAACGTTTTCATCATGCAAGCCCATTTCAGCTTTGGCAGCTGGCGTGAAAAGCGGCTGAGGTAACTTGCCGGCTTGCTTGAGACCGGCCGGTAAGCGAATCCCGCAAACCGAGCCCGTGGCCTGATAATCTTTCCAACCAGATCCGATGAGATAGCCACGAGCGACAGCTTCGACCATGATAGGCTTGAGGCGTTTAACGACCACGGCACGGCCGATCACCTGGTCACGCTCATTCGGCGCCACAACATCCTCAGGATTGACACCTGTTGAATGATTGGGCAAAACGTGCGCAAGCTTTTCAAGCCAGAAATCGGTGAGTTCCTTGAGAACCTGGCCCTTGCCAGGAATCGGATCATCAAGGATCACATCAAAGGCAGAGATACGATCAGTCGCGATGATTAAAAGCTTGTCATCGCCTACGGCGTACATGTCGCGGACTTTACCGCGCGCAAGCAACGGCAGAGATTGGATACTGGATTGATAAAGCGCTGCAGTCACAGTCGGGCCCGTCTTAAAAGGCGGGCCCGAGGCCCGCGATGAACAGAGAAATGTTTATTGCACAACCTGGGACAACTTGCCGGCTGCGTACTGAGCCGCAATGTCCTTCAGTGGCACAACCTTGATTTTGCTTGCATTGCCAGCCGTACCGAACTGCTGGTAGCGCGCGACACAGATCGCCTTGGCGGCCTCGCGTGCAGGCTTGAGGTATTCGCGTGGATCGAACTTGCCGGGATTTTCAGCAAAGAAACGGCGAATCGCACCCGTCATTGCCAAGCGGATATCGGTATCGATATTGATTTTACGCACGCCGAATTTGATGGCTTCCTGGATTTCTTCGACAGGAACACCATAGGTTTCCTTCATGTCGCCGCCAAACTGACGGATCTCAGCCAGCAGTTCCTGAGGGACGCTGGAGCTGCCGTGCATCACGAGGTGCGTATTGGGCAAACGCTTGTTGATTTCCTTGATGCGGGAGATGGACAGAATATCGCCTGTGGGCTTGCGTGTGAACTTGTAAGCGCCATGGCTCGTACCAATCGCAATCGCCAGTGCGTCGAGCTGCGTGCGACGTACAAAGTCAGCAGCCTGCTCAGGATCTGTCAGAAGCTGATCCATGGTCAGCTTGCCATCGGCACCGTGGCCGTCCTCTTTGTCGCCTTCCATGGTCTCGAGCGAGCCCAGACAGCCCAGCTCACCCTCGACTGTGACACCGAGCTTATGCGCCATATCCACGACCTGCTTGGTCACTGCGACGTTGTAGTCGTAGTCAGCAATCGACTTGCCGTCTTCTTTCAGTGAACCGTCCATCATCACACTGGAAAATCCCAGATCGATCGCGCCCTGGCAAATCTTGGGGGACTGGCCGTGATCCTGGTGCATCACAACAGGAATATGTGGGTAGGACTCGACAGCTGCCTGAATCAGATACTTCAAAAAGCCTTCGCCCGCGTATTTGCGCGCACCTGCGGAGGCCTGCATGATGACAGGGCTGTCGGTCTGGGCCGCAGCTTCCATGATGGCCTGCACCTGTTCCAGGTTATTCACGTTAAACGCGGGAATGCCATAACCATGCTCGGCGGCGTGGTCCAGAAGCTGGCGCATGGAAACTAAAGCCATGAGAGATCCTTTTTTAGAGCAAAATGTCGGGGTTGTTAGGAATTTCCTGAGTATTTTACGGCAGCACGGGCGTATTTGCCCCATGCCCCGCAAAAACTCGGGTCCAAGCTCTTTTGCCCCCCTTTTGAGAAGCCTCCATGCCCCACGGCCAACCCGCTACCAGCAGTTCACCTCCAATGATTTCATGGGTCGCCGGTGAGCAAACGCTCACCTCATCTTGGCGGTCTGAAAACGGCTGGGCACCTCCAAAGAGAACCGTCTTGGCCGACGACACGCTGAGCGCTGACAGTGCTTACAGACTCGCCAGCGAAGGGGTCGGCCTGATCTGGACGGGTGATTTTCAAAACGCCAAACAGCTACTGCATGCGCTGGCTCGACGGACTGCCAAACGCCGCACCAAATACCTAGACCTGCCGTACCCGGAACGTTTCCACCAAGTCAGGCTGGCCCGCGCGCAACGCGCCCGCACCCTGGGCATGCTGTGCCTGCCTGTTGATCCCCATCACGTGCTCAAACACCGTCGCGCCCCCGATGTGAAAGCGGCCTGCCTGGCCGCCCACGGCGACACCAACAACAGCTATGTACTGCCTCTGACCGAACTGCTGGGTCTCATCAGCGCCTACGAATGGCGCAAAAACGGCATTGAGATTCCGGCATTGGGTACCCGCATTCACGCTCATTACGGAGTGTTTGCCCCAACGCGCTCCGAATATCTGGAGCTCATCGCACAAGCCCCTTTACCGCAAGGTCCAGGGATGCTTGGGCATGCTTTTGATATTGGGACAGGCACGGGCGTCATCGCGGCGCTGTTGCTTCAACGCGGCCTCACCCACGTGACTGCCACCGACACACAAGTGCGCGCACTCGACTGCGCCCGAGAAAACATCGAGCGACTAGGATTGTCCTCAGGCGTGACATTCAAGCAAACGGATTTGTTTCCCGAAGGACAGGCAGATCTGATCGTGTGTAATCCGCCATGGCTGCCGGGCCGGCCGGCGTCCGGGTTGGAACATGCGATCTACGATCAAGATCAGCATATGCTCAATGGCTTTTTAGAAGGTCTGCGAGCACATCTCACCCCGCAAGGCGAAGGCTGGCTGATTTTGTCAGACCTCGCAGAGCATTTGGGTTTACGCACGAGAGAAGAATTACTGGACAAGATCAACGCCGCCGGACTCCGGGTGATGGAACGTCTGGATATCCGCCCAACGCATGCCAAATCGAAAGACGAGGATGATCCACTCTCCGATGCGCGTCGCCTGGAAACCACTTCGCTGTGGCGCCTGCGCGCCGCTTAAGCCGCAGGTGGTCGGCGGGCGGACTTCGGTCTGAATGCCTTGACCACAGCATCGTTGGTCTCGATATACGGACCACCAATCAGGTCGATGCAATACGGTACCGCGGCGAAGATGCCTGATGCGACCACGCTACCATCCTCACGCTTGAGCCCCTCGAGTGTTTCACTGATTGCTTTAGGCTGACCAGGCAAATTAATGATCAGCGCTGCGTGATCGTCCGTCTCTCTGAGCACAGCGACCTGGCGAGACAAGATCGCCGTGGGTACAAACTGTAAACTGATCTGTCGCATCTGCTCACCAAAACCTGGCATCTCGCGCGTTGCGACCGCTATGGTCGCTTCAGGCGTCACATCGCGACGAGCAGGTCCTGTGCCGCCTGTCGTCAGCACCAAATGACAGCGCTCCACATCAACCAACTCGACTAACGCAGCTGAAATCGTGGGTGCGTCATCCTGAATCAAACGCGTGACAAATTCGATCGGAGTCGTGACGGCCTTTTCCAGCCAGGCTTGCAAGGCAGGGATTCCCTGGTCCTCGTAGACACCTTTAGACGCGCGATCTGAAACGGAAACAAGCCCGATGCGTATCGTATCGGGATGGCGACTCGTACTGGCATTCATTTTTGGTACACCTCGAGCTGCGCTCTCAACTCTCTGACTTCATTCATTAAATCAACCATCAGCGCGGCAGCATCCAGATTGACATCAAAATCCCGCTGCACGCGCGCGATCTGACGGGCACGCGCAGCGGCGGCGCTTGCGAACAACCACTTCTCGGGGGAGGTCTCAGTCACAACCACATTTCGTTCAACGCACACCAGACCTTCGCGGACCAGAGTCACCACCCAGTCGCTGTGCTGCTCGCAGAAACAGGCCATTTCATGCAGAGAAAGGGGCGCTCCGTCGTCCACCATCACCGCCGAATAAATCGTCACCGAACTCATCCTTGTACTCCCAAATGACGACGCGGATTAAACGGCGCGGCCTTGGCCAACGCCTGATAGGCAGCCTTGGCCGCATCCGATGTCGCAGGTGGCCACACCACATCCAATACAAGATACAAATCCCCTGCCGGCTCGCCTGGCAAGCCCTTGCCTCGCAGTCTGAGCTTGCTGCCAGGCTGACTGCCCGCGGCAATACTCACCTCGACCTCGCCTTGTAAAGTCGGCACACGCACCTGGCCACCGCACGCGGCTTCCCATGGAGCAACGGGCAGTTTCATGGTCAAGTCCCGTCCCTGCACCTGATAAATCGGATGTGGCGCAAAATGCACCGTCAAAAACAAGTCTCCCGGCGGTCCGCCTGCCTCGCCAGGCATGCCCTGGCCAGACAAACGGATCATCTGTCCTGCGCGCACGCCGACAGGGATCTTGACGCTCAACGTGCGGTTGACAAGTTGTGGGCGACCCTGGGCATCGATCTGGACCGAACGCAGGCCAAGCTCGCGCGTCGCGCCATGCAAGGAGTCTTCGAGCGAGATTTCGATATCCGCGTGGTGATCTTCACCTTTGTAAGGTTGTGCGCCAGCCTGACGCGAATCAGCACCCTGGCTGCGGCGCTGTCGCTGCGCTTGCTTGAACAAGCTGGATAAGAAATCTTGAAAATCCGCATCCCCAGGGGCATGACCATCGGCCCCCGAAAACTCGAAACCACGATCCCAGCCCGGCCCAGGTGCCCCACCCCCGGAGGATACATTCAACCTAAGCTGGTCATAGGCCGCACGCTTTTCCTCGTCGCGCAGGACGTCATTGGCTTCGTTGACCTCGCGCATGCGGGTTTCAGCGTCTTTTTCCTTGCTGACATCGGGATGGTATTTACGGGCAAGCCTGCGATAGGCTTTGCGGATGTCATCCTGCGAAGCCTCTGGCGTTAACTCAAGAATTTTGTAATAGTCTTTGAATTCCATGTGTGTGGCCGCAAAAAATGCGCCAAAAAGGTGGATATGCCTTCACAATGGGGCCAAATTCGCAAAAATACAAGTCCAACTTTCGTAAAACCTGATGCAAATCGATCATATTCCCTTTGGCACGACAGACTGGTCCACCATCACTGCGACCGAACATCCCGGCACAACCGGCAAAGCGTTTTGGCGCACCCGGCAATTCGGTAACATTCGGGTCAGAATGGTCGAGTACACACCCGGCTATCTTGCCGATCATTGGTGTGAGAAGGGCCATATTCTGCTCTGTCTGAGTGGGTCACTGCGAACCGAACTCAAGGATGGTCGTGTCTTCGACTTGAAACCCGGTATGAGCTACCAGGTCGCGGATGGTGCAGAACCGCACCAGTCCTCGACTCAGACTGGCGCGACGCTGTTTATTGTGGATTGACCGCGCGCTTTTGCAAAATATCCACAGCAGGCAGAGTTTTCCCCTCGAGGAACTCAAGGAAAGCACCGCCACCCGTTGAGATATAGCCGACCTTGTCGGTGATCCCAAACTTGGCTATCGCGGCAAGCGTGTCGCCGCCACCAGCGATTGAAAAACCAGCTGAATCGGCGATTGCGCGTGACACAGACTCTGTGCCTTTGGCAAAGGCTTCGATTTCAAACACACCAACTGGACCGTTCCAGACAATCGTACCGGCATTTTTCAAAATCTCTGCGAGTTGCGCGGAGGTTTGAGGACCAATATCCAGAATCAGATCATCCGCCTCGACATCTTTGGCGGACTTAGTCGTGGCCTTGGCTTGTGCTGAAAACTCTTTGGCGCAAACAACATCCACCGGAATCGGCACCGCTGCGCCGCGCGCCTGCATTTTTTGCATGACCGCGCGCGCCTGATCAACCTGATCGGGCTCGGCAAGAGACTTGCCGATGGGCAAACCTGCGGCGAGCATGAACGTGTTGGCAATCCCCCCACCCACGATCAGCTGATCGACTTTGTCAGCCAGCGACTGCAAGATGGAAAGCTTGGTTGAAACTTTGGAACCCCCAACAATCGCCACCAATGGGCGCTTGGGTGCCAACAGGGCACGACCTAAAGCTTCGAGTTCGGCCTGCAACAAAGGTCCCGCACACGCGACTGACGCGAACTGCGCCATGCCATGCGTGGTCGCTTCGGCACGGTGCGCGGTGCCAAAAGCGTCGTTGACATACACGTCGCACAACGCCGCCATTTTTTTGGAGAGCTCTGGATCGTTTTTCTTTTCGCCCTTGTTCACACGGCAATTTTCAAGCAAAACGACTTGTCCAGGAGCAACTGAAACACCGTCCACCCAATTTTGCACGAGCTGTACGGGCATCCCCAACAATTCGGAGAGTCGCTTGGCAATCGGTGCCAGCGAATCTTCTGTTGTCAGCGTGCCTTCAGTCGGACGCCCCAGATGAGAGGTCACCATCACGGCAGCGCCGGCATCGAGCGCCAGACGAATGCCGGGCACGGATGCGCGAATCCGAGTGTCTTCGGTGATGTGGCCTGCGTCATCAAAAGGAACATTCAGATCAGCGCGAATAAAGACACGCTGACCTTTCAGTTTGCCGGCTTGAGCGAGTGCAGAAAGAGTGTGAACGGTGGTCATAATCAGCTTATTTTTACAAACAATTATTTAGCAGACATCAAAGCAATGGTCGTGTCGAGCATACGGTTGCTGAAACCCCACTCGTTGTCGTACCAAGAGTTCACTTTCACCAGATTGCCCGAGACCTTGGTCAAGGTTGCGTCGAAGTTGCTCGAAGCGGGGTTGTGGTTAAAGTCGACCGACACCAATTGCTCGGTGTTGTAGGTCAGGATGCCCTTGAGCGGACCGGATGCAGCCGCATCTTTCAGAATGGCATTGACTTCTTCAACAGTCGTATCACGCTTGGCTGTGAAAGTCAGATCAACGATTGAGACGTTGATCGTGGGCACGCGCATCGCAAAACCATCCAACTTGCCATTGAGCTCTGGCAAGACTAGACCGACAGCCGCCGCAGCGCCTGTTTTGGTCGGGATCATACTCATGGTGGCCGAACGTGCACGGCGCAAGTCCTCGTGGTACACGTCAGTCAACACCTGATCATTGGTGTAGGCGTGAATCGTGGTCATCAGGCCCGTCACAACACCCAGTTTTTCATGCAAAGGCTTGACCAGTGGTGCCAAACAGTTGGTGGTGCATGAAGCGTTGGAGATCACGGTGTGCTCTTTTTTGAGCACGTCCTGGTTGACACCGTAGACGATCGTCGCGTCCACGTCTTTGCCGCCAGGCGCCGAGATAATGACTTTTTTAGCGCCGCCTTTGAGGTGGGCCGAAGCTTTTTCTTTGCTGGTGAAAAAGCCTGTGCACTCGAGCACCACATCGACTTTCAGGTCACCCCAGGGGAGTTCGGCTGGATTACGATTGGCCAGGACACGGATTTTGTCGCCATTGACGACCATGTAATCGCCTTCAACGCCGACGGTGCCAGGAAAGCGGCCGTGCGCGGTGTCGTACTGAGTCAGATGGGCATTGGTCTTGGGATCACCCAAATCATTGATGGCCACGATTTCGATATCGTGCTTTTTGCCACCTTCGTAGTGAGCACGCAAAATGTTGCGACCAATACGACCATAACCGTTAATAGCGACGCGAATTGTCATGAGACCAAGCTCCTAAAGTTTGGAAAATTTATAAAACGTTCTTGACTGCCTGCGCAACTTTTTCCGCAGTCAGTCCGAAATGCTTGAACAACGCGCCAGCAGGTGCCGACTCGCCGTACGTATCAATACCCACTACTGCACCTTCCAGTCCGACATACTTATGCCAGAAGGCTGTGACGCCAGCCTCGACTGCCACGCGTGGCATGCCCTTGGGTAAAACCGAAGCGCGCCAGGCAGCGTCCTGTTTGTCAAACACATCTGTGCTTGGCATGGAAACCACACGCACGGCGATGCCTTCTGCCGCCAGGAGTTTTTGTGCTTCGATGGCGAGAGCGACCTCCGAGCCGGTGGCGATAATCGCCGCCCGCGCACCCTCTGCGTCTTGCAGCACATAGCCGCCGCGTGAGACCTGCTTAAGTGTCTCAGCGCTGCGAGGCACGAAAGGAAGATTTTGTCTGGACAACAACAATGCAGTCGGTCCACCCGCATGGACATCCATGCCTATGCTGCTTGGGCGCTCGACAGCGGCCAACCAAGCGGCCATCGTCTCGACTGTGTCGCAGGGACGCCAGACAGACAGGTTGGGGATCAAACGCAAACTGCTCGCATGTTCGATCGACTGGTGCGTCGGTCCATCCTCACCTAAACCAATGGAATCATGGGTAAAAACATGGACCACGCGCTGCTTCATTAGCGCGGCCATACGCAAGGCATTACGCGAATAATCCGAGAAGGTCAGGAAGGTTCCACCAAATGGCAGGTAACCGCCATGCAGCGCCATGCCATTCATGATCGCAGCCATGCCGAACTCGCGCACACCGTAATTAATATGGCGACCAAACTGAATGCCATTGGCTCCGGCACGTACTGCCGCCACACCTTTCCAGTCGGTAAAGTTCGAACCCGTTAGATCGGCCGATCCGCCAAGCATTTCGGGCAAGATCTCGACCAGGGCGGTAATCGCTTGCTGGGAAGCTTTACGCGATGCGACAGTCTCGGCTTTTTCGTTAGTGGCCACGAGCAATTTTTGAGCGGTCGCTGCAAAGTTGGCAGGCAACGCACCTTTCATGCGACGCGTAAATTCAGCGGCTTCAGTGGGGAATTTAGCAGCATAGGCATCGAAGGTTTTTTGCCAAGCAGCTTGAGCCTGAGCACCCGTGGCGCGTTGATCCCAGCCCGCATAGACGGCCTGAGGAATCTCGAAGGGGGCATGGGACCAGCCGATCGCGGCACGCGTGGCAGCGATTTCGTCAGCACCGAGTGGTGCACCATGTACTTTGTCAGTACCCGCAACCGTTGGGGCGCCCTGACCGATCACCGTGCGACAGATGACAAGCGTGGGACGACCATGCTGTGCACCGAGCTTGCGAGCCTCTGCCAACGCCGTATTGACAGCCTCGACATCATGGCCATCGGACACACGCACAACATTCCAGCCATAGGCCTCAAAACGCTTGGCGGTATCGTCGGCAAACCAGTTTTCCACTTTGCCATCGATTGAAATCCCGTTGTCGTCGTACAGCACAACCAGCTTCGACAAGCGTAACGTACCCGCCAGAGAACACACCTCGTGCGAGATGCCTTCCATCAAACAACCATCACCGACAAACGCATACGTGTGGTGGTCGACAATCGTATGGCCGGGACGATTGAATTCCGCAGCAAGCAAGGACTCAGACAATGCCATACCTACCGCATTGGCCAGGCCCTGGCCCAGAGGACCAGTGGTGGTCTCCACACCCGGGGTGATACCGACCTCGGGATGACCTGGCGTCTTGGAGTGCAGCTGACGAAACTTGCGCAGCTCTTCCATGGGCAGGTCGTAGCCCGTCAAGTGAAGTAAAGCGTAAATCAGCATTGAACCGTGACCGTTGGACAAAACAAAACGGTCGCGATTGGCCCACGCAGGATCGGCGGGATTGTGACGCAAATGTCGGGTAAACAATGCTTCGGCCATCTCGGCCATCCCCATTGGGGCTCCGGGGTGACCGGAATTCGCTTGTTGTACGGCGTCCATAGCAAGGGCGCGGATGGCGTCTGCCAGTTTGATGGGGGCGGCGATAGTTGAGCTCATGCGATGGTTCCCGGCCGGTCACTCACGGGATCAGAAAAATGGGTTACAAAACGTAGGAGTTTAGCACCCGTACATCCACCAAGACATCACCGAGCACCCTGCATGGCTGACCCCCGCTTTTACTGCCCAGAGCCGATTTCACCCCGGCAAACGCTCATTCTCCCCCCTTCGGTCGCGCACCACGTCAGGGTCAGGCGGCTAGAGGCCGGATCCACCGTGATTTTGTTCGATGGCCGCGGTGGCGAACTGCCTGGAACCCTTGATTTTCAAGGGAAAATTGCCTCTGTCACGCTTGGCGACTTACATCCGAGGGAAAGTGAGCTCGCAGGTGAACTGTGCCTGTTTCAAGGACTGCCCTCGGGTGACAAAATGGACTGGGTGATCGAAAAGGCAGTCGAACTTGGCGTCAACCGTATTGTCCCAATCAGTGCGCATCGCAGCATTCTCAAACTGTCAGGTCCGAGACTGGAAAAGCGTCTGGCCCACTGGGCAGGCATCATTGAATCCGCCTCCGAACAGTGCGGTCGCAATCGGCTGATGCAGATTTCGCCTCCACAGTCGCTGGAGGAAGCCCTCAATGCACGGACAATCGGCGAACGCTTACTATGCGACCCCGCGGCCGGCGAAGACCTCGAAACCCGCCTCTCAAATCCGGTTTGTCAGGCGAAAACCCAGCGTGCATTAACTCTGCTGGTGGGTCCGGAGGGGGGATGGAGTCCAGAGGAAATCCAGAGCTGCGAACGCAGCCAAGTGCATGCCATTCGCTTTGGTACCCGCGTATTACGCACTGAAACAGCGGGTCTGGCTTTAGTCGCCGCCGCGACGGCTTTGCTGCGTTGGTAGACTAGACAAACTTCAGGCCGGCTCATCGCTCCAGGCATTGACCTTGCCAGGCATAGCTTCGGGATGTTTGCCCGCGTGATGGATTCCGTAAATAAAGACCCGGTTGTTTTCACGGGCAAATTCAACTGCATCGTTCAAAACCTGCAAAAACTGCTCTCCATCTGTCACGATCGCGGGATCAGCGGAATGCAGATTATTGAGAATCAAAACGAAACCGCCTTCTTTTTGATCAAGAAGCGTATCGCACAGACAGTCGTATAACCCATCGAAGTCTGCGCCGAAAAACTGCGGATAGTCGACTGCTTTGACAATAGCGCGAAACACTGCCGAGCGACTGCGCGCTTTGTCGCAGTCCGCTTCGAACCATGCAAGCCCGGCGTCTTTGGCCGCAGCTGCGACCACATCCAATCCACTTTGAGGATCAAAGTCTCCACCGCGCTTGATGAGTTGTCGCAGTTTTGGCTCAAGTGTCTTACCCATACCGATGGCTCCTTCAAGCAGGCCACTCTATTGGATCACTTCATCACAGCATCACCACTGAACGAATTGTCTTAAATGATCGTTCAGTTTTTATACTGGAAATATCGCAAACAGTCACGAGAATAAAACTGTTATTTCAGACGAACGTGATGCGGTGCAAGAAAGATCATGAGCGCGTTACAACAATTTCTTTTGTAAATTGTCGTGACGCGGATCATTGGCTTCGACGACTGTGAGTGCAGTCATGTTGACGATTCGACGAACTGTCGCGCTCGTGGTGAGAATATGCACGGGCGCATTCGCTCCCAACAAGAAAGGTCCCACTGCGACGTTGCCGCCCGCAGCAGTTTTGAGCAGGTTGTAAGCGATGTTTCCAGAATCTACGTTTGGACACACCAACAAATTGGCCGCACCCTTGAGCGTCGAAGAAGGCAGGATCTTTAACCGAAGCGCCTCGTTCAGCGCGCAATCTCCATGCATTTCTCCGTCAACTTCAAGGTCGGGCTGCTGAGCACGAATCAACTCGAGCGCCTTTTGCATCTTGCTGCCGGAAGCGGAGCTGCCGGATCCGAAATTCGAGCGGGATAAAAGCGCAACCTTGGGAATCACATTCAAACGACGCATTTGATCCGCAGCCGCAATCGTGAATTCCGCGATCTGCTCAGCAGTCGGATCGTCATTGACGTGCGTATCCACCAAAGCAAGTGTCTGTTCGGGCAACAGCAGGATGTTCATCGCCGCATAGGTCGAGGCACCTGGTCGCTTGCCGATCATCTGATCGACATAACGCAAATGATCAGAGTAGCCGCTCACCGTCCCGCAAATCATGCCATCCGCATCGCCCATGCGCACCATCGTGGCACCGATCAAGGTCAGGCGACGACGCATTTCAATACGCGCCATTTCTTTCGTCACGCCATGGCGGCACATCTTTTCCCAATATGCCGTCCAGTACTGATGAAAACGTTCGTCAAACTCAGGATTGGTGACCTCAACATCTTCGCCGAGACGCAAACGCAAACCAAATTTTGTAATACGGTCCGCAAGCACCGAGGGACGCCCCACCAAAATCGGTTTGGCCAGCTTCTCATCTACGATGACCTGAACAGCGCGCAAGACACGCTCATCCTCGCCTTCGGTAAACACGATTCTAGACTTGGCGCCCGAACGCACCAGCGCTTTCGCCGCCGAAAACATCGGACGCATGAATGCGCCCGAACGGTACACAAACTGTTCGAGTTGTTCGACGTAAGCATCGAGATCCGCGATCGGACGCGTGGCCACACCGCACTCCATCGCGGCTTTGGCCACGGCTGGGGCGATACGCACAATCAATCGAGGATCAAAAGGCTTGGGAATAAAAGATTTTGGACCAAACGACACGTCATAGTTGCCATAAGCCGCTGCGACCACTTCGCTTTGCTCTTCCTGGGCCAGATCGCCAATCGCGATGACCGCTGCTTTTTCCATTTCACGCGTAATGGTCGTAGCACCCACATCCAATGCGCCGCGGAAAATATACGGAAAGCACAAGACGTTATTAACCTGATTAGGATAATCAGAGCGTCCGGTCGCCATCACGATGTCGTCACGCACAGCGTGTGCGTCCGCGGGCAGGATCTCTGGATTGGGGTTGGCCAACGCCAAAATCAGCGGCCGCTTGGCCATCACCTTGACCATCTCGGGCTTGAGCACTCCGCCCGCCGACAAGCCCAGAAAAACATCGGCATCAGCAATGATGTCGCCCAATTTCCGCGCATCCGTTTTTTGAGCGAAACGCGCCTTGTCCAGAGCTATGTGCGCTGTGCGTCCCTCGTAGACGACACCCTCGATATCAGATACCCAGATGTTTTTCAGCGGCAAGCCCAGGTCCACCATGAGATCCAGACACGCAAGCGCCGCGGCTCCTGCACCCGACACCACAACCTTGACCTTGTCGATGTCTTTGCCGACGACTTTCAGACCGTTGATGAAGGCAGCCGACACGCAAATCGCCGTACCGTGCTGATCATCGTGAAAAACCGGGATTCGCATGCGCTCACGCAACTTGCGTTCGACTGTAAAACACTCGGGGGCCTTGATATCCTCGAGGTTGATGCCACCAAAGGTTGGCTCCAGACCCGCAATGATTTCGACAAGCTTGTCGGGGTCCTGTTCGTTGATTTCGATATCGAACACATCGATACCGGCGAATTTTTTAAACAAAACCGCCTTGCCTTCCATGACGGGCTTGGAGGCCAATGCCCCGATATTGCCCAAGCCCAGAACTGCTGTGCCATTGGTGATCACACCGACCAGGTTGCCCCGGGCGGTGTAGCGAAAAGCATTCGCCGGATCGGAAACAATCTCCTCGCACGCTGCAGCCACACCCGGTGAGTACGCCAGTGCCAAATCCCGTTGATTGGATAGCATCTTGGTGGGCGCAATCGAGATTTTGCCTGGACGTCCCTGCTCGTGATAATCAAGAGCGGCTTGGCGAAAAGTTTTTTCCATATCTGTGATGGCCCTTTGTCAGGTCAAGTGAATTGAAGGGATTCTAGCCCTTTTGCTGCCGGAGTCTTGCCAAATAACCCCGCTGGATCTAGGGTCTGTTTAATCGCTTGTTCGAGCTTGTCTGCAGCATCTGCGATCAAAGCCGTGTTTCGATCAGAAGAACTTTGCACAAAAGGAGCATACTGGTCGTCAGGCGCCCGCAACCATAAGGTCTGTAACCATGCAAGACTACCACCGTGGCCTTGAAACAGCCAAGCCAAATTGAGCGAATCACCCGATTGCGACATCAAGGCGTCCAGCCGATAACGCATCGGCCAAGGGTCGCACTGCGCGCATAACACTGCCTCGGGTGACTGCGCCAGCTCGAAAAGTTTCGGAATTTTCTTTTGTACAGACAAACTCCTGAGTGGAGTACTCGCCTTGGCACCGAAAGGTCCCAACAACTCAAGTGTTCCGTCGGCAAGCATGACCTCTGCCTGCACAATACCGCTGTGCAGGAGATTTCCGGCAAAAGGACTCGCAAACCACTGCGCCAAAGTGCGGTCGGCATGGCTCGGGTCGTAAGACTCGGCAAATACACCCACTCCATTGTGATGCAACGATTCAAGCGTCACGCCCGCATCGACCCGCCACAAACCTGACGCAGAATCGACGCACTCAAGCTGCGCCCAAGACGCACGCGAGTCAACCCATAGCACCGGACGGCTTTCATCCGGACGGGCGTCGGAATGCAGCAAGATCAGCTGCGCCCCAAACTCACTGCACAAAGCTTGAGCGTGCATGATGTCCACCGCGCGAGCGGGTTCCAGCCAGGCTTGTGAAGTCTGCGCATGCTGATCCCACCTGACTCGCCCCAGGCAGGTGCGCGACAATCGGGCACAAAATTGCCCCCACGGCGAGGCAGGCGTTCTGCGCCCTGTGAGAAAAGCCCTTCGAGACGGTTGGGTAACCACTACAATTCTGCTCCTGGATGGAGAATGGCAAGATGACGGCACTGGCAGCACGGACACACGATACAGTCACATTTCACGCAGTCGAGCTTTTAAAGGAAGCCTCGGCGCTCACACGTGCCGGCATCGACATTATCAGCCTGGGTGTCGGTGAACCCGACTTTACCGCAGCACCCGCTGTCGTGGCTGCCATGGAGCGAGCAGCTCGAGCAGGTCTCAGCGGTTACTGCCCACCCGCGGGACTTCCGGAGTTGCGCGAGGCGATCGCTGGATTCTACGCCACCCAGCTTGGCGCAATCGTCGATCCCAGCCGCGTAATCGTCACTTCGGGAGCCAGCGGCGCATTGCTGCTCGCAGCCATGGCGCTTGTAAATCCAGGTGACGAAGTACTCATGCCCGACCCTTGCTACCCACCCAACCGAAATTTCGTCGGCTCTGCGGGCGGCACAACCAAGCTCATTCCCACAACAGCTGCATCTCGATTTCAGTTATCGGCAGAGGACGTCGCACGCAATTGGGGACCGAAAACGCGTGGCGTGCTCATCGCCTCGCCGAGCAATCCGACGGGCACCTCTATCGAGAGACCCGAACTCGCGCGCATTTTCAAGGAAGTCCGCGCGCGAGGCGGCTTTGTCATGATGGACGAGATCTATCTCAGCCTGTCCTATGATGGATTGAGACAATCAGCCTTGAGTCTGGACGATGATGTCATTATCCTGAACAGCTTTTCCAAGTATTTCAATATGACTGGCTGGCGACTGGGCTGGATGATCGTGCCTCCGCACCTGGTCGCTCCGATTGAAAAAATGGCCGCCAGTCTCGCGATCTGCGCCCCCACCCTCGCACAATACGGCGCGCTTGCCTGCTTTGAACCCGACACACTCTCCGTCTACGAGCACCGTCGCGAAGAATTTCGAAAGCGTCGCGACTTTGTTGTGCCGGCTCTCGAGGCACTCAACATCACCGTGCCCGTTAAACCAGATGGTGCGTTCTATGTATATGCCGACATTTCCGCCCACTCGCGCGACAGCTACGATTTCTCCCAAGCGCTGCTTCACGGCGCACGCGTGGCCGCGGTACCGGGACTCGATTTCGGTCCCGCCCATGCCGCGCACACCATGCGCTTTGCCTACACCACCAGTCTGGATCGCCTGCAAGAAGCCATGCAGCGCATCAAGACCTATCTCGGTTAATCCACACGCACAGCCAGGAAGCACATCTTGAAATACAAAGACCTGAGAGACTTTATCTCCCAACTCGAGAAAAACAACGATCTCAAACGCATCCATGCCCCCGTTTCGAGTGTGCTGGAGATGACCGAAATCTCCGATCGTGTCCTCAAAGCTGAAGGGCCTGCATTGATTTTTGAACACACGCTGCATCATGGCAAAAAAAGCGGCATGCCGGTACTGACAAACTTGTTTGGTACGCCCACGCGGGTGGCACAAGGCATGGGGGCAGCGGACACCACCGCCCTTCGCGACATCGGTGAATTGCTCGCCAGTTTGCGCGAGCCAGAAGCGCCCAAAGGATTCAAGGACGCTCTTGCCAAAGTCTCCATGCTCAAAGCTGCGCTTTGGGACATGAGCCCCAAAAATGTTCGCGGCGCGGCGTGTCAGGAAATCGTATGGGAAGGCGACGATGTCGACCTGGCCAAGCTCCCCATCCAGACTTGCTGGCCCGGCGATGTTGCCCCACTGCTGACCTGGGGACTCGTGATCACGCGTGGACCCAATGCAAGACGACAAAACCTCGGCATTTACCGTCAGCAAGTGATCGGTCGAAACAAGCTCATCATGCGCTGGCTCTCGCATCGTGGCGGCGCACTCGACTTTAGAGATCACGCGCTCGCGCATCCCGGCACCCCTTTTCCAATCGCCGTCGCGCTCGGCGCGGACCCCGCCACCACCCTTGGGGCCGTCACGCCTGTACCCGACTCGCTGTCTGAATATCAGTTCGCTGGATTGCTCAGAGGCGGTCGCACCGAAGTGACTTCGGCGCTGGGCAGCAACCTGTCGGTACCGGCAACCGCAGAAATTATTCTTGAAGGACACCTGTTGCCGAGCAGCGATCCGCGCGCGATCCGTCCGAGTATTCCAGAGGGTGTGAATCCACCTCCATCATCGGACTACGAGCTGGCCCTCGAAGGTCCCTATGGCGACCATACCGGCTACTACAACGAACAAGACTGGTTTCCTGTCTTTACCGTCGATCGCATCACCATGCGACGCAATCCGATTTACCACTCGACCTACACGGGCAAACCGCCCGACGAACCCGCCGTTCTCGGAGTCGCACTCAACGAAGTGTTTGTCCCGATCCTGCGTCGGCAACTCCCTGAGATCGTGGATTTTTATCTGCCGCCCGAAGGTTGCAGTTATCGACTAGCCGTCGTGTCGATTCGCAAACAATACCCAGGACATGCCAAACGCGTCATGTTCGGTTTATGGAGCTTGCTCAGACAGTTCATGTACACCAAGTTCATCGTGGTCGTCGATCAGGATATCAATCCACGCGACTGGAAAGAGGTGGTCTGGGCCATGACAACGCGTATGGATCCCGTCAGAGACACGCTGTTAGTTGAAAACACCCCGATCGACTACCTGGATTTCGCCTCGCCCGTCTCGGGCTTGGGTGGAAAAATGGGGATGGATGCGACCAACAAGTGGCCTGGCGAAACGCAACGTGAATGGGGCAAACCGATCGAGATGGATGCTGCGACTAAAGCCCATGTGGACGCGATCTGGGGATCGCTCGGGCTTTGAGTTGCTAGCGAGTGCGGGCGGTTTGACTCAATAGCAACCAGAGAAAGAAAGGTCCGCCTACAAGACTGGTGATGACACCGACGGGAAGCTCGGCGGGCATCACCATCAGTCGCGCCAAGCCATCTGCAAGTAACAAAGCTGTCGCGCCACCAATCCAGGACATGGGCAACAACAAGCGATGATCCGCACCTAGCCACAGTCTCAGCACATGCGGCATCACCAGACCAATGAAAGCAATCCCCCCAGTCACGGCGACAAGGGGTCCCACCAACAAACAAATCGCAATAATGAGTTCCCGACGTACTCGATCCAATGCGAAACCAAGATGCTGTGCTTCACGTTCCCCAAGCAAGAGCGCATTGAGTATGCGCCAGCGCGCACATAGCCAAAGCGACAATAAAACTGACCAGGGCATGAGCCAAGCCAGACTGGACCAGCTCGCATGCGTGAGGCTGCCAAGAGACCAGAACGCGAAACTTCGAAACTGAGCGTCTGCCACGAAAGTAATGAGCAAACTCACCAGACTCAGCGCGAACGCGTTGATCGCTATTCCCGCCAGCAGCAGTCCAGCCAAGCCCGGTACGCGCCGTCCCACTAAATAAACGGCAAACGTCGCTATCACGGCACCTGTGAATCCCGCCAAACTCATGAAGAGCAGGCTTCCAAAACCAAACAGCAATGCGGTGACAGCGCCAAGCGAGGCGCCAGACGAAATACCAATCAAGGTAGGTTCAGCTAGAGGATTACGAAACAGCGCCTGCATGACTGCACCACTTAAGGCCAGAGCCCCACCCACAATGATCGCGAACAGCACACGAGGCAGTCGTAAATCGAAGAGTACGGTCTGCAAAAGTGGATCGCCGACATCCCGCCCGGCAATCAGCGCGAAAAATTCAGACCACGCCAAATCCACTGCGCCTGATCGTAGCGAAAGCAAGGCGAAACAAAACAAAACAAACAAGCCACCCGACAACAATCGTAGCGGGCTTGTCTCGGTCCTCTTGCCATGCATACGCATTAACGAATCGATTTGACTTCGATCACGGAGCGCTGGCCAGACTGCATGATCTCTTGCTTCATCACAAGATTGAGACTGGGACAAAACCAGTCAGTGACTTGCGACTGAATGTTTGGAAGGGGAATCATGGCTCCTCTGACATGCACAACCGTCGGATCCGTGCCGCGCGAATATCGCACCGGCCAGCAGGATTGTTGTCCAGCCGCAGTTTCAATACGCTGCTGTGCGCCCACTGTTTTTTCTCCCATGCGCACGGTCAAAGGTGTCGTAGGACCTCTTTTAGGATCCCCAATTGCCAGTCGGAAAGATTGCGGGGCAAAACGCTGTCCGGCGGCACGGACAGGCTCGCCATAACCAAAGAGGCTCAGCATCTGCACATCCACATCCGCGTCGCCCGCTTTTTTCGGAACGCCGGGTTTGGTCAAGCTCGATTTGACCCCATTCACGTGCATGACGTGATCCACATCGGTTTCCCCGGACAACATGCCAAGCAAGGCGTAATTGGCATAACCCTTCACCAAAGCCTGACATTGCTGTGCAGAAGACTTTTTCACTTGGCTGAAATTCAGTTTGGCGGCAACTTGTATCAAGCCAGAACCTACAATTTCTATCTCGCCACCATCATGGAAAAATTTCGCCTGACAGACTTCGGCCATGGCTGAAGGGGCAAAGCCTAGCAAGGCCAGCGCGGGCCATAAATATTTCAGCTTCATGGTGACCTCTCCCGATTACTTGGCTGTGAGCCACGCAATCAATGCGTTTTCAAAAGAGCGCGCTTCGTGCGCACGCTCGTGATTCACCATACTGACTACGATATAACGTTTACCGCTTGTTGACCACACATAACCTGCAATAGAACGGACATCGCGCAAGGCACCCGTTTTCAAATGCGCAAGCGATTTTGTCGCGGGATCACGCAAACGATAACGTGTTGTTCCATCGACACCAAGAATCGCCAGAGAAGACACAAACTCGGGCATCACCGGTGAAGTCCAGGCGCGGTTGAGCATCTGCGTCAAACTCTCTGCAGAGACTACGCCATTTCTGGACAGTCCGGAGCCGTTATCCAACACCATACCCTTCATTGGCAAACCTTGCCGGGATAAAACGTCTTGTGCGACTTGAACACTTCCCGCGACGGTCGCAGGTTTGCGACCCGCCTCGGCGCCCAGTGTCAACAACAGCACGCGTGTCATCACATTGTTACTACGTTTATTAATCAGGCGAATCACCTCGGAGAGGGGCGGCGATTGGTGAGAAGCCACCGCGATCGCACTGCCAGGGATAGAACCTGAACGGACTTGACCCGTCATCGTCCCGCCCACTTCACGCCAGATTTCGCGTAATACCCGCGCGCCGAACTCTTGCTGCGACAAGGCTAAACGAAACACATCAAACTCGCCACAGGAGCCCGCGCCACGTCCAGTGACACGAATGCGAACCTTGTCTCCCGAGATAGTGGTGTCAGTCGTGACATTCGGCGAGCCGGGACATTGACCATCCTGCCAGGCCACATTGGCCTCAAGCTCGACACCTGGCAGAGGTGGATCGACAAAATATTTCCAGGTCTTAGTCGCGGGATCAGGTGAGAACACCAGACGCATTGCGCCAAAGCCCACCATGAAAGCATCCGGACTGGCGTTGTAAGGCCGGTCAGCCGAACCATCGAAGGTCGAGGGATCAATCGTCACGTCACCAAAAATGGACCGATCGATCACGATGTCAGAGATTTCTTTGATGCCGCGCAAACGCAGATCACGCATCAGACGCCAGACATCTGGCAACATTAAGACTGGATCGCCTCCAGCCCGCAAATAAAGCGGGCCGCTCAGCACACCCTTTTCATTCACGCGGGACTCTGCATCCATCATGAAATTGGTATGCCAGACATAATTCGGTCCCAACCGAGACAATGCGGCGTACGTCGTCACGAGCTTCATGACCGAAGCGGGGTTGCGGGGAGTCTCTGAAGATACAGCAGCCAAACGCGGTCCACCGATCTCCTGAACCACAAGCGAAAGCGCAGACTCGGGGAGCTTGGTCTGCGCCCATGCACGGGCAAGCTCAGGCGGCAGGGAAACCTGGGTCGCGGTTTGGGCCTGGACACCTGAAAAAAATCCAAGCGCGATCAGACATTGAATGCCTAAGAGTTTCCATATCCGCAAATTGCCACCTTGCATACCATCACCTATTTGAGAGTCCAAGTCCACAGCATACAAAAAAAGCACGCCGACGCGCTTAAAATGCCCGATTACGTTTGTTCTATTGCCCCTTTTTTCTGGTTATCGCGTGCCCACTCCTCTTTCCCTCGCCGATTTTGATTATGCGCTACCGCCCGAGCTGATTGCCCAAACGCCCGCCGCGACGCGCACAGCCAGTCGCTTGTTGCACGTCGATGCAACGGGCAAGCTCCAGGACCTGAAGTTTTCCTCTCTTCCATCCTTACTGAAACCCAACGACTTGCTCGTGTTTAACGACACGCGCGTCATGCAAGCGCGACTATTGGGTCATAAAGCGACGGGCGGCAAGGTCGAGGTTCTGATCGAGCGAATCACAGCGACAGATGAAGCGCTCGCGCATGTTCACTCAAGCAAGTCGCCAGGCGCAGGGACCGTGCTCAGGCTTGCCGATGCAGTGGATGTGACGGTCCTCGGACGTTCAGACGACCTCTTTGTCTTGAAATTCCAGTCCCCCGTCCTGGACATTCTCGATCAATACGGATCACTGCCCCTGCCACCCTATATTACCCACCAGCCGGATGCACAAGACCTGCAGCGTTACCAGACTGTGTACGCACGCGAACCCGGCGCAGTCGCAGCCCCTACCGCCGGCTTGCACTTCGATGAAACCTTGTTCGAAGAACTCGAGCGTCTTGGGATTGCACGTACATTTGTCACATTGCATGTCGGGGCGGGAACTTTCCAGCCTGTCAGAGATGGCGATCTGGCTAAACACGTCATGCATGCGGAGTGGTACACCGTACCCGAATCGACCATTGACGCAATTGCCCGGGCACGCGCGACGGGCGGACGAGTGATCGCGGTTGGCACCACAAGCGTCAGGGCGTTGGAATCGGCAGCCAAAATCGATCCCACGATGAGCGCCCCTCAATCAGGGGACACGCGCTTATTCATTACGCCAGGCTTCGAGTACAGAGTCGTCGACGCGATGATCACCAACTTTCACCTGCCACAATCCACGCTGCTGATGCTGGTTTCAGCTTTCATCGGCTTAGACAGGATGAAACATGCTTACCAGCACGCCATTCAAGAGCGCTATCGCTTTTTCAGCTATGGTGACGCCATGTTTCTCGAACGGACAAAAAATTGACGCAACCAGACGCCCCTCACACTCCAGCAACTCAGTCTGGATTGACATTTGAACTGCTTGCCACGGACGGACAAGCACGTCGCGGTCGCATGACCCTGAACCACGGCGTGGTGGAGACCCCTATTTTTATGCCGGTCGGCACCTATGGCACAGTCAAAGCCATGTTGCCCCACGAGCTCGAGGAGGTTGGCGCCCAGATTGTGCTGGGCAATACTTTTCACCTTTGGTTGCGCCCTGGCACAGAAGTCATCGCCAAACATGGCGGCCTTCATGGCTTTATGAAATGGTCGAAGCCCTTGCTCACCGATTCGGGTGGCTTCCAGGTCTTCAGCCTTCAAGGCATGCGCAAGATCTCAGAGGAAGGGGTGAAATTCGCCTCCCCGATCGATGGCGCCAGGCTATTTTTGACCCCTGAGGAGTCCATGCGCATCCAGACCGCGCTGAACTCGGACGTGGTCATGGTGTTTGATGAATGCACGCCCTACATGATCAATGATCGCCCCGCGACCACCGAAGAAGCCGCCCGCTCGATGCGGATGTCCCTGCGCTGGGCGCGACGTTCGCGCGAGTCCTTTGATGCCTTGGGCAACCCGAACGCCTTGTTCGGGATTGTTCAGGGAGGCATGTTTGAAACACTGCGCGACGAATCCCTTGCAGGTCTAAAAGAGATCGGATTTCATGGTTACGCGATCGGAGGCTTATCTGTTGGCGAACCCAAAGAAGACATGCTGCGCATCCTTAACCATGTCGCCCCGCGCCTTCCCGAGCACTCGCCCCGTTACCTGATGGGTGTGGGTACGCCTGAGGATCTGGTCGAAGGCGTGGCGCAAGGCATCGACATGTTTGACTGCGTGATGCCCACCCGCAACGCTCGCAATGGCTGGTTGTTTACCCGCTTCGGCGACGTGAAGATCCGCAACGCCAAGTATCGCGACGACACCCGCCCGCTGGACCCAAGTTGCGGCTGTCACACCTGCCAGAACTTTTCCCTGTCATACCTGCACCACCTGCAGCGCGCGAACGAAATCACAGGCGCACGTCTCAACACCTTGCATAACCTGCATTTCTACCTCACCATCATGGCTGAAATGCGCGAAGCGATCGCAAAAGGGGCATTTAACCCTTGGCGAACAAAGTTTGCCAAAGATCGCGCCTCCAAGTCGGTACAATAGCGACCACCTTACTTTTTATAAAGGAGACCTTAATGTCTGCTCAAGCAATATCCGGCCTCGTGCTGGCACAGGCTGCTGATACAGCTAGCTCACTGATGGGAATGGCTCCCATTCTCCTGATGTTCGTTGTGCTGTATTTCCTGATGATTCGTCCTCAGATGAAGCGTCAAAAAGAACACAAAGCACTTTTGGCCGCACTGGCCAAGGGCGACGAAGTCATCAGCGCAGGCGGCCTGCTCGGCAAAGTCACCAAGGTCACCGACAACTATGTCACGATCGAAGTCGCTGAAATGGCTGACAAGCCAGTTGAAATCATTATGCAAAAAGCTTCAGTGTCGGCCGTCCTGCCAAAAGGCACGATTAAAGCGCTGTAATAAAGTCTGCACATCGCCCCGCAGCGTGTTGCTCGGGGCGCAATCCCTTTTTGATCCCCGTCGGCAATGAACCGCTATCCCCTTTGGAAATACCTGACGGTGCTGATCGCGGTTGTGATCGGCCTGCTCTATACACTGCCTAATTTTTATGGTGAATCACCTGCCGTGCAGGTGTCGAGCGCCAAGGCAACCCTGAAAATCGATAACGCCACCCTCGATCGCGTACAAACTATTCTGCAGCAAGCGGGTATCCAGAACACTGGCGCCACTTTCGAGCTCAATGGCACAGTAGGAACCGTTCGCGCACGATTTAGCAGCACGGATATCCAACTGAAAGCGCGCGATCTCCTTGAGAAGGCGCTAAATCCGAATCCCGCGGATCCCTCTTACACCGTTGCACTGAATCTCTTGCCTGCATCGCCTTCCTGGTTGAGCGCGATCGGTGCACATCCTATGTATTTAGGCCTGGATTTGCGCGGAGGCGTGCACTTTCTGTTGCAAGTCGACATGCAAGGCGCACTGAGTTCACGCTACGACGCCCTGGTGACAGATTTGCGTGTGGCCTTGCGCGATCAACGCATTGAATCAACCGGTATCGAGCGTGAAGGCATGTCAGTTGTCTTGTCCTTCAACACTGACGCGCTGCGTGACCGTGCGATCTCTGCACTGCGCACCCGCAACCCCGACTTGCAAATGATCGAGCGAACAGAGGGCGGTCGTCTGCAGATCGTTGGACGGTTAAGCCAGGCTGCCATCACGGCCGTTCAAACCAGTGCGGTCAAACAAAACATCACGACTCTGCACAACCGTATCAATGAGCTCGGCGTTGCTGAGCCGATCATTCAACAACAAGGTGCAGACCGCATCGTTGTCCAGCTGCCTGGCGTTCAAGACGTTGCCAAAGCGAAGGACATTCTGGGACGCACCGCGACCCTTGAAATCCGGATGGTGGACGACTCGCCCGCAGCAGCCAGCGCACTTGCCGCCGGCACAGTGCCTTTCGGTCTCGAGCGTTATCAGGATCGTGATGGCCGACCTCTGCTGGTGCGCCGCCAGGTTGTCCTGACCGGCGAAAATCTTCAAGATGCACAAGCCGGTCGTGACAGTCAGAACCAGCAGCCTGCCGTTCATCTGACCTTGGACGCGAAAGGCGCCCGCATTTTCCGTGACGTTACCCGCGACAACGTCAACAAACGCATGGCCATTTTGTTGTTTGAAAAGGGTCGTGGTGAGGTTGTCACCGCGCCGGTCATTCGAGGTGAAATTCCTGGCGGCCAAGTGCAGATCTCCGGCAGCATGACCGCCGAAGAAGCTGCCGATACGGCCCTCCTGCTGCGCGCGGGCTCGCTTGCGGCTCCAATGGAAATCATCGAAGAACGCACAATCGGTCCGAGCCTGGGCGCTGAGAACATCGAGAAAGGTTTCAACTCCACACTCTACGGTTTTATCGGTATTGCCATTTTCATGGTGATTTATTACCACCTGTTTGGCGTGTTCTCCACTGTGGGTCTGGCGCTCAACGTCTTGTTACTGCTTGCCCTGCTATCCATGCTGCAAGCGACACTGACCCTGCCTGGTATCGCTGCGATTGCACTGACACTGGGCATGGCGATCGACGCCAACGTACTGATCAACGAGCGAATACGAGAAGAACTGCGTAACGGAGAGTCGCCTCAAAACGCCATCAATCTCGGTTTTGAGCGCGCCTGGGGCACGATTGTCGACTCCAACCTGACAACGCTCATCGTGGGCGTCGCCTTGCTGGTGTTTGGTTCAGGACCGGTGCGGGGCTTTGCGGTCGTTCACTGCCTGGGCATTCTCACCTCCATGTTCTCAGCGGTGGTCGGCGTGCGCGCCTTGGCCAACCTCTGGTACGGACACAAGAAAAAACTCCAGTCGATCTCGATTGGAACGGTCTGGAAACCCAAGGACTGATCATGGAACTTTTTCGAATCAAACGCACCATCCCGTTCATGCGCCATGCTTTTGTGCTGAACGTCATCAGCGTGGTTGTTTTCATCGCTGCTGTATTTTTTATCATCACACGCGGTTTTCACCTGTCGATCGAATTCACAGGCGGAACCGTCATGGAAGTCAGCTACACGCAATCAGCACCGCTGGATCAAATCAGAAGCTCCGTATCTGGTTTGGGCTATTCGGACTTTCAAGTGCAAAACTTCGGCACATCCCGTGACGTCATGATTCGTTTACCTTTGGGTGCAGGACAAACTTCTGCGGCCCAAAGTGAAACTGTCATGCAAGCCTTGAAAGCGACCGATTCTTCGGCTGAGTTGAGGCGAGTCGAGTTTGTCGGACCGCAAGTCGGACGCGAGCTTGTCGAAAACGGGCTGCTCGCGCTGCTTTTCGTTGTGATCGGCATTGTGGTCTACCTCGCCGTGCGTTTTGAATGGAAGTTTGCGGTCGCGGGTGTGTTGGCCAACTTGCACGATGTGGTCATTATTCTGGGCTTTTTTGCTTTCTTTGGCTGGGAGTTTTCTCTCCCCGTGCTTGCTGGCGTGTTGGCGGTCTTAGGTTACTCCGTCAACGAATCCGTTGTGATCATGGATCGTATCCGTGAAAACTTCCGCAAAGAGCGCGACATCCCGGTCACTGAAGTCATCAACAGCGCGATTACACAAACGATCTCCCGCACGGTCATCACGCACGGCTCGACTCAGATCATGGTGCTCACCATGCTGATCTTTGGCGGTCCCACACTGCACTATTTTGCCCTGGCGCTGACGATTGGTATCTGGTTTGGTATTTACTCCTCCGTTTTTGTGGGTGCCTCCATCGCAATGTGGTTGGGCGTGACACGCGAAGACATGATCAAACCCGTCAAAAAACGTGACGAAGTCGAAGAGGTTTATCAGGAATAAATCCTGACCATTTTTCATATCAGCAAACAAATGGGCGCTCAGGCGCCCATTTTGTTGTCGACACGGTAAACTACGTCTTTACTTTCAATATTGCCCACGGGATTAACACCCGCTCCGGCACCATCATGCAAAACACAGACAATCCAAAAAAAGTATTCATCCGCACCTTTGGCTGCCAGATGAATGAGTACGACTCAGACAAAATGCTCGACGTTCTTGGACAGGAGCGCGGCGTCGTCGTCACGCAAACGCCCGAAGACGCGGACGTTATTTTGTTCAACACCTGTTCCGTTCGTGAAAAAGCGCAGGAAAAAGTCTTTTCTGACCTGGGTCGGATCAAACACCTGAAAGCGCTCAATCCCGATCTCGTCATTGGGGTGGGTGGATGCGTCGCCAGCCAGGAAGGCTCGGCCATTGTCGATCGCGCACCTTATGTGGATGTTGTGTTTGGACCTCAGACCCTGCACCGCCTGCCTGAGATGATCGCCCGCCGTCGCTCGGAGGGACGTTCCCAAGTCGATATCAGTTTCCCCGAAATTGAGAAATTCGATGCGATGCCACCACCGCGCGTCGAAGGCGCGACGGCGTTTGTCTCCATCATGGAAGGCTGCAGCAAATACTGCAGTTTTTGTGTCGTGCCCTACACACGCGGCGAGGAGATCTCCCGTCCTTTTGAAGATGTGCTCACCGAAGTCGCCGACCTGGCGGATCAAGGTGTCAAAGAAGTCACCTTGCTCGGTCAAAACGTCAACGCCTATCGCGGACGCATGAGTGCAGACGAACACGCTGAAATCGCCGACTTTGCCACGCTCCTTGAATACGTTCACGAAATTCCAGGGATTGAGCGTATTCGCTACACCACCTCTCACCCAAAAGAAATGACGACGCGCATGATTGAGGTCTACGCGCGACTACCCAAGCTCGTTTCCTTTCTGCATTTACCAGTTCAGGCCGGCAGTGATCGCGTACTCGCGGCCATGAAACGCGGCTATACCGCGATCGAGTTCAAATCAGTTGTGCGCAAATTACGCGCCGCCCGCCCGGGACTGACACTTTCTTCCGATTTTATCGTGGGCTTTCCCGGTGAAACCGAAGAGGATTTTGAAAAAACCATGAAGCTGATCGAAGAAATCGGCTTCGACACCTCGTTTTCCTTTGTTTACTCGCGCCGTCCTGGCACCCCGGCTGCCGACCTTGTGGATGACACGCCACAGACAGTCAAACTACAACGCTTGCAACGCCTCCAAGCCCTGATCAACGAACAAGCCCATGCGATTGCGCGCAGCATGGTGGGATCGACACAACGCATTCTGGTTGAAGGCACCTCGACACGAGATCCCAACGAGCTCAGCGGACGCACTGAAAACAACCGTATCGTCAATTTCCCCGGCAATCCCCGACTCATCGGACAGATGATCGATGTCGTGATCACGGACGCGATGACCAATACCTTCAGAGGTCGAGTGGCCATTCAGGACGATGCGATGACGAGTCCAGTTAGCGGAGCGGCATCATGAGTCGCCCTCCCGTTAAAACCTCATCGCGTGCGCGTCCGCTTCCCGTCAAAATGACGCTTGATGGCAGCAACCAACAGTTGGCTAACCTCTGCGGCCCTCTGGACGTGAACCTGCGTCAAATCGCCGATGGCCTCGATCTCGAACTGACCAGACAAGGCAGCAAGCTCACCATCCGCGGTGCGCACGCTGAGGCTGCCAGCAAAATGATTTTCGCGTTTCATGACCGCGCCGCCCAGCATGCGTTATCCGTCGATGACATTCAGCTTGGCCTTGTCGAAATTGGCGTGGGTCGTTCTGTGACGCCCACCATGCCTGCTTTTGATCCCAGCGAGTTTCCGCCACTGGACGACGAAAGTGGCACGATCGCCTTGCGCACGCGGCGCAGTGACTTGCGTCCACGCACACCGCGCCAGCGCGACTATCTCAACAACATACTGAAACACGACATCACGTTCGGTGTGGGCCCTGCCGGAACAGGCAAAACCTGGCTGGCTGTTGCATGCGCAATCGATGCGATGGAACGCGATACGGTTCAACGTATCGTTCTGACACGTCCGGCTGTCGAGGCTGGCGAACGACTGGGTTTTTTACCTGGCGATCTCGCGCAAAAGGTGGATCCCTATCTGCGACCTCTCTACGACGCGCTTTACGACTTGATGGGATTTGAGCGCGTGCAACGCTTGTTTGAAAAACAAACCATCGAAATCGCACCGCTCGCATACATGCGCGGACGCACACTGAATCACGCTTTCGTGATTTTGGATGAAGCGCAAAACACCACGCCCGAACAAATGAAAATGTTTTTAACGCGTATCGGCTTTGGTAGCAAAGCAGTCATCACCGGAGATCCGTCCCAGGTTGATTTACCAAAAGGCCACAAAAGCGGTCTCGCACACGCTGTAAAAGTGCTCGAGGATGTCAAAGGCATCGCCGTCACAACATTCACGAGTCGAGATGTTGTGCGGCATCCTCTGGTGGCACGTATTGTCGATGCGTATGAACAAGCCGAACAAAACG